>Ga0207657_10000348_pt1 | contig 49029 bp, 43 predicted proteins | sample KBSC33metaG_FD_184316 | JGI IMG/M metagenome (GOLD analysis project Ga0207657, IMG submission 184316) | Corn rhizosphere microbial communities from Kellogg Biological Station, Michigan, USA - KBS C3-3 metaG (SPAdes) (version 2) | ecosystem: Host-associated > Plants > Roots > Rhizosphere > Soil ... | reverse complement strand
GACCACTCGGCCGATGCGAGCGAGACGGACGACAGCGAAGCGTTCGGTGACTTGCTGTTGCGCATCGGCGTGAGCAAAAGCGCCGAAGTCCAGTTCGGGGTGACCAGCCTTACGCTCGAGCGCATGGTTGATCGCGCGAGCGGCGCGGCCTCCCGCACCTCGAGGTCCGGAGACGCCTTCATCGCGGTGCGAAGGGGAATCGCCGGGCCGGACGGTCCGTTGGCCATCGAAGCGTTTGCGAGTGCGCCGCCCGGTCACGTGGGGCGCTGGTCCGCGGGGCTCCTGCTGCCGGCGACCGTCAAGATGCCGGATTCGTTCCAGCTCGCGCTGTCGCCAGAAGTCGATCTCGCCGCGGATACGGACGGCCATGGGCATCACATCGCCTACGGCGGCGTGATCGGACTTTCGCGGAACATCTCCGCCGACGTCAGCCTGGCGGCTGAAGTGGAAGCGCTCGAAAACGACGATCCAGGCGCTCACTCGCTCGACGCGCGCTTGGCCGGCTCGATCGCCTGGCAAGTCACGCCGCGGCTGCAGGTCGATTTGGAGGCGGACGCCGGCCTTGCGGCCGGCGCGCCCGACACGGCAATACTATTCGGCTTCGCCGACCGTTTCCGCTGACCGTCAGGCCGGCGAGGGCAGCAGCCGCTCCGTGGCGATGCGCTGCATCGCCTTCTGCAGCTTCTCGAACGCGCGCACCTCGATCTGGCGGATGCGCTCGCGGCTGACGTCGTAAACCTGCGAAAGCTCCTCGAGCGTCTGCGGATTGTCCGTCAGCCGCCGCTCGGTGAGGATGTGCCGTTCGCGCTCGTTGAGGCTTTCCATCGCCTCCTCGAGCATCTCGTGGCGCACCTCGGCTTCCTCGGCGTCGGCGACGACGCTGTCCTGCAGCGGACGATCGTCGGTCAGCCAGTCCTGCCACTGGCCGGCGCCTTCCTCGTCGGCCCGCATGCTGACGTTGAGCGACGCGTCGCCGCCCATCAGCATCCGCCGGTTCATGTTGATGACTTCCTGCTCGGGCACGCCGAGATCGCGGGCGATCGTCGCAACGTCGTCCGGATGCAGGTCGGTATCCTCGTAAGCATCGAGGTTCTTCTTCATCCGCCGCAGGTTGAAGAACAGCTTCTTCTGCGCCGCCGTGGTGCCGATCTTAACGAGCGACCACGAGCGGAGGATGAATTCCTGGATCGAGGCCTTGATCCACCACATCGCGTATGTCGCGAGGCGGAAGCCGCGATCGGGCTCAAACTTCTTGACGCCCTGCATCAGCCCGACGTTGCCCTCGGAGATGAGGTCGCTGACCGGCAGGCCATAGCCGCGGTAACCCATGGCGATCTTGGCCACGAGTCGCAGGTGCGAGGTCACGAGCTGCGCCGCAGCTTCGGGGTCCTCGTGCTCCTGGTAGCGCTTGGCGAGCATGTATTCCTGCTCCGCCGTCAGCACAGGGAATTTCTTGATCTCGGCGAGGTAGCGGTTGAGGCTCTGCTCACCGCCCAGTGCCGGCACCGATAATGCTTTGCCGTTGCTCACGTGTTCCCAAACCTTTCTAGCGTCGGCCTGCGGCGTCAGAGCCCCTTATGGGCACCCTCACTGTGAGGCCACATGTTGCCCCTTCATATACGAAAATTGCCTAATGTGCGGCGCAGTTCATCGATTTGAATGAGCGGTTTCGTCGATAAGTTCCCTCATGTCCTTCGGCAGGTCGCTTTCGAAGCGCAGCCTGTCGCCGGTCATCGGGTGAACGAGACCAAGCACCGCGGCATGGAGGGCTTGGCGCCGAAATCCCAACGATTTCAGGACCGTCCGCAACCGTGAATTGGCGCGCCCATAGACAGGATCCCCTAATAGCGAATGGCCGATTGACGCCAGATGAACTCGCACCTGGTGGGTGCGGCCGGTTTCGAGCCGGCATTCGACCAAGGCGCAATCTTCCAACGATCTTAGCGTCTTGTAGTGCGTGACCGCCTCCTTTCCTCTCCTGGCCGTGTCCGGCAGCACGGCCATTTTCTTGCGATTGACGTCGGAGCGGCCGATTTTCCCCCGAATCGTGCCCTCGCGCGGCTTCGGGTGGCCACCTACCACCGCGAGATAGGCTCGCTCGATCGAGTGATCGGCGAACTGCTTTGCCAGCCCTTCGTGCGCCGCGTCGCTCTTGGCGACAACCAGCAAGCCGCTCGTATCCTTGTCGATGCGATGGACGATCCCCGGCCTCGCCACCCCGCCGATCCCCGAGAGCCGGCCTTTTCCGGTTCGGGCGCAATGGTGCAGCAGCGCGTTGACCAGCGTCCCGTCGGGATTTCCCGCCGCCGGGTGGACAACCAGCCCTGCAGGCTTGTCGACGACGATCAGGTGCTCATCCTCGAACACGATGGTGAGAGGAATGTCCTGCGCCTGCGCGGCGGCCTCCGCCGCCGGCGGCACGGCGATGGCGAAATCGGCACCTTCAAGGGCCTTGCCTGACGCTTGCGTCACCACTGCACCTGATAGAGTTACCGCGCCTTCGCCGATGAGCGCCTTCACCCGCTCGCGCGAAAGGCCGGAGGCCTCGGCCAGCGCCTTGTCGAGCCTTTGTCCGCCCTTCAGTTTGCCGGTGATTTGATGACCCCTCACGCCCGATTAGATGGGGATTGGGAGGCCAAAGGACAAGAAGCGGACACGACCAATCCCTTCGTCCTGAACCTGTGCAAGGGCCGTCTTTTCTTCTAGCCCAAAGCCGATGAAGAAGGCTGAGATTTCGCTAGGCAAGCGCGAGTGGCAAAGGCTGCTGACGGAGGCACTCGGCGCGTTCCCGCAAGAAGCCTGCGGCCTTCTGCTCGGCCAGGGGAATTGCATCGAGCATGTCGTCCCCGCCCGCAACGTCCATCCCACGCCGCGAACTCACTTCGAAATCGATCCGCAGGCGCTCGTCGACGCCTTCCGGTCGGCACGCCAGGGCGGGCCCGGCGTCTTTGGGTATTACCATTCTCATCCCGGCGGGAGGCCCGAGCCTTCCGCCACGGATCGCGCGATGGCCTCCGGCGACGGGCGCGTCTGGGCGATCGTCGCGGGGGACGATGTCGCGTTCTGGCGCGACGACACGGATGGGTTCGCAATGCTTTCCTACCGGGTTGATGATCGCTAAGGCTCGCTTATTGACGCCGACCGATGTTTTTGCCGCCCCCCATCCAAGTGCCACCCTGTCGAGGATCGTTCAAACCTCTGATTTCTCATCGATAATAGCTGAAACTGAGGATGACGCGCCGTCACCCTTGTCACCTCGTTCCACAGTCCGGATTCACCGAATGACATCTTCCACCGATCTTGCCGAACTGCTCTGCTCTCGCCTGTGCCATGACATGCTGAGCCCCGTGGGCGCGCTCAGCAACGGGCTTGAGCTGTTGCGTGACGAGCGCGATCCGGAAATGCGCCATCGCTGCATGGAGTTGCTCGAGCAGAGCGCGCGAATCAGCGCCGACAAGCTGAAGTTCTTCCGCCTCGCCTACGGAGCGGCCGGTGGTTTCGGCGATGCGGTGCCCGTCGCGGAGCCGCGCGAGCTGGTCGAGGCGCTGGTCGGAGGCAACGGGCGCATCGAGCTCTTCTGGGGCGTCGGGGTCGACACGCTGCCGAAGCCGGCCGTCAAGCTCCTGCTCAATCTCGCGGCCATCGGCCTCGACGCCCTGCCGCGCGGCGGAGAATTGCAGGTCGGTGCGGAGAACCGCGACGGAGCGACCGAGATCGCGGTGCGCGCTGCGGGGGCCAGGATTGCCTTCGATCCGGCGATCGGCCAAGCGCTCGACGGCTCCTTGCCCGACAGCGAGCTGTCCGGCCGCACGGCTCCGGCGCGCCTGATCCGGCTGATCGCCGAGGAACACGGCGGCGGGCTGCAGTATGCGCTCACCGAAGGCGCGCTGGTCATGGGCGCGGTGCTGCCGGACGCCTGAAATGGACGAGCTCGTCCATCGCGACCAGCCCTCGCCCAACTGGGATGCGCGCGACGAGCGCATCTCGATGGTCGTGCTGCATTACACCGACATGCCGTCAGCCGAATCCGCCATTGCGCGACTGTGCGATCCGGCAGCCAAGGTCAGCGCCCATTACGTGATCACCGAGGAAGGCGAGGTCGTCCGGCTTGTCGACGAGGCCAATCGCGCGTGGCACGCGGGCCGCAGCTTCTGGCGCGGCAAGTCGAACGTCAACGGCTGCTCGATCGGCATCGAGCTGCACAATCCCGGCCACACATGCGGCTATCGGCCGTTTCCCGACCAACAGATCGAGGCGCTGGTGCCGCTGCTGCACCGGATCGTGAAGGACTACGACATCCCGCGCGCCAACGTCGTCGGCCATTCGGACATCGCCCCGCAGCGCAAGCTCGATCCCGGCGAGCTGTTCCCGTGGGAAAAGCTGGCGAGGTACCGGCTGGCGCTCCCCCGGCCGAGGAAGATCGAGGTCGGCGATCCATTCGACAACGACGGCGCGTTCTATCTCGCGCTGGAGCGGTTCGGATACGATGTGTCGGACGGCAAGAAGGCAGTGGAAGCGTTCCAGCGGCGCTGGCGGCCGGAGAAGATCGACGGCGAGATCGACGGCCAGATCCGCGCGGTCCTGTTCCAGCTGCTCTTGGATCGGGACCAGGGAAGGGCTAGATAGGGGCCGCCAGGGGGCCGGGCAGCCGCGTCATTCCATTTCAGGAATGCCGAGGAAAGTCCGGGCTCCACGAAACGAGGGTGGCGGGTAACGCCCGCCGGGTCGGGCTTCGGTTCGGCTCAGGGAAAGTGCCACAGAGAGTATACCGCCGATGGCCCCTAAAGGGCACAGGCAAGGGTGAAAGGGTGCGGTAAAGGCGCACCGGGGCTCTGGTAACAGGGTCCGCATGGCAAACCCCACCCGGAGCAAGACCGAATAGGGGTCTCGCGCCTGAGCTTTCGAGCAACGGCAGGGGAGTTTCGCCCCGAGAGGCCCGGGTTGGTTGCTGGAGCCTTGCGGTAACGCAAGGCCGAGATGAATGGCTGCCCTTGCGGCGCGGGTCCTTCCGGATACCACCTGCAAGACAGAACCCGGCTTACAGGCCCCCTGGCACTTTCGCCTTACGCCGCGAGCTCGCGTGCGGCGGCGCTGATGGCACCGTCGTTATCGACCGCCTGGAGATAGCGTCGCTCGGTCCCTTCGAGCACCAGCGCAGTGAGGCGGCCGAAGGTATAGGCGCCCGTATCGATGCCGATGCGATTGCCGCGGTCCTCCGGCTCCTGGCGGATCGTGTGACCATGCACGACGACGGCTTCGTGGGGTTCGCTGTGGGACAGGAACGGCTCGCGAATCCAGCGCAGGTTGTCCTTGGTCTGCTCTTCCAGCGCAACGCCCGGCGCGATCCCCGCATGGACGAACAGGTAGTCGCCGATGGCGATCGTGTCCTCGAAGCTTTCGATGAAGCTTCGGTCGCCGGGTGGCACAGCCGCGTGCATCATGGCCTGCACCTCCTCGATCGACGCTTCCAGGTATGCATTCGGATCGAGACCATAGCTGAGCACCGTCTCCTTGCCGCCGAAGCGAAGGAAATGCTTGAGCGTCTCGGTCTTCTCGAAGCTCGAGAGAAACATTTCCTCGTGGTTGCCCATGAGGATGCGCACGGGGCGTTGGCGCCGCCATTCCCGGGCGCGGGCGACGACACCGGCACTGTCAGGACCGCGGTCGACCAGATCGCCGAGCAGGATGACCGTCGTTTCCGCACGGCCGCAAGCGGTATCGTCCTGCTCGATCGCCTCGATCAGCGCTTCGAACAGATCGAGCCGGCCATGGATGTCGCCCACGGCATAGACGCGTTGCCCCGCCGGCACTTCGGCCGAGGGGGGCTGACTCTCGTAGCGGTCGAACAGCTTACGAATGGATTTCAGCATGGCTCAACGAAGCGTTGGACCTCTTCACGGTTCCCGCAAGCGCAAACGAATTGTCGAGCCGAGAAGTGAACGTGTTTTCCTGACCGGGCGCTTAATGTGGTGCCGAAACACCACACCGGCCGGACCCCGTGGACCGCCTCGCGTTTTTTCTTGTGCAATGCAGCAAACGTGTGCAGGTTTGCAATCGTGTTCGCGTGAATGTCGGCCCAGTGAACGAGGCCGCCCCGCGTAACCGCAGGTGGGACGAAGCATAGTTTCAACCGCAATTGAGGAAATTGCCCATGCTTACGTCCATCCGCAGCCTCATGGCTGCAACCGTTGTCGCCGGCTGTGTCCTGGCGGCCACTCCCGCCCTCGCCGAGGATGCTCCGGCGCCCGAGGCCAAGCCCGCATTCACCATCAGCGGCAACGTCGCTCTCGTGACCGACTATCGTTTCCGCGGCGTCTCGCTGTCGGGCGGAGACCCTGCCATTCAGGGCGGCATCACGCTCAGCCACTCGAGCGGTTTCTACATCGGCACGTGGTCGTCGTCGATCGACGGCGGCGCGCTTTACGGCCAGCAGGAGCTCGACTTGTTCGGCGGCTGGACCGGCGATGTCGGGCATGGCGTTACCGTCGATGCCGGCCTGCTCAAGTACGTTTACCCCAGCAACGACGTCGGCCCGGCCGACTACTGGGAGCCGTACGCATCGGTCGCCACGCAGGTCGGCCCGGCCCACCTCAAGGTGGGCGTCAACTACGCCTGGAAGCAGAAGAGCGTCGTCGACTACACCGGCAAGAGCTCGGACAACCTCTACGTTTACGGCAACGTCGATTTCGCCGTTCCGAAGACACCGATCACCGTTTCCGGCCATCTCGGTTACACCGACGGCGTGCTCGCGCCGGGCTATCTCACCGGAAACGGCGACAAGAGCGGGCTGGACTGGTCGATCGGCGCCAGCGCGACGGTTCTCGGTCACTTGACCGCCGGCGTTTCCTACCTGGGGGTCGACGGTCCTTCGATCAACGGCTTTACGGACGATACGGTGGTCGGCTCGTTGACACTCAGCTTCTAGCACCGCCGGCTTTCGGTGGGGGCAGGCCCCCGCGTCGCATCCGCGGCGCGAGGGCTTGCGCCGTCGGCGCAAAAAGGACTGGCACCGTGTTTGCCGTTGCCGTTAGGGGTCTTTCGCATCGACCGAGACGAATGGAGCAGCCCCATGGTGAAATACCTCCACAGCATGATCCGGGTGAGCGAGCCCGAGGCGACGGTGAAGTTCTTCAACCTGCTCGGCCTCGAGGAAGTGCGGCGGATGGAAAGCGACAAGGGCCGGTTCACGCTCATTTTCATGGCGGCTCCGGGCCAGAAAGACATCGCCGAGGTCGAGCTGACCTATAACTGGCCGCCCGAGGACGGCAGCGCGCCCGAGACCTACGGCGGCGGGCGCAACTTCGGGCACCTCGCCTACCGGGTCGAGAACATCTACGAGACCTGCCAGCGGCTGGCCGACGCCGGCGTGACCATTAATCGCCCGCCTCGCGATGGACACATGGCCTTCGTCAAGTCTCCCGACGGGATCTCGATCGAGCTGTTGCAGGATGGCCACCTCGAACCGCAGGAACCGTGGGCGAGCATGGAGAACACCGGCAGTTGGTGAAGCCGGAAGGGCACATCGTCTTCACCAAACGCGCCAGTCGCGTGTGACAAGCCGCCTCCAGGGCGTCCCCGGCTGGCGGCCTTGACGAGTGGGCTCGGACGTTTTCTGAAGCATCGATCCCGCTCCTCGGCAGCGAAAAGGGCCAGTCCCCTTATGCGTTAGATGCGCCGGCAGGAAAACGGATGCCCTTGGTAAATCCAGCAAGGCGAGAGGCCGCCCGGTTTGGCTCGCCACGGCGCGCCTAATCTGCCAGCAAGGCGGGTATGACCGCCGCGCTGATCATTGTCTTCGTGGCCGTTTACACGGCGATCGCGCTGGAGGAGCCGCTGAGGGTCAACAAGTCGGCCACGGCGCTCGTCGGCGCCGGCTTGCTGTGGACGATCTTCGCGCTCGGCGCCGGCGACCCGCTGGCGGTCAGCCAAACGCTCGATGACGCCCTCGTCGAGACCGCGCAAATCGCGTTTTTCCTCATGGGTGCGATGACCGTTGTCGAGGTCGTCGACGCGCATGACGGGTTCACCGTGATCACCTCCCGCCTCAGGTCGCGCACGCTGGCGAGGCTGGCGGTCGTCATCAGCGTGCTGACTTTCTTCCTCAGCGCAGTGCTCGACAACCTTGCGACGACCATCGTCATCGTTTCGCTGCTCAAGCGGCTCCTGCGCAATCACGAGGACCGCCTGCTCCTCGCCGGCATGACCGTCATCGCCGCCAACGCCGGCGGCGCGTGGTCGCCGATCGGGGATGTGACCACGACGATGCTGTGGATCGGCGGCCAGGTCACCACCAGCGCCATCGTCACCCGGCTGATCCTGCCCTCGTTCGTCTGCATGATCGTGCCCCTGGGGATCGTCACCTGGATGGTTCGGGGGAAGCCGATTGTCGCGCCCGACCATGCTGCCGAGCCCGACGAGGCTTGCGGCCACAGCACGCCGTTCGAGCGCAACCTCATGTTCACGCTCGGCATTCTTGCGCTACTGGCAGTGCCGCTGTTCAAGGCGATCACGCACCTGCCGCCGTTCCTCGGCATCCTGTTCGGGCTCGGCATCATCTGGGCCGTCGGCGACCTGATCCATCGCGGCAAGGGCGACGACGAAGGACAACGCGTCACCATCGCCGACGTGCTGACCCGCATCGACATGGGCGCCATCGTGTTCTTCGTCGGCATCCTGCTCGCCGTCGCGACGCTCGAACATGCCGGAGTGCTGGGCGCCCTGGCCCGCTGGCTCGACCAGGAGATCGGCCGCCTCGACGTGATCGTTCTGGCCTTTGGCCTCCTCAGCGCCGTCATCGACAACGTCCCGATGGTCGCCGCTGCCATGGGCATGTACGACCTCGCAACCCATCCGCCCGACAGCTTCCTGTGGGAATTCCTGGCCTATTGCACCGGCACCGGCGGCTCGATCCTCATCATCGGATCTGCGGCGGGCGTCGCCGCCATGGGCGCCGAGAAGATCGGCTTCCTGTGGTACCTGCGCCGGTTCGCGCTGCTGGCTCTCGTTGGTTATGTCGCGGGCGCGTGCATATACGCACTGCAAGACGCCATCCTGGCCTAAGATTTAGCAATAACGGCTTCGCAGGCGATTGCTGAGCGGGATTCACCCGAAGTCGGCTTATCGTCCGTAATTGGGCGGCTTGAACCTGCGTAGAGACGGTCCACAATGTGCCAATTATCGTTGGTTAAGACCTGCGAAACCGTCACCACAGCGCACTGCATGAGCTATTAGGCCGCGTACATTGGGAGCAACCCTGTGCTCTTCAATGGAAATCAGCTCTCGCTGGAAGTCTCCATTGAGCAAGGCCTCCTCCAGTTCTCGTGCGTCGCATGGGCCGTGTGCGCCAGAGCGGGCGAACCGCCAGCGCTCCATCGTTTCGCGATGGGTGACGTAGACGATTAGCTGGTGATTTCCGCTTCACGCTTAGTGGCTGACTGCCGAAGGTCCCGAATCGGTGTTTATGGGCGCAACACGTCCTGCCGCATCGGCTGCGACTACATGGGGGGTCACCACGATATACAGGTCGCGTCTCTCGCTGCTGGTATGCTCGGCGGTGAAGAGGGTGCCGAGCAAGGGGATGTCGCCGAGCACCGGCAGCTTGCTACGGTTAGAGATCCGGCTCTCTTCGGTCAGACCGCCGATTACAAACGTCTCTCCATCGTGCACCGTCGCCGAGGTCGAGGCTTCGCGTTGGCTGATCGTCGGATAGCCCTGCGAAAAGCCGGTCACGCTCGACACCACGGCGAAGACATGGGCGGTGACGACCCCGTCGGCGGTGACGCGCGGGGCGATTTGCAGGGTCACGCCCACGTTCACGTACTCGACTTGCTGCTGCACGGCGTTGACGCCCGAGAGCGCGATCGAGGTGAGGATCGGCAACGCATCGCCGGTGACGATCTTCGCCGTTCCGCCGCTTTGCGCGGAAATCCGCGGCTTGGACACGATCCGGCCTTCGCCCTTCGCGATTTGGGCATAGAGCGCGACCTGGAAGCTGGCGTTCACGCCGCCAAGCTTCGGCGTGTCACTGAAGCCGGGAAAGCCCTTCGAATAATTCAGCGCGGCGATGCCGATCTGGCCGTTGCCGTTGTTGAAATCGAGCCCGAGATTGCGAGCTCCCGTATCGCTCAGCTCGACGAATTCGGTCTCGAGAACGACGCTGGTGACCGGCACGTCCAGCAGCGCGATTTCATGTTTGATCGCCGCCACGCGCGCCGGCGGGCCGCGCAGGATCACGGCATTCAGGCGGCGGTCGATGCCGATCGTGCCGTCAACCGCCTGGCCCACCGAATCGCTACTGACCATCGTGCCATTCGGCGCGGCAAGGATCGGCGTTTGGGGAAGGCCGCCGTTGCCGAAATAGCCGCCGCCGGCGCTGCTCGAACCGAAATTGGGCTCCTCGGGAGAGAACTCGTCGTTTGACTTTATCGTCGAGTTGCCGGTCAGCAGTCCGACGATCTCGCTCACGTCGGCATACTTCAACGGCACGATCTCGAACTCGTCGCCTTCGCCGGCGATGAGCCCTGCTGGCCCAATGGGTGGGGCGCCAGGCCCTGGCGCGACTATCGTCACCGCCGGCGAGGGCTGCGGCGGAAGCGACGGAAACCAGCCGACGGCAGCCGGCCCCTGGGCCGCTGAGCTCGATGCTAGGATCGCAGTTGCCAGGGCCGTAATTGACAACGGGATGCGCATGTTCGCCATCGTGACCGGTGGAGCGCGACTTGCCCCCTTTTGTCGGCGCAAGTCGCGCCCGACCTGATTAGCTGGCAGGGACGCGTTGGGCGGTGATTTGCCCGGCCACGTGCTGCAACAGTTGGTTGGTGTTAGGATCATAGACGTCGAGCGTGAACGTGCCGCTGTAGCTCGCTCCGCCGGGCGCGATGGTCACGTCTTCCTTGATGTTGACCTTCGCGTTGAGCGTGCCGGAGTTGTCATAGCTCAGCGCAAAGTGGTTGAGGTGATAGCGCGAAGGGCCGGTCTGCTTCCAAACGCCCATGCAGAAATTCTCGGTCGCCGGTGCGCGGCCGCCGCTGTTCATCAGCTCGGTGCCGTCCGAATGCCACTGCTGGTAGCCGAAATCGGCGGTCTGTCCGCCGGCCACCATCTTGAAGGTCCACATGCCGACGATCGCGTGGTCTCCGGGACTGTCCTCTGAAGCCTTTTGCAGGTAGCCGCCCTGTTCGGTCTGCCAGGACGAGTGCTGAAGCGTTGCGTTGTCGCCGCACGCGGCCGAGGCGCTCGTTGCGTAGGTAAGGCCGCCCAGGCCGAGCAAGACGGCGGCGCAAGACCGGATCGAAGAACGAAATGCGATTCTCATGGCGTATCTCCCACAATGGTCCACACTTGTTGATGCGTGGGCGGGCCGACGGTCCGGAGGCGCCCTGACGCTTGGCCTTGCTGTCTCGGATCGGGCTAAAAGGGCGATGGCGAAAAGCTGATTTTTTTCTGATTTGTGCTAGCGTACCCGTTCAGGGGGTACGGCATGAACCGTCCGCTGGCGTTGCAGTCGATCATGACGGGGGTAGCCGGCCGGCGGCCTTTCAAGGTCGGCCGGGCGACGGTTGACCCCGTTTCGCGCGACGCCACCTGGCCTGACGGGCAGGAGCGCTTGCAGCCGCAGACGATGAAAGTCCTGATTGCGCTGCTGAGTCGCCGTGGCGAAGTGGTCACGCGCGACGAGCTGGTTCAGCTGTGCTGGGACGGCCGGATCGTCGGCGATGACGTGATCAACCGCTCGATTTTGCTGCTGCGCCATTTTGCCGAGCACGCCGGCGGGTTCGAGATCGAAACGGTGTCCCGGGCCGGCTATCGCCTGATCGAGCGCGAGGCGGCGGTGGGTCTCACATTCAAACGCCGATGGATGGCGGCGGCCGGTGTCCTGGTGGTAAGCTTGGTGGGACTTACGGCGTGGGTCAGGCTCGACCGCCCGCCAGCCAACCAGGGCATGCCTCCGGCGCCGAGCATCTCGGTGGTGCCTTTCGTCGTCGAGGCTAACGATCCCCTGGTGCGGCAAGTTGCTCTGACCACACCGAGCTCCGTCGCGCGGATGCTCGCCGAAAGCGGCTTCGACGACGTTCACGAGGATCCCGCCGCCAGCCCGGGCAATGCCCGGAGCGATTACATCCTGTCAGGCACCGTGCGGCGCATGGCGGATTCGGTCGAAGCGACCGTGCAGATGGTTTCGCGACGCGACGGCACCGTGGCTTTCGCCCACGATTTCACTGCGCCCCTCAGCCGCGCCGCCGACCTCCCCGACCGGATCGGCGCTACCGCGTCTGCCGACCTGGCCTGGACCGGCGCGCAGATGGTGCTTGACCCGCGCGAGCACCTCAATCCGGCGGTCGCGTCCGAATTGATGAGCGCGATGAGCCAGACCGTCGAGGATGGAAACAGCCTGCGTGCCTATCAGCTCGCCCGTCACGCCGCGGAGCAGGCGCCGGATTCGGCGATGGCGCAACTGACATTCGCGGTCCAGTCGGGTTTTTCCATTTACTCGATCCCGCGCGCCGAGCGTGCCGGCGCCGTCGCTCTGGGCCTTCGCGCAAGCCAACGAGCACGAGCGCTGGCCCCCGAATTCGGCGACGTCTACATCACCGACTGTCGGCTTCACAGCCCGGTGCGAATGGCCGAGTGCGACGCCGTTGCGCGGCGTGCCCTCCAGTTAGATTCGCGCTCCTCTTACGTGCCGGGCTTTCTAAGCAATTTGCTATACGAAGCGGGCCGCTTCGATGACTCATTGCAGTTTGCGCGCCAATCGATGGCCAACGATCCCTACAAGCCCGCGAAGCTGGCGCGAATGAGCGTCGTGCTCGCAGCGGACGGGCGGCAACATGCAGCGGAGCAGGTGTATGAGCAAGCCGTGCGGCTATGGCCGGGCAACGTCAAAGTACACTTCGGCCGCCTTCGCGGCTTGGCGGAAGCGGGCAACTACGCCGCGGTTGAACGCTTTGCCGATCCGAAAGCTGACGCCGAAGCGTTGGACCTTTCTGTCCTACGCCAGCTCGTCGCGGCGGCGCGCACGCAAGATCGTGCGCGCGCAAGGCGCGCTTGTGCGGCGCAAGGGCTCAAGCCGCTCACGCTGCCGATTTGCATGACGGTTCTCGCCGACGTTGGCGATCTCGACGGGGCGTATGCTCTCGCGCGAAAATTCTATCCGTCATGGCTGGCACCGCGGGGCGCGGATGAAGACCGCATCTGGATGGACCATCCCGAAGGGTACGAAGTAGCATTCCTGACCGGTCCAGCGGGCAAGGCGATGCGCACTGATTCCCGGTTCGTAAGCCTCGTGCAAGAGCAAGGGCTCTTGGAATACTGGCGCAAGGACGGGTTGCCCGACTTCTGCCGTCCGCCGCACCCGGAACAGGTCTGCGCGCTGCTAAACGCCCGCAATTGATGGCCGAAAGCAGTTCGACCGCGTCTGGTGGAGAGCCAACGAAGTTTGCCGTTTATTGAGGAGATCAGCTCGTCCCCGCCCATTGTGAAGATCAAGCTTTTCGTCAGGCTGCTCGACGCAGTGGCGCTCGGCGGGCTACCGTCACAGGGCATTAAGGAATGCGAGAAGTTTATCCTCCAGCTCGAAGCGCGCAGGTTCTTGCTGCTCGAGCGGCTTGTGCTTGGCGAGCGCTTCGATCGTGAGGGCTATGTGGGCGTGCAGGTAGACTTGGGCCAATTGGATCGACTCAAGTCCGAGCCACAGCGCGATCACCGAGATGTCGACGCCGGCCTGGAGCAGTTCCATCGCGGTGGTATGCCTGAGACCATGTAGTGCAACCCGCTTCGCGCAGCGACGGGCACCGCTCCCGGGCGATCTTCACGAGCTGAAACTGGACTGCGTCGGGACTGAGGCCTCGCCGTGCATGTTGGGAAACAAGAGCGAAGATCCATAGTGCGCCGGCTCCCTCAGCCATGCCTGCGGGGCGTTGCGCACATGCTCAGCGAGCGGGGTGCGTCGTTCCTTGCGACCCTTGCCGCGACGCCGAGCAGTCAAGTGGTCCGGCACCGACAATTTCGGCGGGTTTCTGGGCGCTCCGCCTTCATAACGCGACCTGCTTGCGGTAGGCCGAAGCATGGACGTCTACCTGCCGATCGCTAACCTTTCGGTGAACGGGCTGGTGATCGTCCTGCTCGGCGCAATGACCGGGGTCCTGTCGGGAATTTTCGGCGTCGGCGGCGGATTTTTGACGACGCCCCTGATGATCTTCTACGGCATCCCGCCGACCGTCGCCGCAGCCTCGGCGGCCACGCAGGTGACCGGCGCCAGTGTCTCCGGCGTGTTCGCCTACAGCCGGCGCAACGCGGTCGACTACCAGATGGGAGCGGTGCTGGTCGCCGGCGGCATCCTCGGCACGCTGATCGGCACCGGCGTGTTCAGGCTGCTGCAGTCGATCGGCCAGATCGATACGGTCATCAATATCCTCTATGTCGTAATGCTCGGCACGATCGGCTCGCTGATGGGGCGCGAGAGCCTGCAGGCGGTGCGGCGGCAGGACGGCGGGCCCAAGCGGCGGGCGGCCAAGCGGCGCCACCATCCGCTCGTCAGCATCCTGCCGATGCGCTGGCGGTTCTACCGCTCGGGCCTGTTCATCTCGCCGTTCGCGCCGCTTCTCCTGGGCATGGGGGTCGGCGTGCTGACCACGCTGATGGGCGTCGGCGGCGGCTTCATCCTCGTGCCGGCGATGCTCTACGTGCTGGGCGTGAGCGCCGGGGTGGTTGTCGGCACGTCGCTGTTCCAGATCCTGTTCACGACGATCGCCGCGACGATGATGCACGCGCTGACGACCAAGGCGGTCGACGTGGTGCTGGCGGCGCTGCTGTTGCTCGGCTCGGTCACCGGCGCTCAGGTCGGCGCCAAGATCGCCGTCAGCGCCAAGCCCGAGCTGCTGCGCCTCATCCTGTCGGTCATCGTGCTCGCCGTGGCGATCGCGATGGCGTTCCAGCTCGGCGTGCGACCGAGCGAGGTCTTCTCGGTGGTGCAATCGTGAGCGCGCTGGTCCGTTGTGCCCTGGCGCTCGTTGCGGTTCTGGCCCTGGCCGGGGCGCGCGATCCGATCCTGGTGCCGGAGGTCTCGCAGCACGAGGTGCAAGTGCGGCAGGGTTTCGTCGGCACCCAGCTGATCCTGTTCGGCGCCGTGGTCGATCCCGGCGGTGTTCGCGCGGGGCGCACCTTCGACGTCGTCGTCGTGCTGAAGGGCCCGACCGAGCCGATCCGCCTGCGTGAGAAGCAGAAGATTCTCGGCATCTGGATCAACCATGCGAGCACCTCTTTCCGCTCGGCGCCCTCGTTCTTCGCGGTGGCCAGCTCGCGGCCGATCGACCAGATCGTCGACCCGCGCACAGCGGCGATCTACGAGCTTGGGCTTGACTACCTCCAGCTCTCCCCCACCGGTTCGATCGATCCGGAAAAGCAGGCCCATTTCACGCAAGGCCTCGTGGAGATGCGCAAACGGGCGGGGCTGTACAAGGAGGACCCGAAGGGCGTCACGATCAACGGGCAGGTGCTGTACCAGGCGCGCATCAGCTTGCCCTCGAACGTGCAGACCGGGCGCTACACAGCCGAAACCTTCGCCATCACCCATGGGCGCGTCATCGCTTCGGGAACCGCCGAAATCGAGGTTCGCAAGGAGGGCTTCGAGCGGCTCGTGGCCGACTATGCCGACGAAGATTCGTTCTTTTACGGGCTGTTCGCGGTGGTTCTGTCGCTCAGCATGGGCTGGCTGGCGCACCGCATCTTCGCATTCATCTAAATCGATTGATTGACCCGATTTTAACCTAGCGCGGGTTACCTGCGGCCCCACGGATTACGAGGGGAACGCACGATCATGAACGACATGCCGCGGCAGCCATTCCAGACTTTCGATCCGGCGGCCGAGCCGGGCGCCAAGCCGGCGCAACGGCCGCAACCGGCGGATTCGGAAAATGCGCTGCAGCCGATCGGCGTCGTGCTCGAGATCGCCGGCTCCGGCTCTATGATCGCACTCGACCTCCAGCGGCTCACCGAATGCTCGAAGGATCCGGATCCCTCGGTCGCCCTCGCGGGGCAGGTCGGCAGCCAGGTCAAGATCAAGACCAACGACGGCTGGCTCCTCGCCAGCGTGCGCAACCAGAAGCAGGACCGCCGCTCCGACGGCATCCTCGCCAACATCGACTTCATGGGCGAGGGCGCCGAGGAAAAGCTGACCGGGCGCATCCACGGGTTCCGGCGCGGCGTCACGCGTTATCCGATCCCGGGCGCGATGGTGTTCGCGGCGACGACCGGCGACCTCAAGCAAATCTATGCGTCCGACGGGCGCAGCGCGATCCAGGTCGGCACCGTCTATCCAACGAGCGACATCCGCGCCGGGCTCTACGTCGATGCGATGCTCGGCAAGCACTTCGCATTGCTCGGCTCGACCGGCACCGGCAAGTCGACCAGCGCCGCGCTGATCCTCCACCGCATCTGCGAGAGTGCGCCGCAGGGCCACGTCGTCATGATCGATCCGCACGGCGAATATGCCGCCGCGTTCAAGAACTCGGGCATGATCTTCGACGTCAGCAACCTGCAGATGCCCTACTGGCTGATGAACTTCGAAGAGCACTGCGAGGTGTTCATCACCTCGACCGGCAACGATCGGCAGGAGGATTCGGACATTCTCGCCAAGTGCCTGCTCAAGGCACGCGCCAAGAACCGGCTGGCGGAAGTGATCGGCAAGATCACCGTCGATTCGCCGATCCCCTACCTGCTTTCCGACCTCACCAACCTCATCAACGACGAGATGGGCAAGCTCGACAAGGCCACCTCGTCGGCGCCGTTCATGCGACTCAAGACCAAGATCGACGAGCTCAAGATCGATCCGCGCTACCAGTTCATGTTCTCGGGAATGCTGGTCGGCGACACGATGGCCGAGTTCATCTCGAAAATCTTCCGGATGCCGAGCGACGGCAAGCCGATCTCGATCATCGACGTCTCGGGCGTGCCGTCGGACATCACCAGCACCGTCGTCGCCATGCTGAGCCGCCTGGTGTTCGACTTCGCCATCTGGGGCCGCGAGGAAAAGACCCGCCCGATCCTGCTCGTGTGCGAAGAGGCGCACCGCTACGTGCCGAATGAGAAGAACGCGGACGGTTCGTCAGTCGGCCGCATCCTCAGCCGCATTGCCAAGGAGGGTCGCAAGTACGGTATCTCGCTCGGCCTCATCACGCAGCGCCCTTCCGACCTGGCTGAAGGCGTGCTTTCGCAGTGCGGCACGATCATCTCGATGCGCCTCAACAACGATCGCGACCAGGCGTTCGTGAAGGCGGCGATGCCGGAAGGCGCGCGCGGGTTCCTCGACTCCATCCCGGCGCTGCGCAACCGCGAATGCATCATCTGCGGAGAGGGCGTCGCGATCCCCATACGCGTGTCGTTCGACACGCTCGAGGAGATGAAGCGGCCGGCCTCGGAAGACCCGAGCTTTACCGAGCTGTGGCGCCAGTCCGGCGGCGAGGAAGAGGCGGTGGTTCGCACCGTCCAGCGGTGGCGCAGCCAGGGCAAGTAAGTCCTGCGCGAGTCCGGCTTGGTTAATTTCGGCCCACTTTCTGGTTAACTGCTGCTTCGCAAAATCCCGGTATTTTTCCGTTCCTGAAGGAAGGGGAATCATGGGGCTTATCGAACAACGGGCAGCGTTTCGGTTTGCGACCGACATTGACGCCGACGTCCGCATGGCGGGCGAGGCGTGGTCGGCCCGGCTGCGCAATATCTCGACGACCGGCTGCATGATGGCGTGCCCCGAATCCGGCCTGCCCTCGGGCTGGATGATGCGCCTCAGGATCAGGAGCCTTCCGGCTATCGATGCCGAGATCATCTGGCGCCACCGCGGCCATGCCGGCCTGCGGTTCCTCAAGCCGCTGGAGCCGACTGCGATGGAGCACCTCGGCTTCCACCTCCCCGAGACGCGCCGGCCCGGCCACCCCGAGACGGGCGGGCTGCACGCCAGGCTGGTCAAGCGGGCGGCTCCCGAGGAGGGCGTCTACGCCGCTCTTGCCTCGGAGGTGCGCGGAGCGCCGCAGCACGTTTCGTAACGTGCCAGCTTCCTAGACGTTGGGTGCGTAGCGGCCGGCTGGCTGACCATCGGCCTGGACTTGCTCCTGTGCTTCCTCGCTGGTCTCGGCGATCGCGTGCTTGCGCCAGCCATAGTAGTGATAGAACCACCAGCCGAGCACCAGGCTGGCGCCGGCCGCGATCGGGAACGACCACCAGATGGCGTCGGCGCCGAGGCGCGAATAGGTCAGGAAATAGAACCCGAGCCGTACCGGGTAAAGCGTGAAGGCGATGATGCCGAGCGGGATCCACACCGCGTTGCCGGCGCGCATCGTCGCCGAATAGACCATCGTGACGCCGAAGAAGACGAAGTTCCAGCTGGCGACCAGCTGGATGTGGCGGCCGAGCGGCACTGCCGGGCTGTCCGGTCCGAGAAACAGGCCGAGCGCCGCCCGATCGAAGATCAGCAGGATCGCGGTCAAAACGCCGGTCATCACGAAATTGACCAGCACGCCCGAGCGGGTCACGCCGTCGAGCCGGTCCCACTTGCCGGCGCCGATGAACTGCGCGGCCATCGCGCTGACCGCGCCGCCGATCGCCATCGCCGGCATCTGGATATAGGTGAACAGCTGCATGGCCGCGCCATAGGCGGCGGTCATCATCAGCCCCTCACGGTTGACCAGGCCAACGATAATGATGCCGGCGGCGCTCATCACCAGCATCTGCGCACCCATCGGGATGCCCTTCACAACGATGTAGTTCAGCTCCTCGCGCACGGGCTTGAGATACTTGAGCTCGGCGCGACGCAGGCGCAGCGGCAGGTCCTTGCGGTATACGTAGACGATCATGGCGACGAACGAGACGAGGCTGGCGATGATCGTCGACAGCGCCGACCCGGCGATGCCGAGCTTGGGGAACGGGCCGAAGCCGCTGATCAGCATCGGGTTGAAGATCGTGTCGATGCCGACGGTGACGCCCATGAAGATCAGCGGGGTGCGCGCGTCCCCGGTGCCGCGCAGGCCCATGGTGAGGATCACCGAGACCATCATGAACGGCAGCGAGACGAACATCAGCCGGATGTAGGTCAGGGCGAGGGCGTAGGCGCCGCCGGGTGTGTCGAGCACGTCGAGCAGGTACGGCGCGCCGACCCAGCCGATCGCGGCGATCACCACCATGACGATGCCGGCGAACCCGACCGCGCTGCCGAACGTGCGCCGCGCGCCGTCGATGTCGCGCGCGCCGAAGCGCTGGCCGATCTTGACCGTGCCGGCCATGCCGAAGCCGAATGCCGCGCTGGCGACGAGGAACATGATGATGTTGGCGTTCGCGGTAGCGGCGAGCGCGTCCTCGCCGATCAGGCGCCCGACCCAGATCGAGTTGATCGTGCCGGAAAGCGACTGCAGGATATTGCTCATCAGCGTCGGCACGCTGAAGAGCACCAGCGTGCGCAGGATCGGCCCCTCGGTGAGGTCGCCGCGCATCCGTGGCCTGGCCGTTGCTGGCGCTTCCATCAGGTCCCCCGTGTGTCCCCGTACAGCTCGATGTGCAACCGCTTGGACAAAGTCAATCCGTGGTCGAGACAAAGCTGGGCAAGCCAGCGTTCGCGTTCGTGCAGCGTGGCGGTGTCGGTGCCTTCGGCCATCAGCCAGATCCGCTCTCGCGCGATCGCGTAACGCCCGGCAAGAGCGAGCACTTCTGTGGCATCGGCAGGCTCCGCGACCACGAACTTGAAGGCCGCACGGGGTTCGGCGGCCCAGTGGGCGAGACGCTCGGACACCAGCGCGAGTTCCGCGGGATTGCCGGAATGAGCGAGCTTTGGGCTGACATTGTACTGGTCGATCAGCGCATCGAGCGCAGGGAGAGGGGCGACGGTGCCGTTGGTTTCGACTTCGACCGCCATGTCCTCGGGCAGCAGCGCGAGCATGCCGGCGAGCGAGGAGGCTTGCAGCAGCGGCTCGCCGCCGGTCACGACGAGGCGGGGCTGGCCGAGCGCGGCGATGCGCCGCGCGAGGTCTGCCTCGCCCAAGGTGACCTGGTTGGCCTTGCGATCGTAGGTTTCGCCGGATCGGTGGGGTCGGTCATCGCCGGTAAAGCGCCAGGTGTAGGCTGTGTCGCACCACACGCAGGCAAGGTTGCAGCGGCTCAGCCGCACGAACGCGCAGGGCTTGCCCTGCGAGGGGCCTTCGCCCTGCAGCGAGGCGAAGATTTCCGGCTCGCCGGGCGTGATGGTGGCGAGGGCTAGGGGCATGGCTCGGATCCTTCGAGACGGGCGTTCGACAAGCTCAGTCCCTCCTCGGGATGAGCGAGCCATAAGAACTTTCGCTCATCGTGGGGAGGGGCTGAAGGGACCTCGCCGCCTCGAAAGATCACCCCAGGCGCGTCAGCGCCGCTTCCAGCCGCGCGACTTCGGATGCGTGGTGAGCGTGATCGGCGCGGGCCTTCTCGACCGCCTCGGGCCTGGCGCGCTCGACGAAGTTCGGGTTGGCGAGGCGCGCTTCCAGCGACTTGGCTTCCCTGGCCGAGGACTCGCGCGCTTTCTCAAGCCGCGCCTTCTCGGCCTCGATGTCGATCACGCCTTCGAGCGGAATGACGAACAGGTCGCCGCCGGCGCTGACTTGCATCGCCGCCCCTTCGGGTGCGGGCTCGGTGCGGATGGAGCAGAGGCGCGCCAGCCGCTCGAGCGAGGCCGCGTTGCTGGTGATAGCAGCCTTCGCCCGCGCCGAGGGATTGGCGATGAATGCCTCCAGCTTGGCGCCCGGCGCGATCCCGAGCTCGTTCTTGGCCGCGCGCAGGTTACCGGTGAGGTCGATCAGCCAATCCACCTCGGCCTTTGCCCCCTTGTCGACCTTCGCCTGGGGCGCGGGCCACCTGGCGACGATCAGGTCGTACGGCCGCTCGCCCTGCGCGTGCCACAGTTCCTCGGTGATGAACGGCATGAACGGGTGCAGCATGACCAGGATTTGGTCGAGCACCCAGCCGGAAACGGCCCTGGTCTCCTCGTCGATCTGGCCCTTGATCAGCTCGAGATACCAGTCGCAGAAGGTATCCCACACGAAGTGGTAGACCGCGTGGGCGGCGGCGTCGAAGCGCAGGTCGGCCATGGCCTTGTCGAGCTCGGCGAGGGTCTCGACCACTTCGCCGACGATCCACTTGTTGATCGCCAACGTGGCCTCCGGCGCAGCGAGCGATTGCGAGGCACCGATGCCGTTGGCCTGGCAGAAGCGGGTCGCGTTCCACAGCTTGGTGGCGAAGTTGCGGTAGCCCTCGACGCGGTTCTCATCCATCTTCACGTCGCGGCCCTGGCTTTCCATCGCCGCCATGAAGAACCTCAGGGCATCGGCGCCGTACTTGTCGATCAGGCCCAGCGGATCGACCACGTTGCCCTTGGACTTGGACATCTTTTGCCCGTCCGCCGCGCGGACCAGGCCGTGAAGGTAGAGCCGCCGCCACGGCACATCGCCCATGAAATGCATCCCCTGCATCGCCATCCTTGCGTCCCAGAAGAACAGGATGTCGAAGCCCGAGATCAGCAGGTCGTTGGGATAGTGGCGGGCGAGGAGGGAATGATCCTGCCCATCGCCAGGTGATTGGGAGGCTTCCGGCCAACCCAGCGTGGCGAACGGCCAAAGGGCGCTGGAGAACCAGGTGTCGAGGACGTCGGGGTCGCGCTCGAGCTTCACCATCGGGCCGTTGAGGGCTTCTGCGAGGCCGAGCGCCTCATCCTCTGTCTCGGCGACGAAAACGTTGCCGTTCTCGTCGTACCACGCCGGTATCCGGTGCCCCCACCACAGCTGCCGCGAAACACACCACGGCTGGATATTCTCCATCCAGTTGAAAAAGGTCTTCTCCCAGCTCTTCGGGACGATCTCGATCCGCCCGTCGCGCACCGCCTCCATCGGCGCCCGGGCGAGCCTTTCGGCGTCGACGTACCACTGGTCGGTCAGCCACGGCTCGATCACCACGCCGCCGCGGTCGCCGAACGGGGTGGCGATTGTGCGGTCTTCGGTCGCTTCGAGGAAGCCTTGCGCGGCGAGCATTTCGAGCACCCGCTCGCGCGCCTCGAAACGGTCGAGGCCGACGAGGCTTTCGGGGATCAGCCCGTCGGCGGTTTGCGTCACGCGCCCTTCGGCATCGAGCATGTTGAGCATTTCCGCGGGCTTGATGCCGGCTCTTTTGCCGACCTCGAAGTCGTTGAAGTCGTGCCCCGGGGTGATCTTCACCGCACCCGACCCAAGCTCCGGATCGGCGTGCTCGTCGGCGATGATCGGTACTTCGCGACCGGTGATCGGCAGCTTCACCCTGGCACCCGAGGCCACCAATGCGGCGTAGCGTTCGTCCGACGGGTGCACCGCCACGGCCATGTCGGCGAGCATCGTCTCGGGCCGCGTGGTGGCCACCGAAACATGCCCGTCGCCTGAAGCTAAAGGATACTTGAGGTGCCAGAAATGGCCCTGGATTTCGCGGGTTTCGACCTCGAGATCGCTGATCGCGGTCTTCAGCTTGGGGTCCCAGTTGACCAGCCGCTTGTCGCGGTAGATCAGCCCTTCGTTGTAAAGGTCGACGAACACTTTCACCACCGCGCGGGTGAAGTGCGGGTCCATCGTGAACTGTTCTCGGGACCAGTCCATCGAGCAACCAAGGCGCCTGAGCTGGCGGGTGATCTGGCCTCCGCTTTCGGCCTTCCACTCCCATACCTTCTGCACGAAATCCTCGCGCGAATAGTTGGTGCGCTTGTCCTGGTGCAGCTCCAGCTGGCGCTCGACGACCATCTGCGTGGCGATGCCGGCGTGGTCGGTGCCGACGACCCACAGCGCGTCCTTGCCGCGCAGCCGCTCGTAGCGCACGACCACGTCCTGCAGCGTGTTGTCGAGCGCGTGTCCGATGTGCAGGGACCCGGTGACGTTGGGCGGCGGGTTGACCAGGGTGAACGGCGGTGCGTCCGGCCGCGCGGGGCGGAACAGGCCGTTCTCCTCCCAGTGGCGGTACCACTTCGCCTCGATCGCGGCGGGGTCGAAAGTCTTGTCCAGCTGGCTCGTCATACGCGCCCGGGCCTTTGCCAGCGGCGCGAGAGGGGTGCAAGCCGTCCTTGCCGCGCGCGGAATTTGCCAGCATAGCGGCGGTCTATGCGCGAGTGGGCGGCATACAGCCTGGAAGAAGACGGCGGGCGCCACACGCTCGTGGTGACGGGGCCGCTGCTCATCTCCACCATCGGCGCGCTCGATCGCGAGCTGCGGGCATTCGACGGTCACGTGGACACGATCGACCTGTCGCACGCGGGCGAGATCGATACGGTGGGCGCCTGGACGGTCCTGCGCTTCTCCCGCGAGCAGCAGGCAAATATCGCCGGCGCGGACGAGAGGGCCAGCCGGCTGCTGAACGCTGTCGAGGCGGCCCGCAGCAGCGCGGCGCTTCTGCCGCCGCGAAGCCGGCTTACCCTTCGCGTGCCCGAGGCGGTCGGCAAGTATGTCGTCGACTTCGGTTACGGCTCGCGCGACATGCTAGGCTTTGCCGGGCACATCATCGTCTCCGGGCTCGGCCTGCTGGCCCATCCTTCGCGCTTCCGGCCGAAGGCGGTTGTCCGCCAGTTCGAGCTGGTGGGTGTCTCGGCGCTCGGGATCATCGGCCTGATGAGCTTCCTCATCGGCATCGTCATCGCGCAGCAGGGCGCGGCGCAGCTGCAGCAGTTCGGGGCCGAGATCTATACCATCAATCTCACCGGCCGCCTGAGCCTGCGCGAGCTCGGCGTGTTGATGACGGCCATCATGGTCGCCGGCCGGTCGGGCTCGTCGTTCGCCGCCCAGCTCGGCACGATGAAGCTGACCGAGGAAGTGGACGCCATGCGCACGATCGGCGTCTCGCCGATGGAAGCGCTCGTGTTGCCCCGGGTTCTCGCCGCCGTGCTGATGATGCCGCTGCTCGGGTTCTATTCGGCGGTGCTGTCGATCATCGGCGGCGCTTCGATCTCCGCGCTCACGCTCAACATACCGTTCAAGACCTTCCTGCTGCGCATCCAGGAAGTGGTTCCGCTCTACGACGTCTGGGTAGGCCTGGTGAAGGCGCCGGTGTTCGGCCTGATCGTGGCGCTGACCGGTTGCTACCAGGGTATGCAGGTCAAGGGGAACTCGGAGGAAGTGGGCCTCAGGACGACGTTGGCGGTGGTCCAGGCGATCTTCCTAGTCATCGTGCTGGACGCGTTCTTCGCGGTGTTCTTCACCGAGGTGGGCTGGGGATGAACCAGGACGATATCCAGGAGCAAGTCGAAGCCCGGGCGATCGACGACCTCGCTGACGGCTTCGACGGCGAGTTCCCCATCGTCATCGAAGGCCTGAAGAACTCGTTCGGCGAGCAAGTCGTGCACGAGGGGTTGAACCTCAAGGTCGAGCGAGGAGAGGTTCTCGGCGTGGTCGGCGGCTCGGGCTCGGGCAAGTCTGTGCTGATGCGCTCGATCATCGGGCTGCAGATCCCCGACGAAGGCCGGATCGAAGTGTTCGGGCGCGACATCGCCGAGGAAAGCGCGCGCGAGGACATGGCGATTCGCAGCCGCTGGGGTGTGCTGTTCCAGGGCGGTGCGTTGTTCTCCACCCTGACCGTGGGCGAGAACGTCGAGGTGCCACTGAAGCAGTTCTATCCGGAGCTCGACGCGGAACTGATGCACGAGATCGCCCGCTACAAGGTGGTCCTTTCCGGTCTCCCCGCCGATGCCGCGAGCAAATACCCGGCGGAACTCTCCGGGGGCATGAAGAAGCGCGCCGGCCTCGCCCGCGCGCTGGCGCTCGATCCCGAGCTGCTGTTCCTCGACGAGCCGACCGCGGGGCTCGACCCGATCGGCGCCGCGCGCTTCGACGAACTGACCCGCAATCTCGCCGACACGCTCGGCCTGACGGTGTTCCTGATCACCCACGACCTCGACACGCTCTACGCCATCTGCGATCGCGTGGCGGTCATCGCCGACAAGAAGGTCATCGCGGTCGGCACCATTCCCGAGCTGCTCGAGAGCGACCATCCGTGGATCCAGGAGTACTTCAACGGTCCTCGAGGTCGCGCGGTCCAGAATAGGCCGGAGGAAGGCAAGGGCATGGACTCACGCGTGCAAACAGGGGAATAGGGGCGCCGCATGGAAACCCGCGCGAATTACGTCTGGGTCGGCGCGATCTCGCTGGTGCTGCTGGCGGCGCTGGCGGCATTCATCGTCTGGATCGCCGGGTTCGGGGCGTCGAACGAAAAGGAATACGACATCTTTTTCCCGCAAGCGGTCGAAGGCCTGTCGGAAGGAAGCCAGGTGACCTTCTCCGGCGTCCCCGTGGGCAAGGTCGACAAAATGCGGGTGTGGAAGGACCCGCAGTTCATCCAGGTGCGGATCAGCGTCAAGAACGACACGCCGATCCTGCAGGGCACCACCGCGACCGTGCTCGGCTCGTTCACCGGCGTATCCACGATCCAGCTGATTGGTGGCACGCCCGGCTCTCCCCCGATAACCAGGCCGGGGCGTGACGGTCTGCCGGAGATCCAGCCGAAGGCTGGCGGGCTGGGCGCGATCCTCTCGAGCGCACCGCAGCTCCTCGACAGCCTGACGAACCTGACCGACCGGCTGACCGAGTTGCTGTCCCCGCAAAACCAGCATTCGATGGGCAACATCCTGCGCAACACCGACCGCCTGACCAGGAACATGGCCGACGCCTCGCCGCGGCTGGACGCCACGATGGCGCAACTGCAGGCCACGCTCGCCCAGGCGCAGGCGACGTTGGCCGAGGCGCAGCAGACCCTCGGCTCGGCCGACCGCATGCTCGACAAGGAGGGCCCGTCGCTGGCCGAAAACCTGCGTGAGACGCTGGCTTCGGCGCGCAAGGCGGCCGACGAACTGCAGGCGGCGATGGCCGACGCCCGGCCGGCGGCCCGCGAGCTGTCGCAGAGCACGTTGCCGCAAGCCGATGCGGCGCTGCGCGACCTCAAGCGCACCACGCAGGCGCTGCGGCAGATGACCGAAACCATCCAGAACCAGGGGGCCGGCAGCCTGCTCAAGGGCAAGAACCTGCCGGACTACAAGCCGTGAGACGACAGGGGATGCAACGGATGAACGGCACGATCAGAGGCACGGCCGCGCTGACGGCGGTGCTGGCGCTCGCGGGGTGCATCAGCCTCGGCAAGAAACCGCCCGATCAGCTGCTCACCCTGACGGCCGCCGCCACCGCCGCGGCAGGCGCGACGGCAAGCGGCAATGCCGAGAACGCCATCGCCGTGATGGACGTGGAGGCGCCGCAGAAGATTGACGTAGCCCGCGTGCCGGTGGACACCAGCACTTCCAGCCTTGCCTACCTGAAGGACGCGCAATGGGTCGAAAAGCCCGCGCGGCTGTTCACGCGATTGCTGTCGGATACGCTGCGGGCCCGGGGCAATCACCTGGTAGTCAGCGGCACCGAACTCGAGGACGCCGCGGCGACCAAGCTTTCGGGGACGCTCCAGGCGATGGACTACGACGCCACCAGCGGTTCGGTCATCGTCCGCTTCGACGCCGTGCTCCAAAGCCGCGACGGCACGATCCGCAGCAAGCGTTTCGAAAGCACGGTGACCGGCGTCGCCGCCCAAGCGGTGCCTGCCGGGGCGGCGCTGAACGAGGCTGCCAACGAGGTCGCGGCGCAGGTTGCGGACTGGGTCGGCTAGCCTGGTACGGCATTGCCGTAGGCGACCATCCCTGACGAATGATGCGAACCGGCTCCATTTGACGGCGATTGCCATGGCGCGCCTGGCGGCCGCGATAGCTTGAAAGGTCCAATATGGACCTTTTTGGATTGAGGGCCTAGAGCGCCTTTTCAAGGTGTGTACAGACCATCTTGAGCAGTTGATGCATGAATGCATCCAGACCTCGCCGGGTCTCCAGACCGACCGTTTCGAAGCCATCGCCCGCATTCTTGCGCACGAACTGGGGTCCGGCCCGTCCGACGGCATGGAAGACGCATTCAGCGCGCTTCTTGCCCAGCGCCGGGAAAAAGAGGCGGCGCTGCTGATTGTCCCGGCCGATTGGGACATTTCGCTCGGCAGCGACCCGGGGGGGCGCTGGGCTGCAGCGATAAGGGCTCCCTGTCAGGACACGCCCGCCTCGGCGCTCGCGGACAGCGAAGGGGCGGCCATCCTGGCGGCGCTCATTGCCGTGATCCTCGCCGGCCCGTCCGATGGCGTGACCGAGACGTCTTTGCCGGAGGGCGTTTCCGGCAGCTCGTCGGTTCTCCCGTTTCAACAACGATCGGCAGGCGAGAGCAATCCGCCGGACTGATACTGCGCCCCGCGCGAACTATGCCCTTCGTGAGCCGGTCGGTGACAAGGCAACGGACACTGGATCGCCCTCCCGTCTCGCTCGGCAGGCCGCTCAAGCCCCTCGCGCGAGGCGTGCGAGGCGGGCGGCCTCGAGAAACGCTCCGAGCCGTCGCTGCCGTCCTTCCTCGGCTTGGGAATCCCAGCCCCACTGCTCGGCTTGCCAATCCTGCTCGCAATTGGCGGCGTCGAACAGGGCGGAGGGAATTGCATCCGGCTCGAGCGCCGACAGACCGATGGTCAGCGAGGCGGCGAGGGAGGTGAGCGTTTCCAGCGCGGCCAGCGTGAAGGGATCGAGCTCCTGCAGTGTCTCGCGCAGCCGCGCCAAAGTCTCGGGCGGCTGGGGGCGGTGGACGATGCCGCTCACCCGTTCCAGCCGCACGCGGTGGCGAGTCTCGGCAGCTTGCAGCAGCGGCTCCCACAGCTCCTGCTGGCGCCGGAAGAGCGGCTCATCGGGATCGGCGCGGTAGCACAGCGTGTCGGTCTCGGCGAAGGGCAGCAGCCGGGCCACGGCAGCGGCTGGATCGGGTGCAACGCGGTCGATCGCGTAATCGACGAGATCGCGCAGGACAAAGCTCCGGGGATCGATCGTCTCGCCTTGCGCTCGCCATTCGTCGGCAAGCGCCTCGGCAAGCGCAGGCGTCGGTATGACTTGCGGCGCCCCGCCTTGGGTTCGGATCGGCCTGCCGTCGAGCGTGACACGGTAGCCGGTGTCCACCTCATCGACGGCAACGTCCTTGTAGAACCGCTTCATTGCTCTGGCGTGCGCCACTTCCTCGCCAGCACCTGCGGCACCACGAACACATCGAACAGCCCGAACGCGAGGAAGCCGTAAGCGGCAACCCCGGGAATGGCGATCCTGCCGGCGAGCCCGAGAATACCGACGAGCACGAGTGCCGCGCCCACCAGCCGGGTTGCGGCGATCACGAAGAAGCGGGTACGCGCGTCATCCTCGTTGTCGGGGGGGCGGCTAGCCATCGATCAGTTCCTCCAGCTCGGCCGGGGTTTGTGCGACCGCATCGGCGCCGGCGGCAAGCAATTCCTCCGGCGCGTGATAACCCCAGGCGACGCCGAGCGCGCGACATCCGGCGGCGCGTGCCATGGCAATATCGTAACCCGTGTCGCCGATCATCACCGTGTCGGCCGTCGCGGCTCCGGCCTCGGCCATGGCAGCAAGCAGCATCGACGGATCCGGCTTCGAGGGATGGCGGTCGGCGGTCTGCAGCGTAACGAACAAGTCAAAGATGCCGTGCGCGACCAGGCAGCTTTGCAAGCCGCGATCCGACTTGCCGGTGGCGACGCCGAGCAGCCAGCCGCCAGCCTTCAGGCGCCCGAGCAGCTCGGCGACGCCTTCGTAAAGAGGCTCGACCAGCGTCCCTTCGGAGCGCGAGCGGCGGAACGCCTGCTTGTAGGCCTCCACCACCAACGCGTGCTCGTGCTCGGCCGCGTCCGGCGCGATCTGGCGCACCGCGTACGGCAGGCTCAGACCGACCGTCCGGCGCACCAGGTAGGGATCCGGCATTGCCAGCCCGGCCGAGGCGAACGCCGCTTCCATCGCTTCGCATACGGCCGCCTGGCCGTCGCTCAGCGTGCCGTCGCAATCGAACACGGCAAGGCGTACTGTCATGGCGCCAGCGTACGAATCAGAGCGGCGAGCGAGGGTGAGCCGTGCGCTTGCAGCCCGTCGGCGATTGCGGCACGGTCTTCGGCCGACTTGTTCTGCGACAGCTTCAGCGTCGGACGCCAGGCGCGAACCTCCATCTCGAAGCCGACGATCATGCCGAGCATCTGGCGCAACTTCGCTTCGTCGACCTCGCCCAGCATCCATGGATCGCCCGCGATGCGCCCCTCGTGCCGTTCAATCAGAGCCTCGAGAAGTCCCACGAGGCCCTCCTCGGCCATCTTCCTGACCGGCCCCTGCAACTCGAGCGCAATGTAGTCCCACGTCGGCACCGTGTTCGCATCCGCGTACCAGCGGGGGGTGATGTAGGCGTCGGGCCCGTTGATCACGACCAAGGCCTCCTGGCCGGCGAGGTAGCGAGTCAGCGCGTTGCCGCGGGCGAGGTGAAACTGCACCGCGCCATCGCCCGTCGAGAGCAGCGGAGTGTGCGCTACCCGCGGCCCGTCGCCGGTCTGCGCGAACACCATGCCGAAACCGACCTCTTCGATCAGCGATTCGAGCAGCGCCCGGTCCTCGGTGCGAAACAGCGGGTTGGGGTGCATCAGCGGCGCTTTCCGCCGTTGGCGCCGCGCGCCCGCCGTTCCCCTCGCCGCGCCTTGCGATATTCCTTGGCGTGCGCCTTCGCCGCCTGCTTTTTCGCCGCCCGGGTCGGCGGCGGCGCGGCCCTCTCGGGCGCGGCGTCGCTCATGCTTGGATCGAAACCGAGTTGCCCCATGCTGGCGGCGAAGTGCTCAGGCAGCTCGGCGGTGACGTCGAGCTTTCCGCCGCCTGGTGCGTCGATGATCAGCCGCCGCGCGTGAAGGTGCATCTTGCGGCTGATCGAACCGGTCAGGAACGCGTCCTGCCCGCCGTACTTGCCATCGCCGACGATCGGGTGACCTATCGCCTCGCAATGGACCCGCAGCTGGTGGGTGCGCCCTGTGAGCGGCTCGAGCTCGAGCCAGGCGGCGCGGTTGCCGGCGCGGTCGAGCACGCGGTACTTGGTCCGCGCCGGCTGTCCGTTCTCCATGTCGACGTGCATCTTCTCCCCGCCGGTGCCCGGCTGCTTGGCGATGCGGGCCTCGATCAGGCCCTCGGAAATGTCCGGCACGCCGACCACCAGCGCCCAGTAGACCTTCTTGGCGCTGCGGCCGGAGAAGCGCTTGGAGAAGAACGCGGCGCTGCCGGGCGTGCGGGCGACGAGCAAGACGCCGCTGGTGTCCTTGTCGAGCCGGTGGACCAGGCGCGGACGCGGCTCGCCCGGGCCGGCATAAGCGTCGAGCAGGGCATCGACATGGTGGTGAGTCTTGGTGCCGCCCTGGGTGGCGAGGCCCGGCGGTTTGTTGAGTACCAGTGCGGCGTCGGTCTTGGCGATCAGCATGGCCTCGGCTTGGGCGCGCTGTTCCTCGCTGAGGGGGCGGATCGTGCGCGGCTTCGGCGCGGCGTTTGCGCCGGGCGGAACGCGCAGGACTTGCCCCGCTGCGAGGCGATCCTCCGGCTTTGCGCGCTTGCCGTCCACGCGCACCTGCCCGGTGCGCACCCATTTCGATACCGTACCGAACGCGACTTGCGGCAAGTGGCGCTTGAACCAGCGGTCCAGCCGTATGCCGTCGTCGTCAGCCGCGACGGTGAACTGGCGGACCTGTTCGGCTGGAGGCGGGGCGCTCATGCGGCGGGCCTTAGACGGGGCGCGGCGCGCGGGGAAGGCGGCTCTCCCGAAATCCTTGCCATTTGCGGCCGTTTCGCCTATCGGGCGGCCCGGTTGAGCCGGTCCGGCATGGATTCGGCGCATTTTTCATTCATGTTAATGCCCTCGCTCCGAGCCGAGCGGGCATTTACGGTTCGAACAGATAACGAGGTGGCTTAGGTTTATGCAGATCATCGTCCGCGACAACAATGTCGAGCAGGCTCTTCGCGCGCTCAAGAAGAAGCTCCAGCGCGAGGGCGTGTACCGCGAGATGAAGCTGCGCCGCCACTATGAAAAGCCGAGCGAGAAGCGCGCCCGCGAGAAAGCGGCCGCCGTGCGCCGCGCCCGCAAGCTCGAGCGCAAGCGGATGGAGCGTGACGGCAGCAAGTAAGCGCCGCTTGTCACTGGACCAAGCTTAAGCCAAAGGGGCGCGGGGGGGCATTCCCGCGCCCTTTTCGCATCAGGAAACCACGATGGTCGAACCCACCCGCGTCCCGCTCCAGCCGATCCGCAAGGGCTCGCTCGCCAAGGTCTGGCTCGGGATAGTGATTGTGCTGGTGGTGGCGGCTGCAGCCGCCTGGTGGGTCGCGCCGAAGAGCGTGAAGGTGACCGAGCTCGTCGCCGGCTCCGGCCCGCATCCGACGAAGGACGATGTCGTGTTCCTCGATTATGTCGGCAAGCTGCCCAATGGGACGGTGTTCGATCAATCGCGTCCGTTGAACCTGCCGGTGCAGGGAGTCCTGCCGGAAGGGACGCCGATGCCGGTCACGGGCACCATTGCCGGCTTCTCGGACGGCCTGCAGAAGATGCAGGCGGGCGGGAAGTACCAGCTCTATATCCCGGCGGACAAAGCCTATGGCGCAAAGCCACCGGCCGGATCGCCGATCCCGCCCAACAGCGACTTGACGTTCGACATCACCGTGCACGCGATCATGCCGGAGGCCGAAGCCGAGCAGCGCTTCAGGATGCTGCAGCAAATGATGCAGCAGTCGCAGGGCGCGCCGGGCGATCGGTCAGCGCCGGGCGGCGCTCCGCCACCGAACGGCGGACAGTAGCGCGCTTTCGCCCATAAGCCGCACCGTGCTAAGCTCTCTCGGGGGAGGGCATGGCCGTGGCCGATGAAGTCGATAGCGTCCCAGTCGATGCAAACGCCGTGGAGACGCCTGACTGGCCGTTGCGGCCATGGCTGCTGGCGGGCCTGCTCGGCATCGCCGGGCTGCTGATTCATTTCTTCACGCACGAAAAGGACGATGTGCCCTGGCGGGTCGCCGTCGCTGCGTTCCTGTTCTTCGGCTCGCTCGCGGCAGCCTTTACCGTCGAACGCCACCGGTGGAAGGAACCGGTCGCGTTCGCGGTGGTGATCGGCCTGGTCATGGCCGGGCTGGCCTGGCGTGCGGTCAACTACGGCGATTACCTGGCCGACGAGCAGTACGGCTTCGCCTCGGGGGTGGTCGCCACCGCGCTGGCATTGCCGCTGTTCCAGGCCGGATTCCTCAGGACCCGCCTCAGGACGTCCTACGCCGCGATCTATCACCACATCTGGACCGACGCGATCAGCGCGGCCGGGGCGCTGGCGTTCACCGGCCTTTCGTGGTTGGCGCTGGCGATCCTTTCCGAGCTCTTCCGCCTGCTCAAGATCGACCTGCTGCACGACCTGATGAATCAGGCCTGGTTCGGCTGGACCTATTCGGGCGTCGCTTTCGGCGGCGCGCTCGGCGTGCTGCGCAACCAGCTCAAGGTCCTCGCGACGCTGCAAACGATCGTGCTGCTGGTGCTGTCGCTGATCGCCGTGCCGCTCGCCGTCGGCCTCGTCGTGTTCCTGCTGGCGACCGCCATTTCCGGGCCGCACGTGTTGTGGGAGGCGACCCGCAACGCGACGCCGATTTTGCTGACCTGCGCGGCAGGCGCGTTCGTGCTTACCAGCGTAATCCTGCGGCAGGACGACCCGGCGATGACCGGCTCGCGCCTTATGCGCATCGCGGCGTTTGCACTCGCCGCCGTGATCCTTCCTCTGGCGGTTTTCGCCGCGGTCTCGCTGGGCCTCAGGCTCGACCAGTACGGTCTCGCCCCGGAGCGGTTGTGGGGCCTCGTGGCGGTCATTGTCGCCTGCGCCTGGGGCGTCGGCTACTGGGGCGCGCTTATCCGCGGGCGCAAGGCGAACTGGGCGCGGCGGCTGCGCGAGGCCAACTTCAATCTCGCGGTGGGAAGCTGCGGCCTGGCGCTGCTGCTCGCGTTGCCGATCCTCAATTTCGGCGCGATCTCGGCGGGCAACCAGCTGCACCGGCTCGCAAGCGGCAAGGTGAAGCCGGACAAGTTCGACTTCGCCGCGCTGCGCTGGGATTTCGGCGAGGCGGGCAAGCGCGCGCTTGCCGGACTAGCCAAGAGCCCCAATGCCCGCATCGCGGAGCTGGCGCGGGCGGCGATAGAGCAGAAGCAAAGAACCTATTTCGCCGGGGAACAAAAAGTGCGCGCCGACAGCGACTACCCATTGCGGGTGCAACCGGACGATCCGATACTTCGCCAGTGGGTCCTCGCGTACCTGAAGGCGAATTCCTACGAGTGTCAGGACGCCTGCGTCGCGCTCGATCTCGGTTCCATCCCGAACGGGCGCCGAAAAGTGGCGCTGGTTTCAGCGCAGGGTTACACCGTGCTTGCGATTTCGGCGGGCGGAGATGCCGAAATATTGAGTAACGCAGGAGGACCGACGCTCAAGCCTTCCTCGAAGGTCGAGATACGCAAGGTCCCGCGGCGCTTTATCTACATCGATGGCAAGCCGATGCCGATGCCACTCGACGACTGACGCTCGCCGCTTGATGGCCGCCGCCCGCCCCGCTAGGGCGCGGCGCATGTCGGTAGACCGTGCAACCGTGGCCAAGATCGCCAGCCTGGCGCGCATCAAGATGGACGAGCCTGCGCTCGACCGGATGGTGCCCGAATTCAACAACATCCTTGCCTGGGTCGAGCAATTGGGCGAGGTCGATACCAGCGGCGTCGAACCGATGACCGCGGTGATCCCCCAAGCCCTGCGCCTGCGCGACGACCTGGTCGACGCCGACCCGCTCACCGGCGGCGGCATCCGCGACAAGGTGCTGGCCAACGCGCCGGCGGCCGAGCACGGCTTCTTCGGCGTGCCGAAGGTGATCGAATGATGGCGCGGGTCGTGAGGCGATTGTCCCCCGCCGGCTTGCTGGAGGGGATGGGCGAGGAAACGACCTTCCTCTGCGGACCCACTTTTGCGCACGCGGGAGGGGAGGGATGACCGACCTCACCCAGCTTGGCGTCAAGGCGATCCGCGACGGCGTCGCCGGGGGCGAGTTCACCGCGCGCGAGGTGGCCGAGGCGTTCAATGCCAACGTCGCCGCGGCCAAGGCAGCGCTCAACGCGTTCATCGTCGCCACGCCCGAAAGGGCGCTCGAGGCAGCCGATAAGGTCGATGCCGATCGCGCGGCGGGCAAGCCGCTCGGGCCGATGGCCGGCGTGCCGATCGGCATGAAGGACCTGTTCGCGACCCGCGGCGTGCAAACCACCGCCGGCAGCCACATCCTCGAGCACTTCATCCCCGAGTACGAGAGCACCGTCAGCCAGAACCTGTGGAATGCGGGTGCAGGGATGCTCGGCAAGCTCAACATGGACCAGTTCGCGATGGGCTCGTCCAACGAGACGTCGTACTTCGGCAACGTCGTCAGCCCCTGGCGGCGCACCGACGGGAGCAATGCCCCGCTGGCCCCGGGCGGCAGTTCGGGGGGCAGCTCGGCGGCGGTGGCCGCGCGGCTGTGCCCGGCGGCGACCGGAACCGACACCGGCGGCTCGATCCGCCAGCCCGCAGCTTTCACCGGCATCTGTGGCATCAAGCCGACTTACGGCCGTTGCAGCCGCTGGGGCATCGTCGCCTTCGCCTCGAGTCTCGACCAGGCGGGGCCGATGGCGCGCTCGGTCGAAGACTGCGCGATCATGCTCGGCGCCATGGCCGGATTCGACCCGAAGGATTCGACCAGCCTCGACCTGCCGGTACCGGACTGGGCGGGTTCGCTGAACGCTGACCTCAAGGGCAAGCGCGTCGGCATTCCCCGCGAATATCGCATGGACGGGATGGATGACGAGATAGCCCAGAGCTGGGAGCAGGGCGTCGCCTGGCTCGAGGATGCCGGCGCAGAGGTGGTCGACATCAGCCTGCCGCACACCAAGTACGCGCTGCCCGCCTACTACATCGTCGCCCCGGCAGAGGCCTCGAGCAACCTCGCCCGCTACGACGGCGTGCGCTACGGCCTGCGCGAGCTGCCCGACCATGCGAACCTGCAAGAAATGTACGCCGCCACCCGCGCGGCCGGCTTCGGCGAGGAAGTCAAGCGCCGGATCCTCATCGGCACCTACGTCCTCAGCGCCGGCTTCTACGATGCCTATTACACCCAGGCGATGAAGGTCCGCACGCTGATCCAGCGCGATTTCGAGAAGGCGTGGGCGCAGTGCGACGTGATCCTCGCCCCGACGACGCCGACCGCCTCTTTCGCGCTCGGCGACAAGCTCGACGACCCGCTGGCGATGTATCTCAACGACGTGTTCTCGGTCCCGGCCAGCATGGCCGGCATCCCGGCGATGAGCGTGCCATCCGGGCTCAACTCCGCAGGCCTGCCGCTCGGCCTGCAGGTCATCGGCAGGCCGTTCGACGAGCAGGGCGTGCTCGATGCCGGATTGGCCATCGAGCAGCGGGCGAGATTCGCGGCGCAGCCGGAGAAATGGTGGTGAGCCCTGTCGGCGAAGTGGTGCAGGCAGACACCGAGTTTGTTGCCGCCTTCTTCATCGACGCACACCGTGAGAGGCGAAAGCAAAGACCTGCTGTCGATCACCAGAGGGACGAGCTACAGGCTAGGCGCGAATGAGCGCGCAAACAGGCGAAGAAATCGATGAGTAACTACCGCATCCATGGCGCCAGCGGCGAATGGGAGGTCGTCGTCGGCCTCGAGGTCCACGCGCAGGTGACCAGCAAGGCCAAGCTGTTCAGCTCCGCCAGCACCGAGTTCGGCGCCGAGCCGAACGCGCAGGTCAGCCTCGTCGACGCGGCCATGCCGGGCATGCTGCCGGTGCCGAACAGGGAGTGCATTCGCCAGGCGGTGCGCACGGGGATGGCGATCGACGCGAAGATCAACCAGTGGAGCCGTTTCGACCGCAAGAACTACTTCTACGCCGACCTGCCGCAGGGCTACCAGATCAGCCAGCTCTATCACCCGCTGGTGGGCGAGGGAGCGCTGACGATCGAGGCGGACGAGAAAGCAGGCATTGCGCAGGACAAGGCCATCGGCATTGAGCGCATCCATGTCGAGCAGGACGCGGGCAAGCTGATGCACGACCAGCACCCCACGATGACCTACGTCGACCTCAACCGCTCGGGCGTGGCGCTGATGGAGATCGTCAGCCGGCCGGACATGCGCTCCCCGGCAGAAGCGGGGGCCTACGTGCGCAAGCTGCGCTCGATCCTGCGCTACGTCGGCAGTTGCGACGGCAACATGGAGGAAGGCTCGATGCGCGCCGACGTCAACGTCAGCGTGCGCAAGCCCGGTGAACCGTTCGGCACGCGCACCGAGACCAAGAACGTCAACTCGGTGCGCTTCGTGATGGCGGCGATCGAGCACGAGGCGCGCCGGCAGGTCGAGGTGCTGGAAGACGGCGGCACGGTGGTCCAGGAAACGCGCCTGTTCGATCCCGGCACCGGCAGCACCCGTTCGATGCGCAGCAAGGAAGAGGCGCACGACTACCGCTACTTCCCCGATCCGGACCTTCTGCCGCTGGAGCTCGACGATGCCTTCCTCGAGGAATGCCGCGCAAGCTTGCCCGAGTTGCCGGACGCCAAGCGACGGCGCTACATCGAGACCCTCGGCCTGAGCGCGTACAACGCCGGCGTGCTCACCGCCGAGGTCGAAACCGCGCGCTGGTTCGAAGCGCTCCTCGCCGAGACCGCCAAGGCGCAGGCCAAGAGCGAGGCCGACGTCGCCAAGCAGGCCAGCAACTGGCTCATCAGCGAGTTCTTCGGCGCGCTCAACAAGGCCGGGCATTCGCTGGAGGATTCGCCCGTCAGCCACCAGGGCGCGGCCGAGCTGCTGGCGCTGATCGGCAAAGGCACGATCTCCGGCTCGATCGCCAAGCAGGTGCTCGAGAAGATGCTCGAAACCGGCGACGGCGCCGGCGCGATCGTCGAGCGCGAGGGCCTGAAGCAGGAAAGCGACAGCGGCGCCATCGAGACGGCGGTCGACAAGGTCCTTGCCGACAACGCGGACAAGGTCGCCGAGTTCAAGGCCGGCAAGCAGGCGCTGTTCGGCTTCTTCGTCGGCCAGACGATGAAGGCGATGCAGGGCAAGGCCAACCCGCAGGTGGTCAACGAGCTGTTGAGGGCGAAGCTGGGGTGAACTTTTCTCCCTTGTGAGATTCCCGGCGGCTGGCATATTCGCCCCGAGTATTCTCCAGGGGGAGACGGGAATTGTCGCTGGCGCTTCGCGCGAGAGCGTCACACTCGATGATGTCGGCGTACGCCTCGTCGAACGAGGTGTCCTTTCGTGATCTCACGGCGTCGCCACTCGCAGGCGCTACCGAGAAACACCTGCATCACTTTAATGGAGGCCGCCAATGCGATGGCCGTCGGGTTTGGCTTCTCTCGCGTTCCTGTGCGCGTCGAGCGCGGCCGTCGCAGCAGACCTCCTGCCACTGACGCAGGGTATCTACGTGCCGGCTGCTCGCCCGTGCAAGGGCGCCTCAAACGCCGAGATCGTGAACTACTGGGGCGGCAAGAGCTCCATTGGCGTGGCCCAGGCCGAATGCACGATCAAGAAGCTTTCCCGCAAAGGTAACGTCTTCACCATCACGGACGAGTGCCATGACATCCAGAGCGGAGAGGCTATCGAGGGCGGCCCCACGGTCCTTGTCATCAAGGACAGCAAGAGCTTCAGAACGGGCGGAGTCAGCTATCGCTACTGCGGTACCCGCGTCGAGTTCTGACGCTCGCGCCTAGAGGTCCTTCGCTTCCTCGTAAGTTATCGGCATTCCCAGCGCCTTCAACTGCGGATCGATCTTGCTGCGGTCGCCGACGACCACGATGACCATGCCGTCCGGCTGCAGGTACTGCGTCGCTGCCTTGTCGATGTCCGCGGCGGTGATCGAGCGGTAGATGTCGGGCAGTCTCGCCTGGTAATCGTCCGGCCGGTCCATCCGCTGGTTTTCGAGCAGCGCGCCGAGTACCTGGCCGTTGGTCTGGAACTGATTGGGCAGGTTGCGAATGTTGCCCTCGGTTACCCGTTGCAGCTCGACTGGGTCGACCGGCTTCTGCGCCGGGAAGGCTTTCATGTCCTGGAGGATCAGCCTGATCGAGTCCGCCGTCCTGTCGGTTTGCACCGGGCTGATGACGACAAACCCGCGCGGCCCTTCGACCTGGAACAGCGAGCTGTAGATGCCGTAGGTCCAGCCCTTTTCCTCGCGCAGGTCGCTGTTGAGGCGCGAAAGAAAGTCGTTGCCGACCACCTGGTTGGCAAGTTCGACGGCTTCCTGGTTCTTGTCGGTGCCCTTGAGCGGCAGGACCTTGCCGAGCACCAGCATGGATTGCGGTGAGTTCGGCCGGTCGATGACCACCAGTCCGGCCTTTGACGGCGCGACGGCGGCGGTGTCGATCGGCTTCGTCGGCGCCGGCCCAGCGGGCGCCTTCCAGTCGCCGAAGGCTGCCTCGAGCTTGGGCAGGAGCTCGGCCATTGTCACATCGCCGACGACGGTGATGCGGGCAAGGTCAGGGCGCAGCCATTTGTCGTGCTCAGCCTTGAGGTCGGCGGGCATAAGCGTCTGCACGTAGTCCGCCTTGCCCGAGCCGCCGACCGAGCCATAGGGATGTGCCGTGCCGTAGATCAGCGGGCGGATCGCGCGCTGGGCGAGGCCGCCGGGATCGGACTGCTCCTGGGCGATCTCGGCCAGCCGCTGGGCGCGCACTCGCGCGACGTCGGCATCGCGAAACGCCGGATGGCGCGCGACGTCGGCCATCATTTCCAGCGAGGGCAGCAGGTTGGCGGTGAGTGCACTCATCGTCACCGAGCTGACGTCACTAATCGTGCCGGTGTCGATGTTCGCGCCGAGCCGCTCCTGCTGCTCGGCGATCTGCTCGGCCGTGCGGCTGGTCGTGCCTTCCTCCAGCGCGTCCATCATCAACGATTGCTTGCCGGCCTCGGTTGTCGGGTCGGCGGCGTTGCCGGCATCGAAAGTCAGCGCCAGGCTGACCTTGGGGATCGCCGTGCGCCGGGCGAGCTCGACCGGGATTCCATTCGACAGCTTGGCGTGCTCGATGGCGGGGAAGGTCAGGTCCTTGACCGGTGCGACCGGCGGCACCGCGCGCTTGACCATTTTCGGAAGCGTCGGCGCCTTCTCGGCGATCTTGGATGGGGGAACCTTGCCCTCGTCGCCCCATCCGCCGAGCAGCGCGCCGTCTTCCGTCCGCTCGCCGGGCCGGATCGTCAGCGTGTAGGAAGGCTTGCCGATCCACTTCTGCAGCGCGGCCTGCACGCGCGCCGGGGTCAGCGCGGCGAGCTCCGCCAGCTCCTTCTTGTAGTGCGCCGGATCGTCTGAATAGAGCTTGCCTTCGGCCAGCGTCGCGCCCTTGCCGGAGAACCCTCCGACCCGCTCGAGCGCGCCGATCTGCTGCGAGACGATGCTCGTCGCCGCGCGCTGCAGCTCGTCCTTGGTCGGGCCGTTCTTGACCAGGTCGGCGATGACTTCGTCGAACTTCTTCTCGGCGGCGGTCGGATCGACCCCCGGCTTCACGTCCATCCGCGCCTGGATGAAGCCGATCTGCTCGTGCTGCTCGACGTCGGCGGTGACCGACACGGCCATTTCGGAGCCGCGCACAAGCGCGTTGTCGAGCCGCGAACTGGCGAGGCCGCCGAGGACGTAAAGGCCGGCGTCGAGCGGCACTTCATCCGGCGAGTTGATGCCCGGGCCTACCCACGTGCGCAGGATACGCGTCACAGGCACCTGGTCGGTGATCGTCTCGCGCTTGGGTGCGGAAAGGGTGACCGGGGGCGCGGCGACCGGCTTGACCACCGGCCCGCGCGGGATCGCGCCGAACCACTTCGTCACTTTCTCCTTCGCGGTTGCGAGGTCGATGTCGCCGGACAGCGCAAGGACGACGTTGTTCGGCCCGTAGTGGTCGATGAACCAGTTGCGCACGGTGTTGAGCGTCGCCGCGTCGAGGTCGGCCATCGAGCCGATGGTGGTGTGGCGATAGGGGTGGCCGACGGGCAGCAGCGCATCGTTCACGTGGTATTCGACGAGGCCGTACGGCTGGTTATCGTCCTGCCGCTTCTCGTTCTCGACCACGCCGCGTTGCTTGTCGAGCTTGTCCTGGTTCACGGCGCCGAGCAGGTAGCCCATGCGGTCGCTTTCCTCGAACAGCGCGAGATCGAGCGCGCCTTCGGGCACGGTCTCGACATAGTTGGTGCGATCGTACCAGGTCGAACCGTTGGTGCTGTCGGAGCCGGCGCCTTCGAGCGGAATGTCGAAATTCTCGACGTTATAGCTGCCGCCGAACATCAGATGCTCGAACAGGTGGGCGAACCCGGTGCGCCCGCGCGGCTCGTTCTTCGAGCCGACGCGATAGTAGACGGTAACGCCGACGACCGGCGCCTTGCGGTCGGTGTTGACGATCGTGGTGAGGCCGTTGGGCAGGGTGAACGTCTCGAAGGGAATGTCCACCTCGCCGACGAGCTGCGAGAGCGGCGCGAGCTTGGGCTCGGGCGCGGCTTGCTGCGCGCCGGCGGCGCCCGCGAGCAGGACCAGGGGCAGGGCGGCGGTAACGAGCAAACGATGCATTGAGTCCCCCTGGACGATGGCGATCGACGGCTTGCTAGCATGCGGCCGCGCGAAAGGTCACCAATTCGATGAACGGCTTATGCGGCCGGACGGACGGAATATTTGGCCATCGCCGGCTGCATTGGGTCGAGCTTCACCGGGGCGCTTTCGCGCATTCCAATCATCGCCAGGAGACCGATTGCCGAAATGGCCGTCAGGTACCAGGCCAGCGCCATCGGTTCGCCGGTGACGTGCAGCAGCCAGGTCACCACAAGTTGCGTCGTACCGCCGAATGCAGCGACGGGGATCGAGTAGACAAGCGCGAACGCCCTGGCTCGTACTTCCTTCGGAATACCCTCGGTGATGGCGGCATAGGCGGCGCCGTACGGCAGCGTTCCAGCGATCTGAAGAACCAGGTTTGCACCGATGAAGCTGACGGTGTCCCGCTCTGTCGTAAGCCATAGGAAGCTCGGCACGATAAGCAGGCAGAACAACAACTGCGGCCAGATCATGATCCAGCGCCGGCCATAGAGATCGCTCAGCCAGCCGCCGAGCAGGATGACGACGATCGAAACGCCGTTGCCGCCGAATTCGGCGGCAAGGGAAACGCTGGCCGAGAGATGCAGAGTGTTTTGCCCATAGGTCGCCATGTAGTTGAAAATGTAGGTGCCGATGGTTCCGGCCGCGATGATCACGAAGCCGAGCAGGATCGGTCGCATGTATCCCTTGAACCCGACGTTCTCGACCGGCGTTGTCTCGGGGCCATGCAGCGTCTCGGGCAAGGAATTGCGAACCCACAGCGCCACCGGCACGATCGAGACTCCGAGGAGCATGGCAATTCGCCAGCCGTAGGTCGAAAGATCGGCCTCGCTGATTATCAGGCTGAGGATCAGCCCGACGAGCGAGCCGATGGTCGCGGCTACATTCTGGCTCGCCCCTTGCCAGCCCATGGTCAGGGCGCGCCGGTGCGCCTTTGCGCTTTCCATCATGTACACCGTGGCCGAGCCGACTTCCCCGCCGAGTGCGAAGCCCTGGATCAGCCGGGCCATGACGGCGATGACCGGCGCCGCGATGCCGATCGTCCCGTAGGCGGGCGTCACGGCCAGCATGGTGATTCCGATCCCCATCAGGCTCATGCTGAGGAGCATGCCGGGCTTGCGGCCGTGCCTGTCGGCGAAACCGCCGAGGAAATGGGCACCGAGCGGGCGGGTGATGAAGCCCGCGCCGAATGTCGCGAGCGATCCCATCAGGCTGAGAAAGCGATCGTGCGACGGGAAGAAGCTGTTGCCGATCTGGATCGCGAAGAAGGTAAAAGTGATGAAGTCGTAGAACTCGAGGCCGTTGCCGAGCGTCGCGGCGGCAATCGCCCGTCGGCGCTGTGCCGGTGTGAAATCCAGTTCTGCGGTAAGCGGCGGCGCTTCCTCGACCGGAATTTCCATCGGCAATGCTCTCCGTCCCAATGCCTCGGTGCGACATCGCACGGACGGCGGAATTCACATAGTTCTTTTCCACTCTGAACGGGCGCCTGCCCGATTGGGGGCGGGCTTTGCAGCGGCCGTCCGCGCTGTTACCGCGCACGCCATGTATCGGCACCGGCAAAGCTTCCCACCACCTCAAACGGATGGCGGGAGCGCTGGGCGGTGAGGCGCTGGTTCGCCGACACCTTTCGCTCGCTGCAGTTCTACAACTATCGCCTGTGGGCCGGCGGCTCGCTGGTTTCCAATATCGGCAGCTGGATGCAGCGGATCGCGCAGGACTGGCTCGTGTTGACCGAACTGACCCATCACAGCGCCTCGGCGGTCGGCGTCACCACCGCGCTGCAGTTCGCTCCGCAGCTCCTGCTGCTGCCGTGGACCGGCCTCGTCGCCGACCGTTACGACCAGCGCAAGCTGATGTTGCTGACCCAAGGCGCGATGGCGCTGCTGGCGACAGCGCTCGGGCTGGCGACAGTCGCCGGTGTGGTGACGCTGTGGCAGGTCTACGCGTTTGCCTTCGCCTTCGGTTGCGCGGCGGCGTTCGATGCCCCGGTGCGGCAGGCGTTCGTCGGCCAGCTGGTCGAGGAGAAGGACCTTGCCAACGCGGTCGCGCTCAATTCGACCAGCTTCAACAGTGCTCGCCTCGTCGGGCCGGCGGCTGCCGGTTTCCTGATTGCCGGTGTCGGCATCGGCTGGGCCTTCCTGGTCAACGGCCTCAGCTTCGTCGCGGTGCTCGCCTCACTGCTGCTGCTGCGCCGCCAGGAGATGCATCCGCACGCCCGCGCCGAACGCAAGCGCGGCGGCTTTGCCGAAGGCTTCAGTTACGTGTGGAACCGGCCCGACTTGAGGGCGATCTGCGTCATGCTGTTCCTGATCGGCACTTTCGGCATGAACTTCGCGATCTGGACCTCGGCGATGGCGGTAAAGATATTCCACACCGACGCACACGGCTACGGCGTGCTCAGCTCGATCATGGCCGTCGGGACCGTCGCCGGGGCCGTGCTCGCCGCAGGGCGCGAACGGCCGGGGTTTACCCACCTGCTCGCCGGTTGCGCGGTGTTCGCGGTCGGCTGCGTGTTCGCTTCCGTTGCCCCCGATTACTGGCTGTTCGGCATCGCCCTGGCGATCGTCGGCGTCGCCTTGCTGACGTTCCTCAATTCGAGCAACGCGCTGATGCAGCTGACCACGCCGCCGCCGTTACGCGGGCGCGTCATGGCGATCCGCATGGGCATAGCGCTCGGCGGCACGCCGCTCGGCTCGCCGATCGCCGGCTGGGTCGCCGACCAGTGGGGCCCGCGCTGGTCGATCGGCATCGGCGCTTTGGCGGGAGTACTGGCGGCAGCCGTCGCGGCTGCCTACATGGTGCGCCACAAGGAACGTTTCGTCCCGCGCGGGCCCGCCGTGGTCCGGGGCGACTGGGTGGAGCGGGGAGGAGAAGGGCGCAAATACTGAGGTGAAGCACCTTGTGTGACATAATCGCAACACTACTTTGGCGTGGCAAAGGAAACAGGGAAACTTCATGAATCTCGAAAAGTTCACCGACCGCGCGAAAGGCTTCCTGCAATCGGCGCAGACGGTCGCCATCCGCAACAACCACCAGCGCATCGCCCCCGAGCACCTGTTGAAGGCGCTGCTCGAGGACAAGGAGGGCATGGCCTCGGGGCTGATCCAGCGCGCCGGCGGCAACCCGCGCATCGCGGTCGAGGAAGTGGACAAGGCGCTCGGCAAGATCGCTGCGGTCACCGGCGCCGGCGCCCAGGCCGCGCCCGGCCTCGACAATGACACCGTGCGGGTGCTCGACCAGGCCGAGCAGGTGGCCGACAAGGCGGGCGACAGCTTCGTCACGGTCGAGCGCATTCTGCTCGCCCTCGCGCTCGCCAAGACCACTGCCGCGGGCCAGGCGCTGAAGGCCGCCAACGTCACGCCCGAAGCGCTCAACCACGCAATCAACGACCTGCGCGGCGGCCGCACGGCGGACAGCGCCAGCGCCGAGAACGCCTACGACGCGATGAAGAAATACGCCCGCGACCTCACCCAGGCGGCGCGTGACGGCAAGCTCGATCCTGTGATCGGCCGCGACGAGGAAATCCGCCGCACGATCCAGATTCTCGCCCGCCGGACCAAGAACAACCCGGTCCTGATCGGCGAGCCCGGCACCGGCAAGACCGCCGTTGTTGAAGGCCTCGCCTTGCGCATCGCCAACGGCGACGTGCCCGACAGCCTCAAGGACCGAGCCCTTATGGCGCTCGACATGGGCGCGCTGATCGCAGGCGCGAAGTACCGCGGCGAGTTCGAGGAACGCTTGAAGGCCGTGCTCGACGAGGTGCGCGGCGCCGAGGGACACATCATCCTGTTCATCGACGAGATGCACACCCTCGTCGGCGCCGGCGCCTCCGAAGGCTCGATGGACGCCAGCAACCTCATCAAGCCGGCGCTTGCTCGCGGCGAGCTGCACTGCATCGGCGCGACCACGCTCGATGAATACCAGAAGTATGTCGAGAAGGACGCCGCGCTGCAGCGTCGCTTTCAGCCGGTCTACGTCGACGAGCCGACCGTGGAGGATACCATCTCCATCCTCCGCGGCCTCAAGGAAAAGTACGAGTTGCACCACGGCGTGCGCATCACCGACGGCGCGATCGTCGCCGCCGCGCAGCTCTCCAACCGCTACATCTCCGACCGCTTCCTGCCCGACAAGGCGATCGACCTGATGGACGAGGCGGCGAGCCGCATTCGCATGGAGGTGGAGTCCAAGCCCGAGGAGATCGAAACGCTCGACCGGCGCATCATCCAGCTCAAGATCGAGGAGCAGGCGCTTTCCAAGGAAAGCGACAAGGCGTCGAAGGATCGTCTCAAGGCGCTGCGCGAGGAGCTGGCCAACCTCGAGCAGCAGTCGAACGAGTTGACCACGCGCTGGCAGAACGAGCGCGACAAGATCGCCGCTGAAGGCAAGGTCAAGGAAGACCTCGACCAGGCGCGCATCGAGCTCGAACAGGCCCAGCGAACCGGCGACCTCGCCAAGGCCGGCGAGCTGCAATACGGCCGCATCCCGCAGCTTGAGAAAGCCCTCGCAGAAGCCCAGGGCGCCAGCGACAACGCCCTGTTGCGCGAGGAAGTGACCGAGGACGACATCGCCAGCGTCGTCAGCCGCTGGACCGGCATTCCGGTCGACAAGATGATGGAAGGCGAGCGCGAGAAGCTGCTGTCCATGGAAAAGGCTATCGGCGAGCGCGTGATCGGCCAGGAGCAGGCGGTCAGCGCCGTCTCCAAGGCCGTCCGCCGCGCCCGCGCCGGGCTGCAGGATCCGAACCGGCCGCTCGGCAGCTTCCTGTTCCTCGGCCCGACCGGCGTCGGCAAGACCGAGCTGACCAAGGCGCTTGCCGGGTTCCTGTTCGACGACGACAACGCGATGGTCCGCATCGACATGTCGGAGTTCATGGAAAAGCACGCCGTCGCCCGCCTAATCGGAGCCCCGCCCGGCTATGTGGGTTACGAGGAAGGTGGTGTTCTAACCGAATCGGTTCGTCGGCGTCCTTACCAGGTCGTGCTGTTCGACGAGGTCGAGAAGGCCCACCCGGACGTGTTCAACGTGCTGCTGCAAGTGCTCGACGACGGCCGCCTGACCGACGGGCAGGGCCGCGTGGTCGATTTCTCGAACACGCTCATCATTCTCACCAGCAACCTTGGCAGCCAGTTCCTCTCGCAGCTTGAGGAAGGGCAGGACGTCGAGAGCGTCGAGCCGCAAGTAATGGAAGTCGTCCGCGCCCACTTCCGCCCGGAATTCTTGAACCGCCTCGACGAGATCATCCTGTTCCACCGCCTCAGCCAGGCGGACATGGCCCCGATCGTCGACATCCAGGTCGCCCGCGTGCAGAAGCTCCTCAAAGACCGCAAGATCGAGCTCGACCTGACGGATGCGGCGCGGCGCTGGCTCGGGCGTGTGGGCTACGACCCGGTGTACGGCGCGCGGCCGCTGAAGCGCGCGGTGCAGCGCTACCTGCAGGACCCGCTGGCCGAGAAGCTGCTCGCCGGGGAGATTCCCGACGGCAGCACGGTGAAGATCGACGAGGGCGATGGGGAGCTGAAAATCAGCGTGGCGTGAGGCCCGTCAAGGTTTCAAAGGCGCGCTTTGCCGGCCGGGTCGGCGCCAATCGTCCTTTGGCTGCGGGTCGTCGGCCCTTCCCTTCGTCACGCTTGCGAAAGCGGTGATCCACTCGCCTCAAACGGCGCAAACCCTTTCCTGCGCCAGGTCCTGCCAGCCGAGGTTATCCAGCTCCGCCTCAGCCGGCAATCCTCACCGGCTCGGCCTTCCAGTCCCCGGCCAGCGTCTCGCAGCCGCTTTCGGTGACCAGCACCGGGCACCCGATCGAGCAGCCGCGCGAGAAGTCCGGCGCCACGACGTGCGGCTCGAGCTCCACGACCATGCCCGGCTCGAACACGATATCGAGGTCCTCCGGCAGGCTGGTGCCGAGCGAGGTCTGCGCGATGGGCGGTTCGAACGACAGCCCCAGGCCGTGGAACATCGGGCCGAGCGCCTGGTAGCCGTGCGCCTCGACCGGCCCCCGCATGCGCGCCTGCAGCTCGCCCGCGGTAAGGCCGGGCTTCAGCGCGTCCAGGCCGACCGCGAAGCATTCGGCGCCGATCGCGGCGATGGTTTCGTAGGTGCCGTCGACCTCGCCGAGGAAGAACGGCTGGTTGAACTGCGCGCAGTACCCCTCGAACATCGCGTCGAACTCGGTGTTGATGACGTCGCCCGCCTCGAGCGTGCGCCCGGTGGGCGAGGGCAGGGAGCCACCCATCGCCCCGTGCACGCTGCGGTTGCCGGAGTGGAACAGCAGCAGGGTGTGCGAGGCGCAGCCGTTGCTGAACAGGGTGCCCATCAGTTCCGTCTTGACGTCGAGATCGCTGACCCCCTGCCGCGCGCGCTCCGCCACCGCGGCGATCGCGCGAAGGCCGACCTCGCATCCGGCCTTGAAGCACTGGATTTCGAAGTCGGTCTTGATCCGCCGGACGCTCGCCAGGATCGGCGCTGCGTCGACCAGCGCTGCGTCGGGAAAGGCATGCGCCATCGCCTGCTGGACGCGCAGCGGAAAGTTGAGGTCGCCTTCGTAGCCCGACAGCAAGGCGCCGAACGTGGCCTTGTCCCACCCGCGGTCGGCGATTATGCCGAGGATGCCCTCGGCAAAGCGCGGGTAGCCGTTACGGTGATCGGTTACCCAGGCTGAAGGATCGTGGCCGCCGCCGAAGGAAAGCATGACCGGCTCGCCCTCGAGCGGGAACAGCAGCACCCCCTCGCGCGCCATGCCGGTCAGGTAGTGCAGGTCGGCCAGGCGGTACAGGTTGAGCCCGGCGTTGCCGACGACGATCAGGCAATCGATGCGCGCCTCGCTCATGCCCGCCCGCACGCGGCTCCACCGATGCTCCCTCTCGCTCCCTGGCGGCGTCATCGTGAACCTTTCGTGGCGTGTTACTCGCGTCGGGTTTGCCCATCCTGCGAGGCCGAGGTCACCTTGACGTCGCGGCTGACGTCGAGGCGGGCGCCCGCGGGGAAAGCACCGCCTGGGCCGGGGCCGACGGTGCTCACGCCTACGCCGGGCCGGCCGAGCGCAACGGTCTGGCCGGCCTTGTTGTCGACCACCAGCTTGACCCACAGGTTGTTGCCATCCTTGAAATACGCGGTCTTCGGGGCGGCCCGCAGGGCGTCGAGGCTGGGTTCCTGCTGGCCCCCGGCCGTGGTGGTGAAGCCCGGAAGCTGGAAGATGACCCACGAGCCGTCGTCCATTTCGTTCAAGGTGAGGGACAGGTCCTTGCGCGCCGTCTCGACCCGCACCTCGGAGCCGCTGTGGACCGTGGTCTGTCCGGTGTATTCCCACCGCCGGCCGTTGCGGCTGAGCATGACGGGGTCGGTGATCGGCTCGCCGCCGAAGCCGAAATTGCCGCCGACGTTGAAGTGGCCGAAGTCGCCCTTGCACACTGCAGCACCCCAGGTCGGCTTGATCGTGCAGTCCTGCTCGTCGTCGGCGATGCCGTTGTCGAGGACGATGTAGGAGTTGGGCACGCCGCTGACCGAGCCGTCCTTGTCGTGGATGGCCGCTCCGCGCCAGGCGTTGCTGCGGCCGAAATCCGAGGCCCAGCGCCGTACCCTCGGCGGGAAGCCGACCGGCTTGGAGTTGACGAACTTCGCGCCCTCGATCGAGTTCTCGGTGCTCATCCCGAAGCTGGTGTACATGAGGTAGGAAACCGCTTCGGAATCGCGTTCTGCATTGGGCTGGAAGTTGATGAACGTGGTGTTCCCCACGTCGTGGCGCAGGTCGTAAAACTCGTAGCCACGGATCGGGAAGTCCGGGATGTCGGTCTTCGGCAGGCTGCGGCCGTAGGCGATCTCCGCCGGGGTGCGCGGGTTGCCGATGTTGGCGCTCTCCCCGACGAACACCGAGTCGACGACCCGCGAAGTGTAGGGCGCGCGCCCGACCGCGGAGGCGGCATGGGTGAAGCCGATGGCGTTGTCCGCCACCCTGAGGTTCTTGAACAGGTGCAGCTCGCCGCGGCCCCACACGGCGCCGTTGCGGTTCTTGTAGGCAGTGAAGTTCTCGAACACCGAGCCCTTCGGCGGGCTCTTCGGGTCAGCCGGATCGCTGAACGCGAAGTGGTAGTTGCTGCCGCCGACGCTGAAGGTGCCGTCTGACTTGGGCCCGCGGTCGAACATCAGCCCGTCGTAGTTCGAGTGGGAGGTGTTGCCTTTGAACTCGCGCACCGGTGTGCGGCGCGGCCAGATGGCCTCGCTGCCCGCCTTGTCGAGGAACGCACCCGTCGGGTGCTCCGGCAAGGCAAACCAGAACCCGGTGGACTCCGAACCTGCCGCGACGTTGTCGACATAGCTGTTGTCGGGATTGGTGATCCAGAAGCTCGATGCGGTGTTGTCCGACGGGATCAGGACGTTGTTGGCCTTCTGACCTGCCGCCGACAAGGCCCGGCCATCGCCCGATGCCACCGCGCCGAGGTTGGTCGGCTCGCAGGGCTTTCCGTCGGGATGGCACTTGGTGAGGATGGCGAGGTTGTGGACGATCTGGTTGCCGTGCTCGACCGCGTCCTCGAGGAAGAAG
>Ga0207657_10000343_pt1 | contig 49280 bp, 40 predicted proteins | sample KBSC33metaG_FD_184316 | JGI IMG/M metagenome (GOLD analysis project Ga0207657, IMG submission 184316) | Corn rhizosphere microbial communities from Kellogg Biological Station, Michigan, USA - KBS C3-3 metaG (SPAdes) (version 2) | ecosystem: Host-associated > Plants > Roots > Rhizosphere > Soil ... | reverse complement strand
ACCGGATGGATGATTACACCAAGTATATCTATCCTCTTAAGCTGCATGAATATCTGGCCAGCGGCCGGCCTGTTGTATCGACTCCTATCCGTTCAGTTGAGGAATACGGACACGTCGTAAACCTCGCCATCGGCGCTCAGGGGTGGACTCAGGCGATCGAGCGTGCGCTGTCTCCCGCGGAAAATAGCGATGCCCGGCGCGCCGAACGGCAGCGGATCGCTCGCCAGCACGATTGGGAGGTGTTGGTCGGGAGGATTGCTAACACCATCTCTGCCCGGCTAAAAGATCCGAGTCCATCCGCGCTCACCATGTCCATGTAAAGATCAGTAGCAGTCGGCCCTCCGAGAGGAGGCCACCTTTTTGTAACTTTGGGACCCCGGCCCCAAAAGCGGCAAACAATCGTTGAAGGGCGCGAAAGAAACCCACCACAATTGACGCCTGAGCATCGAAGCCTTGCGCTTGCCGGGCCATGGTGCGGACATTTGTTATCATTGCGGCGTCTTTATCGGCTCGTGGGGCGCGGGCGTATCGACGTTATCGCTCGACCAGAAAGTCTGAATTGAGGAACGCATATTATGAAGAAGATCATTTTAGGTTTCGGTTTGCTGGCTCTGATGGTGGCGCCCGCTCTGGGCCAGGACAAAGAAGAGGAGCGGGTAGCGAACGCGGGAAAAGTCATCACGGAGATCATGAATATTCCCGACAATGTGCCGCAGGACGTCATCGATAAGGCCGACTGTGTTGTGGTGTTGCCTTCGGTGCTCAAATTTGCCTTCGGGATTGGGGGCAGCTACGGCCGGGGTGTAATGACGTGCCGAAGCGGCAAGAATTTTCATGGCCCCTGGAGCGCCCCCACAATGATGGCGCTGGAGGGCGGCAGTTTCGGATTGCAGCTGGGTGGGCAGGCGACTGACTTTGTCCTGTTGCTGATGAGTCCGAAATCGGCTTCGAGCATCCTGAGCAGCAAGGTGAAACTCGGCGGGGATGTTTCGGCGGCCGCCGGGCCGGTGGGTCGGAACGCCTCCGCGGAAACCGACGTCAGTTTGCGGGCGGAAATACTCTCCTACTCCCGAGCCCGCGGACTGTTTGCCGGCATTTCTCTGGCCGGATCCACACTCCGTCCCGACAACGACGCCAACAAGAAGCTTTACGGTAAAGAGGTAAGCGCGAAAGACATCGTGTTTAACAAGGCCGTGGGCGCTCCCAAGTCCGCCGGTGTGTTGCTGGCCACGCTGAGAAAGAGGTCGCCCAGGAACCTGGCGAAATGATAAAGACGCCAGGCCACGATTCGCCGCGCTCCTCGAGGGGAACGCCGGGCCGACTCTGAAACAGGATGGTTCCCTGAAATTCAGCCCGTCCCTGCCTGGCGTTCCTCCCGACTTTGCCTTCAGGCAATTCTGGCCAGCCCCGGGTTGGACTCAGCGCGCTCCGTACAGGGTGACTTTAGGGCGCCTGCTCCAGTTGCCCTTGCTGTACCAGAGGTCAACGCTCTCGATCATTCGCCGGTCGCCTGGCAGATCGATAGCTCGGGTGTGTCCGCCGTAAGGAATGTGAGCGCGTATCGGAATCTCCTCGTGGGTGCCGTTTCCGAAGCGAACAATGACGTGCTCAGAATTAATCGCACCGCCACTGACCCGTAATTGGATGGCCCGGAAGGATCCGTCCGATCTGCCTACCTTGATGCTGTCATGGTCCACGGAGCCATCGACATGGGAGTCGCCCAGATAGGTCCAGTGTCCTTGTTTCGCGTACACGGACGTTCAGAAGGCAAGGACAAGCACGAAGCCAATCGCCCATCTGTTGCGGTTCTTTGACATCGACGTTCTTTCCTTTCTCGATGGTGGGGAACTGAAATGACGCCAAGACGCGTCGGGAAGCAAAAAACGAGGCCGACCGGTCCAGCCCGACTCGTGCGATCATTGAACAACCTTCACAATTCTATTTCAGCGTCCGCTCACGGCACCAAGACTGATTCAAGAATGGGAAGCGCCCTAGTTGCAAACTAGGACACCGCCCAAACTGGGCGGCTGACTCATGAAGAAAAGCCTGCAGCCCGAACTCAGAACACCCGGCCGAGTTGAAAAAACCATTTGCGATGTCCGCTGTCTCCGACGCTTCCTCCAAAAACCAAAGGCCCTACGGCAGTCTCAGCCAGAACGCCGATGGCAACGTCGTTAGGGAACTTACTGGCGCCGGGAAAGCCGTACATCTTGCCAAACTCGTAGGCGCCTATGGCGTAGACCTTCTTTCCGGCGAGCGGAGGCAGGGTCAGCAGGTCGTGCAGATACCCTACCCGGAAGAAATAGAACTGGTCGCCAAAGAGTTCGTTGGTGCCGTAGGCGCTCAGGCGATTTGAACCGCCGAGAAAGAACTGCGGATAGCTATTGGCGGTTGAACCGAACGTGGTTCCGCCTTCGCCGACCACGAACAAAGATGCCGGTCTGGTGATGGGTTGGAAGTATCCGAAACGGGCCTCACCAACCGGAAAACTGTTGGTCTGGCCGGGGCTGGTGTCGTACCACCGAAAGTTCGACTCCGCGCTCACTCCGCGCCGGGGGACGACGGGGTCGTCGGTGTGGTCCATGAGCCAGCGAAAACGCGCCGCGCCGGTCCTGCCGCTGATGGACGAGAATTCCGGGGTGCCCAGACGCAGCCTGGCTTCGAGCGTGCCCACCTCGTAGCCGAAACGGACTTCATTGAAACGGCTGAATCCGTATCCGATATCGCCGCCGAGTTCGGTGCGGTTGAAACGGTATTCGGCCAGAGGATCGCTCTTGCGGTAAACCTTGAAGGCCGAACTGTTGGCGGCAGCGTGAGGAGCGAAGAACCACTTACTGGCGGGGGAGAAGGGACGGTAAAGCTCGCTCTCGATTCCATAAGTGTTGCCAAAAATGAAATCGGTGCGCCACTCGGAGCGATAGCCCGCCACATCGAGGAAGGTCAGGCGGGTGGCGAGCGTGAAATCGACGTCATTGCTCTCCGATCCGTCCACTTCAAAGCCCAACTGCAGCGTGGGCGGGGCGTAGAGTTTCTCGTGCATGGTCACCAGCAACCCATCCTGCCCATTCCGCTGAGTCATCTGGTAGCCCGCGGTATCGTAGCGCCCGATACCGGTCAGCCGGGTGAGCAGGCCCTCAAGCTGGTGGGTGTTGATAGGTTTCCCGGTCTGGGGTTGCAGGAAGAGTTCGATGTTCTTCACCGCTTCCGGAGTCGCACCCTGCACCTTCACGAACTGTGGCACCGCGATATCATTTTTTCGATGAGACTGCCGCCGCTCCATGTATTGCGCCCAGTCCGCATCGTCCAGCGCATAGGTCTCGAGCACACGCGATTTCTGGGCTGCGGCCTCAGAGCCCTTTTCGATGATTTCCTTCGATTTCGGATAATCCAGAGAGCCGAAATCCTGCAAGCCCACGTTGATCACCAGATCCGCACCGGCCAGCCCTCGGATCTCATTGCCCGCCACCACTACATCGATCGAGCGTCCCAGGATGGCGAACAGCGATTGGATCTTGTCGGCTTCGGCGGGCGAGGTCTGCAGGTGCACCCCGATGACGACGTCCGCGCCCATGGCGCGCACTACATCCGTCGGCAGGTTGCCCACCAGTCCGCCATCGACATAGACGTGCTCTCCTTCGCGGATGGGGGAGAAAAGCCCGGGGATCGCCATGGTCGCGCGCATGGCGGTAGAAAGCGGTCCATCTTTGAAGACCGCCTGCTTTCCACTTACCAGGTCGGTGGCCACGCAGCGGAAGGGAATAGGGAGATCGTCGAACGATTGCACGCTCGAATAAGCCAGCGTTTCCCGGTCGATCAGAAGGCTGATCTGCTGGCCGGCATTCAGCCCTCCGGGCAGCACCAGGCCTCGCCGCAGGCCCAGCACAATCGAGTTGGGGAACGCGACCTTATCCTCTTTTCTTCGGAAGGACAGGTCTTCATACGGAATGGTTCCACCCAGGATGACATCCCAATTCTGCTCTTCAACTACCTTGCGAAGCTGTTGCGGACTCTTGCCGGTGGCGTAGAGTCCGCCCACCAGCCCGCCCATGCTGGTGCCCGCGAGATAGTCGATAGGGATGTGATGGTCTTCAAACCACTGCAGCACTCCGATGTGCGCCAGCCCGAGCGCTCCGCCGCCTTCGAGAGCCACGCCAATCTTCAGCCGTGGCCTGGCGGCTTGCTCCACTGGAGTCGCGCCCGGGGCTAAAACGGGAGTGTCTGGCGGAGCCGGCGTTTCCTGGGCTGGCGAAACAGGGAAGAGCAGCAAGAAGCAAAAGAGTGCGTGCAGGCTACCGCGCATGAAAAGCTCCCTTCGAATTACCGGCCAGGACGCGATCGTGGGTGATGAACAAGTTTCGCCCAGGCTGACATTTCGCACAAGGTAGCGTCCTTTTGCGCCCTTTGCGGTAAAAGGGCTTGATCTCGCTCGCAAACCTCGCCCAGAAGACCTTAACCGCAAAGGGCGCAAAGATGCGCCGCAAAGTATGCAAAGAAGCAGTCAAGAATGACGCGGCATCTGCATCCGGTGTAAATTAGCTGGCGAATATCTGGAGAGGGTCAATCGCGGCAATGAAAACCATCAAGGGTCCGGCAATATTCCTGGCGCAGTTTGCGGGCGACGCTGCCCCGTTCAACAGCCTGCAGCATATCGCGCACTGGGCGAGCGGTCTGGGCTACAAGGGTGTGCAGATTCCGTCCTGGGATGGCCGGCTGTTCGATCTGAAACGTGCCGCCGAGAGCAAGACTTACTGTGATGAAGTTCTCGGCACCCTGACCACCCACGGTCTGCAGCTGACTGAACTGTCCACCCATCTGCAAGGTCAACTGGTCGCGGTGCATCCTGCTTATGACGCGATGTTTGACGGGTTCGCGCCGGAAGCGGTGCGGGGAAACCGCAAGGCCCGGCAGGAGTGGGCGGTGGAACAACTTCGGTTTGCAGCTCAGGCATCGGCCAATCTTGGGGTCAAGGCCCACGCCACTTTTTCCGGGGCCCTGGCCTGGCCCTACGTTTACCCGTGGCCGCAGCGGCCGGCGGGGCTCATCGAGACCGCCTTCGCGGAATTGTCCTCCCGCTGGCTGCCCATTCTGAATGCGTTTGATGAGGCGGGAGTGGATTTATGCTTCGAAATCCATCCCGGAGAAGATCTGCACGATGGCGTGACGTTCGAAATGTTCCTGGAGCGGGTGAAGAACCATCCCCGATGTAACATGCTGTTCGATCCCAGCCATTTTGTGCTGCAGCAGCTCGACTATTTGCAATTCATCGACCTCTATCACTCTCGCATCAAGATGTTTCATGTGAAGGACGCGGAATTTAATTCTTCGGCGCGGCAGGGCGTGTACGGGGGCTACCAGCCCTGGATCGAGCGCGCCGGGAGGTTTCGTTCGCTGGGCGACGGGCAAGTAGATTTCGCCGGCATTTTTTCCAAGCTCACACAATACGGCTTCGCAGGCTGGGCCGTGATGGAGTGGGAGTGCTGTTTAAAAAGCAGCGAGCAGGGAGCAGCGGAAGGTGCTCCGTTTATATCCCGCCACATTATTCAGGCGGCGAATCAATCGTTCGACGATTTCGCCAGCTCAGGTTCCGATGAGGGTGCGAACCGGCGGATGATGGGGCTGGACTAAGCTGTCAGCTCTCAGCTTTCACCCCTTGTAGCGCCGGCATCTTGCCGGATGCCCCGAGGGCGTCTCGCCCTCGGCGGTGCGGGCGGGACGCCCCCACGACAGCCGCCGGGACGGCGGCGCTACCCTGGGCTGCAAGCGTGGGAAGACAGTTGCCAGCACGGGAGAAATGAACTCGTGAAATCTTGGACGAAGTTCTTGACTTGAAAGCATGAGAACAGTCGATGCCCGAAAGGAATCCGAGCCTGTCAGCTGAGAGCTGACAACTGAAAGCTGAGAGCTATGAGCCTTGAAATAAAGCGCGATGAAAGCCTCGGGCGCCGCTTGCGCCTGGGTATGGTAGGCGGAGGGCCGGGCGGATTTATCGGGGCGGTGCATCGCATCGCGGCCCGGCTTGACGATCGCTTTGAACTCGTGGCGGCCGCGTTGTCGTCCGATCCTGCGCGGGCGCGAGCGGCTGCGCTCGACCTTCATATTGTTCCGGAGCGGGCATACGGCAATTTTACGGAAATGGCTGCGGCGGAAGCAGCCAGAAAAGATCGCATTGATGCCGTCGCCATCGTGACCCCGAACCATCTGCACTATGCTCCGGCCAAAACGTTTCTCGAGGCCGGCATCCACGTCATCTGCGACAAGCCGCTCACCACAACGCTCGAGGATGCGCAGGACCTGGAGCGGACCGTGCGCCGCACCGGGCTGCTTTTTGCCGTGACCCACAACTACACCGGTTATCCGATGGTGCGCCAGGCCCGGGAGATGATCGCCGGTGGAGAGCTGGGGGCACTTCGCGTTGTCCAGGTTGAGTATGCGCAGGACTGGTTGGCCACGCCGCTGGAGCAGACCGGACAGAAACAAGCCGCCTGGCGCACGGATCCCGCCCAGAGCGGTCCCGCCGGTTCGCTGGGAGACATCGGAACTCACGCTTACAATCTCGCCTGCTTTGTGACCGGACTGAATTGCCGGGAACTGGCCGCGGAGCTTTCCACTTTCGTGCCCGGCCGGCGCCTGGACGACCACGTACAAATCATGTTGCGTTTTGCGGAAGGCGCCCGGGGTCTGCTCTGGGCCAGCCAGGTCGCGACCGGAAACCAGAACAATCTTCGCCTGCGGATCTACGGAGAAAAGGGCGGATTGGAATGGCGGCAGGAAGATCCCAACTGCCTGTGGTTTGCTCCGCTGGGCAAGACACCCACTCTGATCTACCGCGCGGGACCAGGCGCGATTACGGTGGCCGCGCACGCCAGCCGTGTGCCTGCGGGCCATCCCGAGGGATATCTCGAAGCCTTTGCCCAGCTCTATACTGACATCGCCGAGCAGATCAGTGCCCGCCTGGAGAAGCGTTCCGCGGCCGCGTCATCTTTACTGGTGCCTACGGTCGAAGATGGTGTGGCCGGCATGCAATTCATCTCCGCCGTTCTTGCATCTTCCAGCCATAATTCGGCCTGGACTGCGGTCGCTGGTCGAACCTGACCGCATCGTCTCCCGTTGCCAGGCGATGATTATGGCCTAGTAAACATCTCGGCCAGCGCGTAGTCTTAAAGAAGTCTCATAGCGCATCTTCCCGCCGCGCCTCACGGTGACGGTTCCCTGCGAAATCAGACGGTTAAACCTCTTGCGCAAGGATCCGCCATGCCTGATAAGCCATCCCGCCTTCGTGTGAAGTCCGACGGTCACGCTCCCCCTGCAATCGATGCCCAGCCCGTGGAGAACGAGATTCTCCTCAGCCTGCCGGCAAGAGAGCGTGAAGTGCTGTTTTCGCAGTTAACCTTCGTCGCGATGCGAACCCACGATGTGTTGCATGAACCAGGGGAGCCAATTCAGTTCGGCTATTTTCCGAATAGCGGGATGACTTCGATTCTGACCGTGCTGGCCGAGGGGAAAAGCGTGGAAGTAGGATTGACTGGCAAGGACGGCTTTGTGGGATTGCCCCTGCTCGTAGGCTTCAGCAGCGGCCCGACGCAGGCGGTGGTCCAGGTTGCGGGCAGCGCCTTCCGCGTCGGCGCGCGAGCAATCGGCCAAGCGGTACGGCAATGTCCAACTCTGTCGATCAGGCTGCAACGCTACGTGCAGATGCTTGCCATGCAGGGCACCCAGGTGGCGGCCTGCAACCGGCTGCACGAAGTAGATGAGAGACTGGCGCGCTGGCTACTGATGTGCCAGGACCGAATCGGCTCCAGCCTGGTGCCCCTGACTCAGGAATTTCTGGCCCACATGCTGGGCACACGCCGGGCCAGCGTCACGGTCGCGGCCGGCATTCTGCAGAAAGCCGGGCTGATCACTTATTCGCGCGGGCACGTGAACATCGTTGATCGAGGCCGGCTCGAAGGCGCCTGCTGCGAGTGTTACGAAATCATGCAGCAGCAGGACAGAAGGTGGCGCAACGAAGTCCCGGGGATTGAGTCCCTGTAGCGCTGACCTTGGCGGGCGCCCGGCGGGCATCCCACCCGCCGCGAGGCCCGACGCCCTCGAGACAGCCGGGGGACGGCGGCGCTACATTTTGTCTGACTGGCTGGCCCACACAGGCGGGTGCTCGCTTACAATAGCGGGCATGCAGACCAGCGGACAAACGGGGACCAGAATGATCCGGGACTGGAAACAGTGGGAGGGCCAGACTGTGAATGGCACCTTCCTCCTCCGCCAATATCTGGGCGGCTCCGCCCACAGCGCGGTTTTCCTGACGGAACGCCGCGGACGGGAGCCGCAGCGCGCCGTCATCAAACTCATTCCGGCAGATCCGGCCACCGCCGGAGTTCAACTTTCGCGCTGGGAAGCGACGGCGAAGTTGTCCCATCCCCACCTGCTGCGGCTCTTTGAATCGGGCAGTTGCCAGCTGGACAGAGTCGTCCTCCTTTATGTGGTGATGGAGTACGCCGAGGACAATCTAGCGCAGATTCTTCCCCACCGCGCGCTCACCCCGGCGGAAGTCCGCGACCTGCTGGAGCCGGCCCTCGACGCCCTGACCTTTATTCATGAGAAGGGGCTGGTCCACAGCCGGCTGAAGCCGTCAAATGTGCTGGCGGCACAAGATCAGTTGAAGCTGTCGAGCGACAGCCTGCTTCGGACCGGCGACACAGCAGGCCTCGCTCCTCCCAGCGCGTACGACGCACCCGAGGTTGCGACCGGTCAAATCCTGCCCGCCTCCGACGCCTGGTCATTGGGTATGACGGTGATGGAAGCGCTCACCCAGCGCCTGCCCGCCTGCGAGGGCATCGCGGAGCCCCTGCCGGAGACGGTTCCGGCGCCCTTCATGGGAATCGCACACTGCTGCCTGCGCCTCGATCCCCAGCGCCGCTGCACGGTGGCGGATATTGCTACACGGCTGCAGTCCGCGCCATCGAATTCGCCGCAGCCTTCGACGGTCAGGATACCCGCGGGGTCCGCCAAGTGGCGCTACATTCTTCTGGTCGCGGCGGTAGTATTGGTGGCGGCGGTGTGGCTTGGTTCGAGGCTGCTGAGCCGGCGTCCGGTGAATCAGCCGGCGGGTTCTGTTTCCTCCACTCCGTCGGCCGTCTCTGAGCCGGCGGCCAGGGCTGAAACCCGAAGCGCCGCCCCAGAGGTCGAACCGGCGGCGACGGATGCCGCCAAGCCTTCCGCGATCAAAACGCGCGGTGAGCGTTCGAGTTCTCGAGCCGCTGCTCCACCATCGGCTCCGGCAGTCGCGTCGAGCGCAACTTCTGGCGGGGGAGCCGATCAAGGCAGCGTTCTGCAGCAAGTTTCGCCGGTGGTCTCCAAATCAGCGCAGAATACGATCAGCGGCACCATCAGGATCCGGATAAAGGTTTTGGTGGATGCTGCTGGAAACGTCGAGAGCGCCAATTTCATTTCGGCGGGCCCAAGTAAATACTTTTCGCGGCAGGCCATGCAAGCTGCGCAACAGTGGAAGTTTTCTCCAGATCAGGCGACCGCCAGGGCGTGGATTCTTCATTTCGGCTTTCGACGTTCAGGAATTGAAGTTGATTCCGAGCCGGTGAAGCCCTAACCGCCTTTACCTTTCTGTTTGAATGCCACTGCTCTGGAAGGGCATCGCGCTGCGAGGGCGGGTCGCCCTCGCGACAGCCGGCGGGACGCCGGCGCTACGCTGCTATTTCGGAGGCAAGAGACGTTTGGGCGCTCTTCTTTGCCACGCTGTGCGCAAGGCGGCCACCAGAATGTCCCGCGGCACCTTCTTCAAGCAGATTCTCGTAGCGCCCATCCGTCCCCAGCCTTTGGGGACGGGAGAAAAAATCTCAGGCTCGTCTTCGACCATCCCGGACTGCTGCTCCGGCGTCAGCAGCAGCACGCCGTAACCTTCTGATTCGAGCGCGAGCGTGGCGAAGATTTTGCCTCCCACCCGGAAGTCAGCTTTCCCAAAATGGGAGGCTTCGACAGCTTCCGGAAAAGCCAAAGCGATGCGTCGAAAGTTGGCTGCAGTCACGGCGTCAGCTCTTCCTCGTGAAACTCAAAACCAGAACGCTCTAAGAATGGTCCCGTCCTTTGAGGTCTTAAGGATAGAATGCGCTGACTATGCCGGGAGGCCCACCGATCTGACCCCAGGGAATTCCCGATCCAACCGGCGAATCTTGCGTTCGCAGGAGGCGAAATAGCCGGGAGGGCTTTCGTTGCGGGCTCTTCTCGAGGCCCCCCCGCCTGGGTGCAACTTTTTTGATGCGTCTCATTCAAAGTTTTCATCTAAGGAACCCAGAAGCAGATTGACAGACTTCGGCTGGTTATCTAGGATTCATAGATTCATGTCAGGTTTCAGCTCAACCCGCTGCCAGTGTTGTACTTGTTGTTGTATGTGTGTGTCCACTGGCGCCCGGGGGTTGCTGACCTAAGAATAATTTAGAAATCGGCACTTATAACCCACCGCCAGTGCAACTCACTGGCGGTGGGTTTTTTTGTGGCCACAAATCTCTATGACAAATACAGCGGTAGAAACGAAAGCACAGCGGGTTGAGCGGCTGAAGCGGGAAAAGAATCCCTGGGAAGGCCTCGACGACATCCGCAAGTTCGCCCGCGAAGGCTTCGATTCGATCACCCCGGAATGGCTGGGCACATACTTCCGCTGGTGGGGCGTTTATACGCAAGGCGACGGCGCCGGAGTGGTCGGCGGCAAGAACGGCGAAGGCAAGGCGCTGCCGTTCTTCATGGTGCGCATCCGCATCCCCAATGGCCTGCTTCACTCTCACCAGCTTCGAACCATTGCAGATGTCACCGAGAAATATGCCCGCGGAAACGCCGACCTCACCGTGCGGCAAAATATCCAATTGCACTGGGTGACGATCCAGGACTTGCCCGAACTGCTGGAGGGATTGTGGCGCGCCGGCCTGACCACCATGGGCTCTTGCGGAGACGATACCCGCAACATCACCGGTTGCCCGCTGGCCGGCGTGGATGCCGATGAGATCTGCGATGCCTCGTCGCTGGCGCTCGAAGCCAATAGGTTCTTCGTGGGCAACGGCGACTTTTACAATCTGCCGCGCAAGTTCAAGGTCTGCATTACGGGATGCCGCGTCTGGTGTGCCTATCCGGAGATCAACGATGTGGGGTTCACCGCGATTCGCCGTGATGCGGAAGTTGGTTTCTCTCTGCGCGTGGGTGGCGGGCTTTCGACGGATCCGCACCTCGCTCTTCGACTGAATGCTTTTGTGCAGCGGCATCAGGTGATCCCGGTGCTCAAGGGAGTTGCCGAGATTTTCCGGGAGAGCGACAAACTGCGGGAGAACCGGGAACGGGCGCGACTCAAGTTTCTCTTCCTGAAGCACGGCTGGACCGCCGAGGGCTTTCAGGAGGAACTGGAGCGGCGCATCGGCTTTCATCTCGATCCGGCAGTAGAAGAAAAACCGCCGGAGGACATTTATCGCGATCACGTGGGAATCCATTCTCAGAAGCAGCCTGGATACTCCTACGTTGGAGCGGCGGTGCTGCGGGGGCGGATTTCAGCCCAGCAAATGCGGGCCGCGGCTGACGCTGCCGAACGCTACGCCGCAGGTCAGTTGCGCACCACCAACATGCAGAACCTGCTGATTGTGAACGTGCCCAACGGCAACGCCGCAGCGCTGGCGGGCGAACTGGAAACCAACAAGATGCCAGTGGGCGGCTCGCCGTTCTGGCGAGGGGTGGTGGCGTGCAGCGGTTCGGAATTTTGCAAGATTGCGATTACCGAGACCAAAAGTTTTTCCCGCTGGCTGGTGCAAGAACTCGACGAGCGCCTGCCCGGTTTTGAGCAGCACCTGAAACTGCACGTCACGGGATGCCCCAACAGCTGCGGCCAGCACTGGATTGCCGACGTCGGCATTGAGGGCAAGAAGATCAAGGTGGATGGCCGCCAGCAGGATGCTTACTACTTTTGCGTGGGAGGCGCCGTCGGCTTGCATCAGTCCGTGGCGCGTCCCATCGGCTATCGCTGCCTGGCCAGCGAAGTTCCGGACGCCATCGAGCGCCTTTTGCTGCGCTACCTGGACGAACGGTCAGCGGGCGAAAATTTGCGCCACTACTTTGCACGCCGCAGCGACGACGAGCTGCGCGAGTGCCTGGCAGGGAAGTTTTTGCCGGCAGTCGAACGCGACGCTTCGTCGGGAAAGGTGCCGCATGCGGTGGAAGGTTAGAGGCAAGCGCAAGCTTGAAAAAAGTAATGTCATCCTGAGCGCAGCCATTCCATTCGCTTGCGAATGGAATGGTGGAGTCGAAGGACCCCTGGCAGCTCACGAACGTTTGGAGGTCAGGGATAGCTTTATGAAGTTCCGCGGGGAGAGCGCGAGGCAAGTAGGGGTCCTTCGACTGCGTGGCTGCTTCGCTGCGCGAAGCGGCCGCTCCGCTCACGATGACAAAGCTCAAAAGGTTTGGTTGCCATGACGCTATTTCCCATGTTCATGAAACTCGAAGGGCGCTCCTGCCTGGTCGTGGGCGCCGGGACTGTCGGCGAGCCGAAGATCGGCAGCCTGCTCGCGTCGGGTGCATCGGTACGCGTGGTGGCGTTCACTGCCACGGCGGCGGTTGAGGAATGGGCAAAGACCGGAGCGATCACCTGGGAAACGCGAGGTTTCAATACCTCCGACCTCGACGGCGTTTTCCTGGTCATTGCCGCGACCAATTCCCGCGACGTGAACGCCGCGATTTTCCGCGAAGCCGGACAGCGAAACATTCTGTGCAATGTGGTGGATGACCCCGAGTACTGCGACTTCTACTATCCCGCGGTGGTGCGGCGGGGAGAGCTTCAGCTTGCCATCTCGACCAACGGCCATAGCCCGGCGCTGGCGCAAAGGATCAGGCGCGAACTCGAAGTCCAGTTTGGTCCGGAGTATGGCGAGTGGCTGGAGCAGTTGGGCGCCATCAGGCAGCAATTATTTGCCAGCAAGATCGACCCCGAGGAGCGCCGCCGGTTGCTGCACGAACTGGCCAGCCGCGAGGCGTTCGAAAGAGCGCGGTCCGAGGGATTCAATATCGAAGCCATGAGTCTGGAGAAAATATCATGACCGGTAAGGTGTACCTGGTGGGAGCGGGACCGGGCGATCCCGAATTGCTGACGCTCAAAGCGCTCAAACTTCTCAAATCAGCCGACGTGGTGCTGCATGACGACCTGATCAGTGCGGAAATTCTAGCGTTCATTCCGTCCTCGACCGAGCTTCAAAACGTGGGCAAGCGCTTCGGGCAAAAGCGCATCAGCCAGGCCGAAATTCACGCCCTGATGATTCAGAACGCGTTGCTGGGATTGCAAGTGGTCCGCCTCAAAAGTGGCGATCCACTGATCTTCGGCCGCGCGGGAGAAGAGATGGAAGCCCTGCGCCGGGCCGGCATCGACTTTGAAATCGTTCCCGGCGTGACTTCGGCCTTTGGCGCCGCCGCCAACGCGCAGATTCCTCTCACCCATCGTCAAGTTTCATCTGCGGTGGTGTTGGTGACCGGCCACCATGCCGGCTCCGAAGAATTCGCCGACTGGCCGGCGAAGATTCCAACCGACGCGACGGTTGTAGTTTACATGCCCGGCTACGACTACCGCAGCACATCGCAACAGTTGCTGCGGGCGGGCGTTGCGGGCACGACGCCCTGCGCCATCGTTTCCCAGGCTACGTTGCCCAACGAGCAAACTCATGTGACGACCGTGGATGATCTCCACGCCTCTCCGCGCCTGCCCTCGCCCACGTTGCTGGTGGTCGGCGAGGTGGTGGGGCTGGCCAAACCCGCCACGTTGCTGCAGCAGTTTGCATGGCAGAAAAGTTTTGTCGCAAATGGTACAGGGTCGCCGGTTCCCCAGGAGCGTGCGGAGTGAGAGACCACGCAGAGTTGATACCAGCGGGGGCGGAGACGTGGGGGCCAGAAGAAGTACTGAGCTGGGCCTTTGCCACGTACGGAAACGATGTGGCGATCGCGTCGGGCTTCGGCGTCGAAGGAATGGTACTGCTCGACCTGGCTTCGCGGGTTCGACAAGATTTTCGAGTTTTTACCCTGGACACCGAATTCCTGTTTCCTGAAACCTACGACCTGATGGACCGGGTAGAGAAGCGCTACGGAATCAAGATCGAGCGGGTTTACAGCACGCTGACCCCGGAGGAGCAGGAGCGCCAACACGGAGCGGCGTTATGGAAGCGCGATCCTGACCTGTGCTGCGGACTGCGCAAGGTGGAGCCGCTGCGGACGAAGCTGACCGAATTGCGCGCCTGGATCACGGCCATCCGCCGCGACCAGACGTCGGTGCGCGCCTCGGCCCGCAAGGTGGAATGGGATGCCAAATTTCAACTGCTCAAGGTCAATCCCATCGCGGACTGGACTTCGGCGATGGTGTGGGGCCATGCGCTCAAGCACAATGTCCCTTACAACCCCCTGCATGACAAGAATTATCCCAGCATAGGGTGCACCCACTGCACCCGGGCCATCCGTCCGGGTGAGAGCGCGCGGGCCGGGCGTTGGGCTGGATTGGAAAAGACGGAGTGCGGCTTGCACGTCGGCGCGCCCCCGGAAATCACGCCCCTGGTGGGGATCAAGGCTCTCCAGGTTAAAACCTCATTCAGCGTTGAAGACTAGCAAAATCGTCAACCGCGAGGGACACGAAGGTTCACGAAGAAAACCAGCCTAAGTGCAAGGTTTTCCTTCGTGTGCCTTCCTGTCCTTAGTGATTCGAGCCTTTCGTCACTGCCCAAAAAATCCATCAGTGTCATCGAAATTCTTGATTGTACTTCCACGGTCGAATGACGATAAACACTGTAAAGATGAATCCGAGTCACCTAACCACAGACCACGACGCCTGCGGTGTCGGCCTGATCGCCCGAATCGACGGGGCAGCCTCGCGCGAGATCGTGGACCGTGCCCTCGAAGCCCTGGTCCGGCTGGCGCATCGTGGAGGTGTGGATGCCGACGGACAAAGCGGCGACGGCGCCGGCCTGCTGACTCGCATCCCGGAAAAATTGGTCCGCAAGAACGCGCAGCAGGCTGGAATCAAACTGCCCGCGGCGTTTGGGCTGGGCATGGTTTTCATGCCGCCGGGACAGGAAGATGCGGCGCGCAAGGTTATCGAGACCCAGGCGAAGCAGAGCGGCCTGAAATGCCTGGGCTGGCGTTCGGTCCCAATCAATCCGGAAGTTGTCGGCCCTCGCGCGTACGATGCGCTTCCCGTGATCGAGCAATGCTTTTTCGCTCCCCGATCGGAAACGCCCAACCTTGAAATGCTGCTCTTCCGTTTCCGCAAGGAAGCCGAAGCCAAAGCTCCTCGCGGAACTTACTTCTGTTCGCTGTCCTGCCGGACCGTGGTTTACAAGGGACTGCTGACACCCTTCCAGTTGCCGGCGTTTTACTCCGATTTGCGCGACCCGGACTTTGAGAGTCCGTTTGCCATCTTTCACCAGCGCTACTCCACCAACACCCAGCCCAGCTGGTCGATGGCGCAGCCCTTCCGCTTTGTGGCGCACAACGGCGAGATCAATACGATCAGCGGCAACCGGCGCTGGCTGCGCGCCAAGGCGCCGGCGGTACGCCGCGAACTGGGACTGTCGGACCAGGTCCGCCTGCTGGAGGAGCGAGTCAGCGATTCGGCCAGCTTCGACAACGGATTTGAACTTTTCCTACGCCGCGACTACAGCCCGGCAGAAGCCATGCTCTCGATGGTACCTCCGGCGTGGGAGCGCTCCCCCGAGGCGGCTCCGGAGCTGCGAAGTTTCCTGGAAGAGCAAGCCCGGGTGCAGGAGCCATGGGACGGCCCGGCGGCGCTGATCTTCACCGACGGGTGCACTGTCGGCGCGAAGCTGGACCGCAATGGGCTGCGGCCCCTCCGTTATACCCTGACCGCGGACGGGTTGCTGGTGGTCGGCTCCGAAGTGGGGATTGCCGATCTGCACGACAAAGAGATTGCCGAGAGGCAGCGTCTGGGGCCGGGAGAAGTTTTGCTGTTGAATGCGGCGAGCGGTGAGTTTGTCCGACCCAGAAACTCGCTGCAGCTACGCCAGGGAATCCGAGCCGTCTCATCCGAGGCTGCTGTGCTCGTGGATCCCACCGATCAACCATATTTCGAAATCACGCCGGAGCCCAAGCAAGCCATGGCGGCGCTGGGCTGGAGCGAAGATCAGTTCCGTTTGCTCTTCCAGCCCCTGGTCGAACAAGGGCAGGAAGCGGTCTGGAGCATGGGGGATGATGCGCCGCCGGCTGCGATGTCGAGCTTCCGCCGGCCGTTATGGGACTATTGCAAACAACGCTTCGCGCAAGTCACGAATCCTCCTATTGATTCTCTGCGTGAGAGTCACGTGATGTCGCTGAAAGTCTTTCTGGGCAAGGCCGCCGTCAATTCACCGTTGCTCGATGCCGGGCAATTGCGGCTGCTGCAAAAAGAATTGGCCGCGACCGAGCGAATTCTGATCACCTTCCCGGCAGAGGACGGAGTGGAAGCGGCGAAAGCCACGCTGGCGCACATGCGGGAGACCATCAAGGCGGCTTCGGCCCATCCTCCGGGCATGATTCTGTTGACCGACCGTGGTGTAGGCACGCAGCAGGTAGCGTTGCCGGCCCTGCTGGCGTTGGCCGCGGCCTGGAAGGCGATGGTCGAGGCCGGCCTGCAGGACGTTCCGCTGGTGATCGAAAGCGGGCAGGTGATCGATACCCATCACGTCGCCCTGCTGGTGGCGGCGGGCGCCAGCGCGGTTTTCCCCTACCTGGCACTGGAACAGGCGGCGCATCTCAAACCGGGTGGCGCAACGGCGTATCGCGGCGCGGTGGAAAAAGGGCTGCGCAAGGTGATGGCGCGGATGGGCATCTCAACCATCGCCAGCTACCGCAACAGTCATCTCTTCGAGATCATCGGTCTCGATCCCGATGTCTGCGACCATTTTTTTGAAGATGCGAGTTGCTCCCTGGCAGGTAAAGGCCTGACCGAGCTTCTGCAGGATTGTCTCGACCGCCATGATTCGGTTTTTGCCCTGACTTTTCCCACCATGACGGTCAGCGCGAAATTGCAGGACCACGGTCTCTATCGCTTCCGCCACCAGGGGGAGCTGCACGCCACATCGCCTGAGCTGGTGCGGCGCATGCATCGCTACATCAAATTTCCTACCGAGGAGAATCATCGAGCCTTCCGGGAACTCGGCGAGCAGAGGGAGCCAGTAGCGGTTCGGGACCTGCTGGAGGTAGTGCCCGGACCGGCCCTGTCGCTCGAAGAGGTGGAAACCGCGGCCTCCATCCTGGGGCGCTTCAGCACGCAGGCCATGTCGCTGGGTGCGATTTCACCCGAGACCCACAACACGCTCGCGGTGGCCATGAATCGCCTGGGCGGTCGAAGCAATACCGGAGAAGGCGGGGAAGATCCGGAGGTTTACCGCGACGGCAGCGAGGCCAATAATCGCGTCAAGCAGGTGGCATCGGCGCGCTTCGGCGTGACCGCGGAATACCTGGTACACGCCGACGAACTCGAAATCAAGATTGCGCAGGGCGCCAAACCCGGCGAGGGAGGGCAGCTCCCGGCCAGCAAAGTTTCCGTCTATATCGCGCGCTTGCGGCATGCAGTGCCCGGAATGATGCTGATCTCTCCGCCGCCCCATCATGATATCTACAGCATCGAGGACCTGGCGCAACTGATTTACGATCTGCGGGCGATCAATCCCCGGGCGAGAATCGGCGTGAAGCTGGTGGCCAGCGCCGGAGTTGGAATCATCGCCACCGGAGTAGCCAAGGCGGGGGCTGACGTCATCACCATCAGCGGCCACGACGGTGGCACCGGAGCTTCACCGATTACTTCCATCAAAAACACCGGACTGCCCTGGGAAGTCGGGCTGCGCGACGCTCATGCCGCGCTGGTGAGAGCCGGATTGCGGGGCCGCGTCCGCTTGCGGGTGGACGGCGGCTTCAAATTCGCCAGCGACGTCATTATCGGTGCGCTTCTGGGTGCGGAGGAATTTGGTTTTGGCACCGCCTCGCTGCTGGCGCTGGGATGCGTCATGGCGCGGCAATGCCATCTCAATACTTGTCCCGTGGGGATTGCAACCCAGGACGAAAAGCTACGCACCCGCTTCACCGGTAAGCCTGAAATGGTCGAGACCTATTTTCGGGCGGTGGCTGCGGATGTGCGCGAATTGCTGGCAGCGATGGGGGCTCGCTCGATCGATGACATCGTAGGTCAGGCCGAGCGGCTGCGGCCCCGTACTCCGCAGGCGGAGCGTACGCTGGGCGGATTGCTGGATGACATCGTTTCTTCCAGCCATCCCGCTTGCCCAGTCGAAGATCGGAGCACCCTGTATCGCGAGTTGAACCAAACCATATTGGGTGACCCTGATACCCGGGTCGCGCGTCGCCGCCGTTACCGGATTACCAACGCGGACCGCTCCATCGGCGCCCATTTGAGTGGAGAGATATTGCGCCAGGCGGAAACGCCGGCGGATGCGTCTTTGAAATACGAGTTCGTCGGCAGCGCGGGACAGACCTTCGGCGGATTCCTGGTCAAAGGCCTGAACTTCCGGCTGGTGGGCGAGGCCAACGATTATGTCGGTAAGAGTTTGTCGGGAGGCACGATTACCATCACCGGTGGAGAGAAGGCGTCGCTGCGGGGCGATGTGCTGGCGGGCAATACTTTGCTGTACGGCGCGACCGGCGGAGAATTGTATGTCGCGGGCCGGGTAGGCGAACGTTTTGCAGTGCGCAACAGCGGCGCTCTCGCGGTAGTGGAAGGCGTGGGCCAACACGGTTGCGAGTACATGACCGCGGGTGTGGCGGTCATTCTGGGTCCGGCGGGAATGAATCTGGGCGCGGGCATGACCGGCGGCCTGGCTTACGTCCTGCGTGATTCGATTGGAGGACACGGATACAACCAGCAATCCGTCCGCCTGGCTCCGGTCGAGGTCAGGGAAGAGGTGTGGCTGCGCCGGGTATTGCGCAAGCATTTGCGTCTCACCGGCAGCCCGCGCGCCGTGGTCTTGTTGAATTCCACTGCCCCTCTACCCTTCCTGCGGGTAGAGCCTCTGGTCCTGCCCTGCACGATCACGGAGACCTGGGCCGCCATTCTCACCCGGTTCAAACGGCAGCGGGCATCGGCGCCGCGGCCGACCGCGGTTTATGTACCGCAATCCCCCGATCCGCGCGCCAACGCGGTGGTGTGAACGAGGAGTTCCTCCGGTGATTTCCGCGGGAAGGCCCGCCATCCAGGAATAGTAACAATGCTCTTCGCATCGTTCGCAGAGGGGTTGCGCTTCTGATTTCGCTACGCCGCTCGCGGGGCTTGCAAACCGGACTTAGCGGCCTCTGTCAGGTCGATCCGGCCCGGCGTCGGAGGCGGAGCCAGGCGATGGCCCACGCGGACGAGAGGACGTTCGACCAGTTGGTAGCTCAGAAATGCGAAGAGAAAAATCAGCCCGAGGTTTAAAGGAAATCTTCCCAACCAGCCAAAGAGCCCAGCAATACTCCCGATCACGAACAATTGCTGCCACAAGTAAAGACTGTAAGAGAGTCTTCCGATCCAGCGCAGCCCCCGATATTCCAGTATCCGGCTGATCCTGCTGGCCGGGTGCAGAGCCGTTCCCACTACCATGAGCGGCAATAGCGCCGATTCCCACACGGTGTACAAATGTTGCCGCGCAATGATAGTGAAAAGCATGTAGGTGACAACAGCGAGCAGCCAAGGCACGAAGGTAAAGTACCGTTCAACGCGGGTCCGCCACCTCGGATCGTCGAGCCACAACGCGGCCGCGCAGCCTAGAAGAAGACCATCGAGCCGAACGTCAGTTCGTCCCGGGAATAGCACGCCAGGGAGTAGGGTCGCGAACCACTGATGATGGAAATCCCACCAGCGCCAGGCGGCTACCATTAAGGCGAGGGCCGGGGCCACGAAACGCGCCCTTCGCCTTCCCGTCGCCACCAGCAGAATGGGCCACATCAGGTAAAAGTGCTCTTCCACCGCCAGAGACCAGTAGTGAACGGTGTATCCGCCCCAGCCCCGATGGATCCATCCCTTGGGAAGATAGTTTCGCCAGAAGAATAGTGTCGCCCAGAGTTCGTGTCGATCTACCGCGATGTAGCCCAGGAATGCCAGCAACGTGACGAAGATCAGATAGGCCAAGGCGGCCGGAAGAATGCGGCAGGCGCGGCGAATATAAAAGCCCTTCAGGCTGATGCGTCCGAATGCCGACTGCTCTTCGAGAAGACGTGAACAGATTAGAAATCCGCTGATGGCAAAAAATAGACTGACACCATTCGCACCGATCCGCGTCAGCACGAACAGCCAGTGGCGGTCATGAAACTCATAGGCGACGACATGATCCACGAGGACGGCCATGATGGCCAATGCCCGCCAGCCATCCAGGGTGAACATGTAGCCTTGGCTCTCTCTGGCCATCTCGCCCGGTTCCTGCCGGGCGACCGATAATCACACAATTTGGCCGCAATCAAGCGCAGGATTGAAAAGTGTTCCGTTTTGCGGAAAGGCATAACTGAGCTAGCGCACCGGGCCAAGGATGTCCTTCGAGACGAGTCTGCGTAAAGCCAGTTGACCGGACATCGAGCGCGTCAAAATTTCTATTGCGTTAGTTTGTCCGTTATAATCTCCCACTACTCATGGATTTTGATCAGCTAGTGACTTTTCTGGAAGTGGCCAAGCTGGGGAGCTTTTCCCGTGCCGGGCAAAAGGTTTTCCGCTCCCAGTCCGCCGTCAGCGCCCAGATCCGCCAACTGGAGCAGGAGTACGGAGACCGCCTGCTTGATCGCTCCGGAAAGGACGTGACCCTCACCCCCGCCGGCAGAGTGCTGTTCGCTTACGCTGAGCGCCTGCTGCAGATGCGGGACGAGTCTCTGCTGGCCGTGGCCGATCAGGGCACCAGTCCTCGCGGCACGCTGGTGATCGGCGCAAATGAGGCCACCTGCCTGTACGTGCTGCCCGACGTCTTCGCCAAGTACTGCCATTTGTATCCCGGCGTGCAGATCAGCATTTACCGCAACTTCAGTTACAAGATTGTCGAGAAGCTGGAAAATGGCAGCATCGACGTGGGCATCGTGACCCTGCCGGTGAAGTCCGCCAGCCTGAAAACCCACTCCATCTTCCGCGATCAACTGATGCTGATGGTGAGTCCGCAAAACGCCCTGGCCAAGCTTGACGTGGTGCCGGTAAGCGAGGTCGCCAAGCAGCCCTTGCTACTTCCCAAGACCGGTTACAGCCGCCGGGTGATGGACAAGCTGTTCCGCCCTTATGCCTCGCATCTTCAAATTCGGATGGAGCTGCCGAGCGTGGGCATGATCAAGAGCTTTGTGGCGGCCGGGCTGGGAGTTTCCCTGATCAGCTCCAGTTTTGCCAAAGACCAGGTGCTGGCGGGCCGGGTCAAACTGATTCCCATCCGGGACCAGGAGCTTTGGCGGGAGCTCGGCATTGCTTACCGGCGCGACCGCACCCACACCCGCGCCACTACCACCTTCATCAGCACGGTTCGGCAGCTGGCCACCGCCTCCAAGTGAGTAAATGTAGGCGCGAGCGTCCCGCTCGTGCAAAGGCAGACCTCTCAAAAGAACGCTGGGCGGGCGAGCTTCCCATTGAAGGCCCGCACGCTGATCGAATTTGTCGATGCAGCCAATCATAATTTCCAATTTCTTTTTACCTCCAGAAATTGCTAGTCTTCGTGCAGAAGCCTCAGAAGCTTAGATCGTGGTACGACCTGGTGGACAAACTAACTTGAACCCAGCTGAGGGGGTGTGGCATGAGAGAACTGGAAAGTGGACTAAACAAGATCCTGGAAGAGCATCAGCATGAGAGCGGCCTTCATGTCATCGGAGGCAGGCGCAGGCTGGTTGACCGGCTGATGCAATTCTTTGAAGAATTCAAACCGGAAGAGACTCCGGACTCGAGATTGGGCCGGGAGCAGCATAACTAGATCGCTTTACGCGGACAGCAACCCATGAAAGCAACTTCCCAGAAGGCTAAGCGAATTACATCGATGGGCACAGGCACGTCGAAGCGAATTAGCGTGCTTCTGGGGGAGGGCGTCAGGTGAGCTGAGAAACACAAAGTTCTAACGGCTGACAAAGACCCACCGCCAGAAGCAACTGGCCGGTGGGTTTTTTATTTGCCGCTATTTCTTAGAGAGATCAACGTCACATTACGAAAATCATAGGGGAGATGGTATGAACGAACCGTCGCAAGAGGGCAGGGAAGCAGCGGACCTGAGCTGCGGATGTGTAGTCATGAAGTTCGGCGGCACCTCGGTAGAGGATGCGGCCGCCATTCGGCGGTTGTGTCAACTGGTAGCGCGGCCTTCGGCCCAGCCTCGGGTGGTGGTGGTCAGCGCGCTGGCCAGAGTCACCGACCAGCTCATGAGCGCCGGCGAGGCAGCGGCTGCCGGACACCTGGATTCCGCCCGGGAGATGCTTCAGGTTGTCCACCAGAGGCATCAGAACGTGGGCGGCGCTGTGGTAAGGGGCGACGAACTCACCCGGCTGTTCGGCGAGTTCGACGCTGAATTTACGGCCCTGGACAGCCTTCTGCGCAGGATTGCTTCGAGTAAGGCATTGCTTCCGTGCGCGCAGGACAGTCTGCTGGGAGCGGGAGAATCGCTCTCGTCAAAACTGATCCACTCCGCACTGCGTTCGTCTGGAGTGAACGCCGCACTGGTCGATGCCCGCGAGTGCATCGTGACCGACGCTGCCCATACCCGGGCCACGCCTTTGTGGGACGAGACCAATCAGCGGCTGCAGTCGGTAGTACTACCCCTGCTCGAATCGGGACAGGTTCCGGTGATGGGCGGATTTGTCGGCGCGACCCGGGATGGCATTCCCACCACGCTGGGTCGCGGTGGCTCCGATTTCAGCGCCTCGATCGTTGCCGCCGGCCTGCACGCAAGCCGGATTGAGATCTGGACTGACGTGGATGGAATCCTGACCACCGATCCGAACCTGTGTCCGGAGGCTCGCCGCGTCGCTCGCATGAGCTTCGACGAAGCGGCCGACCTCGCATACTTCGGCGCCAGAGTGCTACACCCTGCCACCCTGGCGCCCGCCATGCGCGGCAACATTCCGGTGTGGGTGCTCAATTCGCGAAACCCGGGGTGTCCCGGTACCGAAATCGTGGCCTTCTGCGAACCCGTCGATGGGGTGAAGGCCATCACGACAAAGCGGGGCGTGGCCATCGTGGATGTCGAGCCGGTGCGGTGGTTTGCGCCTGAACTCCTGCGCGAAGTCTTTGATGTGTTCGAGCGTCATGAGCACAGTCTGGACCTGCTGTCAGCCTCACGCGGCAGTCTGGCATTGCTGGTGAGTTCTGTCTCGGGCTTGCCGGCGATCGCGGAAGAGCTGAAGGGCATGGCCAACGTGCGCTGGGAAAACCACAAGGCGCTGGTCTGTCTGGTGGGAGAGCAAGTACGGCGCCTTCCGGAAATCGCCAGCCAGGCATTCCGTGCCATCGGCGATATCGAGGTCCGCATGATCTGCCAGGGCGCTTCGGAGCGCAGCATCAGTTTTCTAGTGGAAGAATCGCGGGCCGAGGAGGCGGTGCAGCGCCTGCACCGGGCGTTCTTCTCAAACTCGGAACCGGCAATGGAACGGAACGCCTCGCTTGCCATGTGCCAAGCCGAATGGGCATGGCATGGTGCTGACTAATGTAGGCGCGAACGTCCCCACGTGTTCTTCACGAGTGCACGAGCGTAATGCTCGCACCCACATTCCCGATTGGCCGCATCGAAATTTCTACTTGACACCCGGCGCATACCCATTACCATAGATGAATAATTATTCAGTATGATGAATAGTCATTCATGAGCAAGCCGCTGCGACAAAAGACCATCCTGGAGGTGCTGGAGCGCAGCTCAGTCAGCAGCCAGGAAGACCTGCAGCGTGCTTTGCGCAAACGCGGTTTGAAGGTAGGGCAGGCAACGCTCTCTCGCGATATTCACGAGCTCGGCCTGATCAAGACCGGATCGGGATATGTGCTGCCGGGCGAGGTGCTGTCAGAACCAGCCCTCCCTCCGGTTTCGCGGCTGGTGCGGGAGTTTGTGCTGGAAGTGAAAGCGGCGCAAAACCTGCTGGTGATCAAGACCACAGTAGGCAGCGCGCAGCCTGTTGCTGCCGCGCTCGACGGACAGGATTGGGAGGAAGCCATCGGAACCATCGCCGGCGACGACACAATATTGATGGTGTGCTCGGACAACCGGGGCGCAAAGGTTCTTGCCGAGCGCATCCAGGAGATGCTCGCCTGATGCGGTCCAAACTCAAAACCGCGATTCTGGGCGCAACCGGCTACTCCGGCTTCGAACTCGCCCGCATTCTGCTGCGCCACCCCGGCGTGGAAACACCGGTGATGCTTCAGCGTTCCGGCGACACAGCGGCAGAAGTGAATCTGGCGGACATGTATCCCGCTATCTCCGGTAATGGCAGATATCCCCTGCACCCGTGGTCGTGGGCTGAATTGAAAGAACGGGGGGTCGAATTACTATTTTTGGCTACGCCGCACGAAGTCTCCCGCGCCCTGGTGCCGGAGGCTATGGCGCACGGAATGCGCGTGGTGGATCTCAGCGGCGCATGGCGTTTGCGGGAGGCGCAAAATCGCGCCGTTTATGGCTTTCACGACGAGAATGCCGTCACCGCAGCCGATCTCATGGAGAAAGCGGTGTACGGCCTTCCCGAGTTGAATGGTGACCGTCTTCCTGGTGCGGCCCTGGTGGCCAATCCCGGCTGTTATGCCACTTCCGTGATTCTTGCGCTGGCTCCGCTGCTGGCTGCGGACATGGTGGACCGCGAAAAGGGAATCATCTCCGACTCCAAATCCGGCGTCTCGGGCGCGGGCAAGGAGGCAACCGCACGCACCCACTTCGTTTCGGTGGCGGACAATCTTTCCGCCTACGCGGTCTTCGGGCACCGCCATGTGGGAGAAATTCTCGAGCAGTTGAAACTGGACTCAGGCGAGTTGATCTTTACGCCGCATCTGCTGCCCATTCCGCGGGGAATTCTTTCGACCATCTACGTCCATCTGAAGCAGGAGACGAAATCATCGGAAGTGGAATCCTGCTTCAAGGAGTTTTACGAAGGCAAGCCGTGGGTTCGAGTTTTCGCCACGCCGAAGCTGCCGGAAATCCAGTTCTCACTCCATACCAACTACTGCGACCTGGGCTTTTGCCTGGCCAAGGACGGCCGCCGCCTGGTGCTTGTGTCCTGCATCGACAACCTGCTTAAGGGCGCGGCCGGACAGGCGGTTCAAAACATGAACCTCATGTATGGGTTTAGGGAACAGGAGGGGTTGCAGTGAAGATTGTGATCAAACTCGGCGGCGCGGCTCTCGAAAACAAGGACACCTTGCACAAGTGCGCCCGCGCCATCGTGGAGCTGGCGGAGGATGGCCACAAAGTCACCGTGGTGCACGGCGGCGGGGCGGCGCTCACGCGCACCTTGAAACTTCTGGGCAAGGAAAGCGACTTCGTGAACGGCTTGCGCATCACCGATGCCGAGACTCGCGACGTAGCCTTGATGGTCCTGGCGGGAATCGTAAACAAGAGTCTGGTCGCGGCCATCGTGGCCGCCGGACGTCCGGCGATCGGTCTCTGCGGCGGCGACGGCATGGCGTTTCGCGCCCGCAAGAAACAGACGCAAGGCTACGACCTGGGATATGTGGGAGAAATCTGTTCCGTGGAACCGCGCTGGCTGGAAGCCATCTGGGGGCTCGGGGGAATTCCGGTGCTGTCCTCGGTGGCGCTCGCTTCAGATGGCGAGTATTACAACGTGAACGCAGACCAGATGGCCTCCGCGTGCGCCGTCGCCTGCCACGCCGACACTCTTATCTTCCTTACTGACGTGGCGGGGGTAAGAGATGCGGAAGGCGAGGTCATGCCCTGGCTGAATACCAAACAGATTGCTGGGATGGTGGAGAGCGCCGTGATTGCCGGCGGCATGCTGCCCAAGCTCGAGGCCTGCGGACAGGCCCTGCGCAAGGGCGTGGGCCGGGTACGCATCCTGCCCGCGGCGCAGGCGGACACTCTGCCGCAGTTTTATCTCACCAAGCTGGCCGGTGGCACGGAGGTGATTGTCGCATGAGCCTGGCCACCGTAGCGCGATCCGAATCCAAACTGTTGCTTCCCACTTACGATCGCCAGCGCGTGCTGTTCGAGCGCGGACGCGGCGTCTATCTCTGGGATTCGAGAGGCAAACGCTATCTCGATTTCCTGAGCGGCATCGGCGTCAACGCTCTGGGACACGCGCATCCTGTCATTCAGGCGACCTTGAAGCGCCAGGCGGGACGGCTGATTCATGTGTCGAACCTGTTCTTCCATCAGTACCAGGCCGAGCTGGCGAAGCGCCTGACTAAAATCTCCCGTCTGGACAAGGCGTTCTTCTGCAACAGCGGCACCGAGGCCTGGGAAGGCGCGCTTAAACTGGCCCGGGCCTTCGCGCGCACTCAGAACAGCAATGGCCACAAAGCCAAGTGGCGTCTGCTGGCGCTGGAGAATTCCTTTCATGGTCGAACGTTCGGTTCGTTGGCCACCACGGGGCAGGAAAAATATCGTCATCCTTTTGCGCCACTCGTGCCCGGAGTCGGGTTTGTCGGCTTCAACGATGTTGACGACCTCAAGCGGCAATTTGACGGCAGCGTCTGCGCCATTTGTCTGGAAACCATCCAGGGCGAAGGCGGAATCCGGCCGCTGAGTCCTGAATTTCTGCAGACCGCGAGACAACTCTGCGATCGCACCGGCGCGCTCCTGATTCTTGATGAAATCCAGTGCGGCCTGGGCCGCACCGGGAAATATTTCGCTTACCAGCATTACGGGATTCAGCCTGACATCGTGACCGTCGCAAAACCCTTGGCGGCGGGGCTTCCGCTGGGAGCGCTGCTGACCACGGACCGCGTGGCCGGCGGCATGCATCCCGGAATGCATGGGACGACTTTCGGCGGCGGACCGCTGGCCTGCGCCGTGGCCATCGAGTTTCTGCGCGTGCTCGATGGCATGCTGGGACACATACGGCAGACCGGCGAGTACTTTCACGCCAAGCTCGAGGGACTCAAAGCCAGGCATGAGGGCGTGCGCGAAATTCGCGGCATGGGTCTGATGCTGGGGATGAATCTCGATTCAGCCGACCGGGCCAAGGCCGCGGTCGGGCAACTACTCGATCGCGGCATACTCATCAACCGTACCCAGGACACGGTGCTGCGTTTTCTGCCGCCCTACATCATTCAGAAAGCCCATGTGGACCTGGTGGTTCGCGCGCTCGACGCGGCGCTAGCCTCTACCCAGCCCAAAAAGCATTTGAGCAGTGATGCAAAGTCAAAAAGAAGGAGCCCACTACGTTGAGCAGCCAGCCATTCCAAACCACGCAGGTCGCAACTCCTCCGACAACCGCGACTTTTCCGGGGCGCGATCTTATTTCGATCCGCGATCTCAGCCCGATCGAGATTGAGACTATTTTCCATCTTGCGGGACTGCTCAAGGCGCGTCCCTCGAATTTCCGCAGCGCGCTTGCCGGCAAGCAGATGGTGATGTTTTTCGAAAAGCAGTCGTTGCGCACCCGTCTCACCTTCGAAGCGGGTATGGCCAGCATGGGCGGCAACGCCTTCTTCATGGACCAGACGGCCGGCCGGCTCGATGCCCGAGAAAAACTGAGTGACATCGCGCACAACGTGGAGCGCTGGGTGGATGCGATTGTGCTGCGCACTTACTCTCATGGCACGGTCGAGGGAATGGCGGAGCACGCCTGCATTCCCGTGATTAATGCGCTCAGCGATCTGGAGCATCCCTGCCAGGCGCTGGCCGATTACTTCACCTTGCTGGAGCGCTTCGGCGATCTGAAGAAGATCTGTCTGGCCTACGTAGGCGACGGCAACAATGTGGCGCATTCTCTCCTGCTAACCGCCGCCACTCTGGGGTCCCGCATTCGTATCGCTACCCCGACGGGCTATGGGTGCGACGCCCAAATCGTCGCCGATGCCCGCGACCTGGCGCGGCAGACCGGCGCGGTCATCGAAATCCTCAACGACCCGAACCAGGCTGTGGACGGGGCAGACGCGGTCTATACTGATGCCTGGACCAGCATGGGTCACGAGCATGAAGAGCAGGAGCGGAACCGGATTTTTCCGCCTTACCAGGTGAACGAGAAACTCGTGGCCGGCGCGGCGCCTCACGCCGTCTTCATGCACTGCTTGCCCGCGCACCGCGGGATGGAAATCACGGACGCCATTATGGATTGCGATCGCTCCGTGGTTTTCGATCAGGCCGAAAGCCGCCTGCACGTGCAGAAGGCCATCCTGCTCTTACTTCTTGGCGGCAAGGTGGGCCGCACGAACTCGAGGAATTCTAATGGCTGAAAAAGTTGTTCTAGCATACTCCGGAGGTCTGGACACCTCCATCATCATCCCCTGGCTGAAGGAAAACTACGCCTACGACGTGATTGCCATGGTCGGAGACGTCGGACAGGGTGACGACATTGAAGCCGTGGTTGAGAAGGCATACAAGACCGGCGCCAGCAAGGTCGTTGTCGAGGACATGCGCGAGGAATTTCTCACCGGATACGTGTTTCCCGCATTGCGGGCAGGTGCGGTGTACGAGCATAAGTATCTGCTGGGTACTTCGCTGGCGCGTCCGGTCATTGCCAAGCACCAGGTGGAAGTGGCCCTCCGGGAGGGCGCGACTGCGGTGGCGCACGGCTGCACCGGCAAGGGCAACGATCAGGTGCGCTTCGAACTGGCCTACCAGGCGTTGGCTCCGGAACTCAAAGTGATTGCGCCCTGGCGGGAATGGACTTTGAAGTCGCGCGAGGACTGTCTCGACTATGCCGAGAAGCGGGGCATTTCCGTCACGGCTAGCCGGGAAAAGATTCACAGTCGCGATCGTAATCTCTGGCACATCAGCCACGAGGGCGGGGAACTGGAAGACGCCGGCAACGCGCCTCTCCCCAGCACCTGGCAGCTGACCCGTTCGCCGCAGAAAGCTCCCGACAGCGAAGAGCAGGTGGTTATTGGTTTTGAAAAGGGAACCCCGGTTTCGGTGAACGGTATGAAGCTCGATCCGGTTTCCCTGGTCGAGTTGCTGAACGAAATCGGCGGACGGAATGCCATTGGCCGCATCGACCTGGTGGAGAACCGCTTCGTCGGCATCAAGTCACGCGGCTGTTACGAGACCCCGGGCGGGACTCTGCTGATTGCCGCCCACCGCGAACTCGAGGCTCTGTGCCTGGAGCGCGACCTGATGCACTTCAAACAGCACATCGGGCTGAAATATGCCGAGCTCGCTTATTTCGGGCTGTGGTTTACTCCGCTGCGCGAAGCGCTGGACGCATTCGTCGATAACACCCAGCAGGAGATCACGGGCACGACCACACTTGCTCTCTACAAGGGCAATGTGTCGGTGGTCAGCCGCCAGTCGGAAAACTCGCTCTACCGCAACGACCTATCGTCTTTCACCATGGGCGACAGCTACGACCAGAAAGATGCGGAAGGATTCATTCGCATCCTGGGCTTGCCGTCGCGCTCGCGCGCCCGTCTGCGCGCCGACGCGGCGAAGTCCGAGGTGACACGATCAGGGATGACACGATGAAGATGTGGTCAGGACGATTCCGCCAGCCGCTCGATGCCGACTTCGAGCGTTGGCAGCGGTCGTTCGACTTCGACCGGCGGCTGTTGCGGGAAGAACTGGCGGCCAGCCACGCCCACGCGGCTGCGTTGAAGAATGCCGGAGTCCTGACTTCGAGCGAGCTGATCACCATCCTTCAGGGACTGAAGGAGATTGGCGAGAAGGCTGCGGCGTCTCCTGCGTTCCTGGACGACAGCGAAGCCGAGGATGTGCATCACTTTGTCGAAAAGCAGTTGGTGGTGCTGATCGGAGACACCGGCTACAAGCTTCATAGCGGACGCAGCCGCAATGAGCAGATCGCGACCGACCTCCGTCTTTACGTGCGGGCCGCGATTGACCAGATACGCGCCGATCTGGCGGAGTGGCTGACCCTTTCCCTCGACCGGGCTGAACAAGCTGGAAGCGCCGCCATGCCCGCCTACACTCACCTGCAACGGGCAGAACCGGTGCTGTTCGCACACTGGCTGCTGGCCTACGTGGAAATGTTTCTGCGTGACGCAGATCGCCTGGCCGACTGCCGAAAGCGGCTCAATCTTTGTCCCCTGGGCTCGGGCGCGGTTGCGGGCGCGACCCTGCCGCTCGACCGCCGCGCGATGGCCGAAGAGTTGGGCTTCGATGCGCCAACCGGCAACAGTATCGACGCCACCAGCGATCGCGATTTCATCCTGGAGTTTGTTGGAGCGCTCTCTGTTCTCGCCGTGCACCTCAGCCGCTGGGCGGAAGAGATGATTTTGTTTTCCTCCCAGGAGTTTGGATTCATCCGTTTGCCCGAAGCATATTCGACGGGAAGCAGCGCCATGCCGCAAAAGATGAATCCTGACCTGTTGGAACTTACGCGTGGCAAGGCGGCCCGCATTATCGGAGACGCGACTGCGCTACTGGTCACGTTGAAAGGCTTGCCTCTGGCCTACAACAAAGACTTGCAGGAAACCCAGCAGCCGCTTTTTGACGCCACCGGCACCGTGCTTTCGCTGCTGCCCCTGGCCTCCGGCTGGATGAAGGCCGTGGAGTTCAATCACGAACGCATGCAGCAGGCGGCTGAGTCTGGATTTATGAACGCCTGGGCCGGCGCCACTTACCTGGTGCGGCGCGGAGTTCCTTTCCGCCTGGCCCACGAAACCGTTGGCAAAGCGGTGCAAGCTTGCATCGAAAGAAATTGTGAGTTAGCAGATTTGCCGCTAAAGGAACTGCGCCAGTTGAATCCCGCCTTTGATCAGGACTTCTATTCCTGTCTGAGTCTGCAGTCAGTACTCGGTATCCACGACGTTCCGGGCGGAACTGCGCCGGCACGGGTACGCCAGGCGCTGGGCGAGGCCCGGCGCAAAGTTGAAACCATGCGGGAGGACGTCCATGCGCACGCGTGAAGCCCTGCTGCCTGACGCGGAACAGATTCATGAACTGATCGCCGCCTACTCCGGCGATGGCACGCTGCTGCCGCGCACCTTCGCCGAGGTCTGTGAGAACGTGCGCGACTTCGTCGTGCTGGAAGATCACGGCCACATCATCGGCTGCGGCGCACTCCATCTATACGGTCCCCACCTGGCGGAGATTCGCTCCATTACTGTCGATCCTGCGCGCCAGGGTTCGGGGGGTGGCGAGCGCCTGGTGAAAGCCTTGCTGGCGCAGGCCCGTAAACACGATGTCAACTCCATCTGCCTGTTCACCCGCATCCCAGAATTCTTCGCCCGTCTGGGATTCGCCATGGCCCAGCGCGAGGATTTGCCCGACAAGATCCACAAAGATTGCTGTGTCTGCCCTCGATTCGATCACTGCGATGAAGTCGCCATGGTGCGCGGCGAACTGCCCAAATTCGCCATGCTTCCTCAGCCCACCAACTGGCTGGTGAAGATCGAGGTATGAAAGTTCGCGGTCTTCCTTACAAAAACATCTGCCTGCCTGAAGGCTTTTCTTTCGCAGCGGCGCGTGCGGGAATCAAGGCCAGCGGCCGGCCTGATCTGGCGCTGGTCGAAGCCTCTCCGGGCACAACGGCGGCAGCCGTATTCACGAAAAATCGCGTGGTAGCCGCACCTCTCGAGGTGGGACGCGCGTCGCTGGCGGCCACTCGCGGAAGGGTGCGGGCCGTGATCGTGAACTCAGGCAACGCCAACTGCGCTACCGGCAAAGCTGGAATGCAGGCGTGTCAAAACGTTTGCCGGGAGTTGGCGCGGCTCCTGCGAGTGCACGCAAATGAAGTGTTTCCCTCATCCACGGGAATCATTGGTATTCCTCTACCGGTAGAGAAAATTGTTTCAACGTTACCTGAGCTGACGGCGGAGCGATCGGCCACAAAGCAGGGAATCGCCGACTTCGCCCGCGCCATTATGACCACCGACACCCGTCCCAAGTTGGCCTGCGCAACCTTTCGTTCCGGTAAGTCAGCGGTGAACCTGCTGGGCGTAGCCAAAGGCGCGGGCATGATTCATCCTCACCTGGCCACCATGCTGGTGTATGTATTCACCGATATCGCGGCGAGTCCTGCCGACCTAAAGCTCCTTTTAACAAACTGTTGCCAACAAACCTTCAACTGTATTTCTATCGACGGAGATACCTCCACCAACGATACTGTGCTCCTGCTGGCGAGCGGCCGGAGCGGGGTGAGCCTGGAGCGGCCATCGGCCCGGAAGGATTTCTCGGATGCGCTCCTGAGGGTCTGCCAGTCTCTGGCCGAGCAGATCGTCTTCGACGGCGAAGGCGTAAAGCACGTCATTCATTTATCCGTCGAACAGGCCAGGAACCGCAAGGAGGCCGGGCAGGTGGCGCAGACCGTCGCGCATTCGTTATTGGTGAAAACCGCATGGGCAGGCGCGGACCCGAATTGGGGACGGATTCTGGCTGCGGTAGGAAGGTCGGGCATTGCCCTTGATCCGGCCCGGGTCAGCATCCAGATCGGCGATCAAATCGTCTGCCGTGGCGGCATGGGCTGCGCCTTTGACCAGAAGCGGGCGCATCGGGCCCTGGCACAGCCGCGTTGCGAGATTCGGATCTTTCTCGGCCGGGGCCGCGCCACTATCCGCTTTCTGACCACCGATCTGACGGCGGAATACGTGCGCATCAACGCTGACTACTCCACGTAGGCGTCCATCTGGCCAGTAAGATTCCGTACGCCATTTTTCCATTCCGCATACAGCATCTCCCCGATAGCCGCCACTAGCCTCACAGAAGTACTAATGAAAGTACCCCAACGCGAAGGAGCGAACGGCAGACGCTGGTAACTCCCCATAACCGGCCGGCGTCTGCCCCTCCTATAAGCCCTTTCGAAGCTTGAGTCAGCTTGTAGTGGTTTTTCGGCCGGGAAAGAAAGTCCCTCCGGCCAACACGGTTTCGACTGCCCGCACCAGATCGCGCGCCGCATCTCCCTTAGCCACAGCTCCGCGAATTCCGTCGGTCTTGAAGTGGCGAAACAGGTCGTCCGACAGGTGCAGGGAGAACAAAATGACGGGAATGTCCGGTTGTTTCCGGGTAATCTCGCTGGCCGCTTCGAGACCGTTCATCACCGGCATGGTAATGTCCATGATAATCACGTCGGGATGAAACTGCAGCGTCTTTTCGACCGCCTCCTGCCCGTTGTTGGCTTCCGCGCAAATGCTCCAACCCGGATGGACCTCAAGCAGATTTCGAATTCCCAGGCGCATCACTTCGTGATCATCGGCCACCAGTACCCTTACCCTTGGCGGGGGCGAGGGCGAATCAGAGACTGTCGATGGTGCCATATTCATGCTTCAAGTCCTGTCAGCCCGGCGGACGTCGAGAGCGCAATGACTGCTTTGGCGCTTCCATGCTGCGTCCCAGCCGGCCAGATCATTTGTATATTGCGATGGCCGAGAGTAACTCCGGCGATTATCCCAGACAATGGCTCGGTCGTGCCGGATGTGGCACAAAAGTGTTAAGGAAAACCCTGAGTTGGTTTGAGTGACACCCACCGAACCTTTCAACCGGGGCGCCGATCTTGTATGTTTATTCGCCTATGAGTTCGACCTTCGATTCCTATCTGCTGCCGCTCAGCGCAGGGTCATGCAAAATGAAAACCCCTTCTCGTTGTGCCACGCGCTGTACGCTGGCATTCGTCACGCTGTTGTTGTCCTTGACGATGACGCCATGGCTGCGGGCACAATCGCGGCCCGCAGCCGACCTCATTATTCGCAATGCCAAAATCTGGACGGTGGATAAAAGCCATCCCACGGCCCAGGCTGTGGCCGTGCTCGGTGACCGCATTGTGGCGGTGGGCTCGGACCGGGAGGTCGAAGCCTGGCGCGGCGCCCGCACCCAGATTATAGATGCTTCCGGCAAGCTTCTACTGCCGGGATTCAACGACGCCCATGTTCATTTTGTGGACGGCGGCCTGGCCCTTGACCGGGTTCAACTCAATGATGCCGCCAGTGCCGAAGAATTTGCGCGGCGCATTGGCGAACGCGTCAAGCAGACTCCCAAGGGCGAATGGGTGACGGGCGGGGATTGGGATGAGACCAAGTGGACACCCGCGGCCATGCCTACCAAGGACCTGATCGATCCGTTTACCCCGGACACACCCGTATTCGTGGGTCGCTACGACGGTCACATGGCGCTGGCCAACTCGGTCACGCTGCGGCTGGCAGGCATCACCGCGCAGACTCCGGACCCTCCCGGCGGCGTGATTGTCCGCGACGCGCAAGGCAATCCCACCGGCGCATTGAAAGATGCCGCCATGGACTACGTGTACAAGGTCGCGCCGCCGCTTTCGCCGGATGAGCGGTTGCGGGCAGTCAAGCGCGCCCTGGCCCACGCGGCATCGCTCGGTGTCACCAGCGTGCAGCACATGAATCCGGAATACGCCGACGTCGCCGTTTACTCCGAATTGCTGGAACGGGGAGAACTCACCGCGCGTATTTATGCCGCGCCTCTTATCACCGGCGTGGATGATCAGGTCAAGATTGGCATCCGGCATGCCTTTGGCGGTCCCTATCTTCGCATCGGCGCCCTCAAAGCCTACGCCGACGGCTCCCTGGGGTCTTCCACCGCATACTTCTTCGAGCCCTTCAGCAACCAGCCCAACAACCACGGCCTGCTCTCCGACGAGATGCATCCGGTTTCGCTCATGCGGGAGCGCATGATGAAAGCCGACGCCGCCGGTTTGCAGCTTTGTACTCACGCCATCGGCGACCAGGGCATTTCGATCATTCTCGATCTGTACAGCGAAGTCGTGAAGGCCCACGGCGAGCGCGACCGCCGCTTCCGTATTGAACATGCCCAGCACATGGCCGCAAAGGATTTTGATCGTTTCGCACAATTGCACGTAATTGCCTCAATGCAGCCCTACCACGCCATCGATGATGGGCGCTGGGCCGAAGAGCGCATCGGCCACGACCGAACCAGCCGGACCTACGCCTTTCGCACTTTCATGGACCACGGCGTCCGCCTCGCCTTCGGCACTGATTGGAATGTCGCTCCCCTTAATCCCATGCTCGGCCTCTATGCCGCAGTGACTCGCGCCACGCTCGACGGCAAGAACCCCCATGGCTGGTTTCCTGAGCAGAAGCTTACTGTGGAGGAAGCGGTTGAAGCCTACACCATGGGTTCCGCCTTCGCTGAGTTTCAGGAAATGGACAAAGGCTCGATCACACCGGGCAAGCTGGCCGACATGGTCTTGCTCAGTACCGACATCTTCACCATCGACCCTGCAAAAATCAGGGACGTTCGAGTGCTCAAGACGTTCGTAGGCGGAAAGATGGTGTGGAATGGCGGGGAGAAATCCGTCCAATGACTTATCCAGAGGTCTAAATCCAATTCCCCCGTGGCTGGATTCTCTGGCAGGCAAAGCGTTTTGCACATGTCAGGATGTACCAGTGGCCATCTTGACAGGTCTTTAGTAGCGTCGTACCTTCCATTAACGTTTTCTAATGCCAGGCACGGTATGTGGAAAGCCGTGCCTGTAGCCACTTTCATGCCGTTGCGACTGCAAGCAGCGACGCCAAACCTTTTGGCGGGGTCGAAGCGGCAGAACCCACAAATCGCGCCTCTCCCAAGTAGTGAACAAACTGGCTGAGCCAGAGGTGTGTCTTCTCGCGTATGGAGGTGCATTTTGAAGAGAGTTCGTTTGCTTTCATTGGCCGGTCTCGCCTTGAGCGTGATCGTGAACTCGGGAACGGTTGCGGCCCAGCACGACCCCGGGCCGCGTGTGGGAGATGCAGGAGTCGGGGGGCCTTTGCCCGGACTGAGTCAAGACCTGCAATCCTTTTTTGACGACGCGAGGGTTGATTTCATGGAAGTGGATTCGGTGAGCGGAACGATATCCGGGGAAGAGGGAGCCGGCCTGGGGCCGACGTTTAACGGGACCGGGTGCGCCCAGTGTCATGCGCATCCGGCGGTGGGCGGAAGCAGTCCGATGATCAATCCGCAGGTCGCCCTCGCAAACCTGGACGGCGCCACAAATACCGTTCCCTCCTTTATTACTGCCGACGGACCAGTGCGGGAGGCCCGATTCATCCGCAACCCTGACGGTTCGCTCGATGGCGGGGTCCACGGCCTGTACACCATAACCGGTCGGACGGACGCTGAAGGATGTACTCTGCAGCAGCCTGACTTCGCCCGGCAACTGGCCAATCGCAACGTGATTTTCCGCATTCCGACTCCAACCTTTGGGCTTGGTCTGGTGGAAGCCACTCCGGACTCGACCCTGCAGGCCAATCTGGCCGCGAACCGGTGGATCAAATCTCAGCTCGGTATCGGCGGCGCTCTCAACACCAGCGGCAACGACGGCACGGTCACTCGGTTCGGCTGGAAGGCGCAGAACAAATCGCTGATGATCTTTGCCGGCGAAGCCTACAACGTCGAGCAGGGAGTATCGAATGAAGCATTCGGCAACGAACGCGCGGCCGTGGCGGGTTGCGTGTACAACGGATCGCCGGAAGATGCCACCAAGATGAGTGACAATGGCAGCCCAACGGGCACAGCAGCGGCATTGTCATCGGACCTGGTGAACTTCGCCGGCTTCATGCGGCTCACCGCGCCGCCTACGCCGGCAGCTATGTCGAGCTCGGCAAAGAACGGGGCCAGCCTGTTCAGCAGCGTGGGCTGCGCCTTGTGTCATACCACTACCCTGACCACCGGGATGTCGAAATTTGCCGGCATGTCGAACCTCACCTATCACCCTTTCTCCGACTTCGCCCTTCACCACATGGGATCGCGCTTGTCGGACGGCATCAATCAGGGGGCGGCCGGTCCGGACCAGTTCCGCACGGCACCGCTCTGGGGCGTTGGCCAGCGCCTGTTTTTCCTGCATGACGGACGGACCTCCGACCTGCTGCAGACGATCCAGGCTCATTCTTCAAGCGGATCTGAAGCCAACAACGTGATTCGCAGATTTAACTCGCTGAGCCGTTCGCAGATGCAGGATGTGTTGAACTTCCTGCGCTCGTTGTAAGGTGACCGCTTTGTTTGTCCCCGGGTCGCGGAGAGAGTCTGTGAGGCTCTCCGCGATCCGCTCCGTTTTTCGTTGCACGTCGATTCAGGCCGGCGTCGCTTTTCTGCTGCTACTGATCCCCGCGTGGGCGCAGCGAGAGGCCTGTGGCCCGTCATCCGAAATAAGCTCCCGGCTCGACCAGGTCAAAGTGGTTGTCTCTGGTCCCTCGGACTTTGACGACGGTCTTGCCCCGCTGCGTGCTCTCCGCCGGCAGCATCCCAGCGATCTCTGGGTCAACCTTCGCTATCAGGACGCGGTCCAGCAATACGGAATCGAAGGTCACTTGAGGAAGCTGACTGAGGAGTATCAGGTCCTCTCTATGCAGCACCCCGACGAGTGGATCTACACCTACCTCTATGCACGCAGCCTGATGGGGCGAAATACTGCTTCCGCAATTCAGCAAATGGCGGAGATTATCGCCAACCATCCCGACTTCGCACTGGCGCATGCTTCCCTGGCGGAAATCTACTCTTCGACGGTGTTCCACGATGAGTCGAGGGCAAAGGCCGAGCGGGAGCGCTTGCTGGCGCTTTGTCCCGGATATTCTCTGCAGCAGCGCCCGGCGGGCTTGCCCGATCCGAGTCCGCTGGTCGATCAGGCTGAGCGCCTGCTGGCCCAGCAAGGCGACCCCGACCGCATTGCGGCCTTGGCTCTGCAGGGTATTCGAGCAGACGAATGGCGGCTGCAGCGTATCCGGCCTTTCGACTGGTACAGCGTGGAGTTAAAGCGACAGGCCCAGCGCGAACTTCAGGCCAAATACTGGAGAGTATGGAGCCTCCAGGTCCGTTCTGAGCGGCTTGCCGGGCGGCCGCAAAAAGCGGCTGAGTTGCTGGCCGTGATGGAGCAGCGGACCGCGTCCCCGCGCAGCGCTTCAGACCCTCTCTATTGGGATGCCCTCACCACGCTGGTTCATTTGTATCGAGAAGGAAGTCAGAAGGATCTGGCAATCCGAAAGCTAAGCTTGATGCAGGATTTCCTGGCTGCGCATCCCGATCCGGCTCGAGTCGCGCAGCTGGAAGAATTGCGCAAGCTGGTTGACCCAGGAGCCAGGTAATCCGCGGCCCACGTGGGGACAGCCGCCCCCGGCTGTCCGGCGGCCTTGGTAGCGCCGGCATCTTGCCGGCTGTCCTGAGGGCGTCTCGCCCTCAGAAGGGGGACCAGGCTGTCCCAACCTTCTTTCGGCCCTTCGGGGCTTGAACGCATTCCACGATACCCACGACTGGCGCCGTGGACTTCATTCTTGCGCCGCTTCGCGGCTTTTTTTCGTGCGCCAGCCGCAAACCACGTGGGGACAGCCGCCCTCGGCTGTCCAGCGGAGCAAAGCTCCGCAGTCTTTAGCGTTCCGTAAAAAAGTGAGGGTCAGCGCAGCTGCGTCTCCGGCCGAAGCAGATCATCCATGGTTTCCCTTCGCCGGATGAGCTTCACTGACTTACCATCGACCAGCACTTCCGCCGGCCGGCGCCGCGTATTGTAGTTGGACGCCAGCGCCATGCCGTAAGCTCCGGCATCCAGAATGGCCAGCAAATCGCCTTCGTTAACCACCGGCAACTCGCGGCCGCGGGCAAAAAAGTCCCCGCTCTCGCAGATGGGCCCGACCACATCAACGGTTTCGTGGCGCGCGGCGTTCGCATCCAGTTGCGCTGGAATGATCTCGTGATAAGCGTCGTAAAGCGAAGGCCGGAACAGATCATTCATCGCCGCATCCACCACCAGAAACTGTTTGGGGCCGTTCGTCTTCCGGTACAACACTCGGGTCAGCAGAACGCCCGCCGGACCCACGATGGAGCGCCCCGGTTCGAGCAGGAGGTGGACCTTCAATCCCCGCAAGGGACGCACCACGGCGGCCGCATATTCGGCCGCCTGTTCGGCGAACCCCTGCGGCGATGCATCCTGGTAGTCAATGCCGAGGCCGCCGCCGGCGTCCACGTATTCGATGCGATGGCCGTCGTCCTTCAGCACGCTCACCAGTTCGGCCACGCGTTCCATGGCCAGCGCGAAGGGCTGCACATCGGTGATCTGGGAACCAATGTGCACGCTGACGCCAGCGATCTTCAGATACTTTGTCCCGGAAGCCTGGGCGTATAACTTTCTCGCCTTGCTGATGGGGATTCCGAATTTGTGCTGCTGCAGACCGGTCGAGATGTAAGGATGGGTGTTGGCCGGAACGTCGGGATTCACCCGCAGCGCAATCCGCGCCTTCTCCCGGGCGCGGGCAGCACACTCGGCCAGGCGCCATAGCTCGGACTCGCTCTCCACGTTGAAAAGCATCACGCCGGCTTTGAGTGCAGCCTGCATTTCGTCGGCGGTCTTGCCCACTCCCGAGAACACAGCTTTCTTCGCCGCGCGCCGGTCCACGCGCAGGACCCGCTCCAGTTCTCCCCCCGAAACCACATCGAAGCCGCATCCCATTCCAGCCAGCAGGCGAAGAATACCCATACTGGAATTTGCTTTGACGGAATAACAGACGGTGTGGGGAACTTTGCGGAAGGCATGCTCGAAGGCGGTCATGCGTTCCCGGATGGTCAATGCCGAGTACACGTAAAGCGGAGTTCCGAAACGCTCCGCCAGGCGTTCCAGAGCAACCTCGTCACACAGCAGGGCAGACCCCACCGGGCGCCGACGCAGAAATCCCTGACGCACCTCGCGGTAGGAAAAGGCCGGGGGACGGCCCGCACTCCGGTTTGCGATGGGGTTCACTTGCGCTTGGGCTCGCCTTTCACCTTGATGGCAACCACGGTCTCATCGTCGAAGGCTTCTTCCCCCGCGGCATGTTCCGTCACGGCCTTGAACAGGGACTTGACCACGCAATCCGCCGAAATGTCGGCGCAGCCCGCGATAATGGCTTCGGTCCGGTGGCGTCCAAACATGTCGCCGGCGCGGTTGCGGGCATCCAGAATGCCGTCGCTGAAGAACACAAACATGTCGCCGGGTTTGGCCTTAAAAGTTAACTCGTCGTACTCGGCATCATCGAACAAGCCGAGCGGCAGCCCAGTGGCCTCGATGACTTCAATTTTGCCGTCATGAACGTAGAGCGGCCGCGGCAGCCCGGAATTGGCGATCCTCACCGCCCGACTACGGTCATCCCACACGGCGTAAATCAGCGAGACGAACTGGCCCTCGATGCGCCGCTCTCCCAGAGAAAAATTGACTGCCCGCAGCATTTCGGCCGGCCCCGGCTCGATGGGAGCGTGCGAGCGCAGAATGCCGCTGACCAGCGCCGCATAAATCGCCGCCGGGGCGCCTTTGCCGCTGACGTCCCCGATCACCATTCCCAGGTGATCGAGCGAGTAGTTGACGAAGTCGTACAGATCGCCGCCGATGGCGCGCGCGGGCGCGAACTTGGCGGCAACCTCCAGGTTGGCCAGTTTGGGCAAGGATTGCGGCAGCAAACGAAACTGTAATTCACGGGCCAGCGCCAGGTCGCGTTCCAGGCGCTTTTCCTGGCGGGCGATTTCCTCGTAAAGCCTGGCGTTTTCAATCGCGATAGCCACCTGCGCGGCCAGCGTGGTTACTGTACGTTTGTGATCGTCAGTAAAAAATCCGCGCTTGGTATGTTCCAGGTCGAGCACACCGATGACGTTGTCTTTGTAAATCAGGGGGACTGCCAGTTCCGAGCGGGTCTCTGGATTGAGCAGGATATAGCGCGGATCCTTGCTCACGTCGGGCACCAGCACGGCCTGGCGGTGACGGGCGGCATAGCCCACCAGGCCGTCGCCCAGCGGAACATCGTGCTTGAGCTGGATGTTCTCCTGAAAGCGCAGGGAAAAACGGTGCTGCAATTTTTCGCCCGCGGTGTCCAGCAGAAGAATGCTGAACATCTGGTAATCGATCAGCCGGCTGAGCAGTTCGGCAATGCGCTTGAGCAGTTCATCCACGTTCAGAATGGAGGTAAGCTCGCGCGCAATCTCGTTCAGCAATACCAGAGTGCGCGCCTGGCGCGTGGTGCGGGTGTGCAGGCGGGCGTTTTCGATTCCCACCGCCATGCGTGATCCGATCAAAGTCAACAGCCGCTTGTGCTCCTCGGTGAAGCGGCCGATCTCGTGTGTTTCCAGGTTGAGCACTCCGATGACCCGGTTCTTCACGATCAGTGGAATGGCCAGTTCCGAACGCACGTTGGGCGCGGCGGAGATATATTCCGGATACTTGGACACATCGTCCACCAGGATCGCCTCGCCGCGCTGCGCAGCCAGTCCGGTGACGCCCTCGCCAATCTTGATCTTCACCCGCTCCGCAACTTCGCGCGCATATCCCACCTGGAAGCGGATCCGCAGCTCTTGCGCTTTTTCATTCAGCAGCAGGATGGCGAAGATTTCGTAGTCAATGACCCGGCGCACCAGTTCGGCCACGCGGCGCAGCGTGGTGTCCAGGTCCAGGGTGGTGTTGACGACGTCCGCCACCTCAAGCAGCAGGGGCTCGACTTTCAGCTGATCGGATTGGGCCGCAGAATTTTCCACGAATTCACTTTCCGGGAAGTTCAATGATAACAGCCAGGATGTAGGCGCGAGCGTCCTCGCTCGTGCCGCGGCGACGCGTTGGTGGCCGGCGCACGAGCGGGACGCTCGCGCCCACATCATCCTTCCCGCGGCACGATACAAATGTCAGGAAGATTGCGGTACTTCTCGGCGTAATCCAGGCCATAGCCAACCACGAACTCATCCGGAATACTGAACCCTACATAGTCAGCCTGGATGGGCTGCTTTCGGCGCGACGGCTTGTCCAGCAGCGCGGCGATGCGGAGAGACTTCGGTTGCCGCGCCATCAGCAGCTTCTTCAGGTAGGTCAACGTGAGCCCGGTATCGAGAATGTCTTCCACCAGAATCACGTTTTTGCCGATCATGGATTGGTCCATGTCCTTGGTCAGGCGCACTTCGCCGGTTGAATCCCATCCCGATTTGAGCTCCTGAGCAGGGCTCGGGCGGTTGCCATAACTGGAGACACCAATAAAGTCGAATGTGGAATCAATCTGCAATTGGCGGGACAAATCGCTGAGAAAGATCGCGGCGCCCTTCAACACTCCCAGGAGGATCACGGATTGACCGGCGTAATCCCGGTTGATTTCTGCGCCCATTTCAGCCACACGTTGGGCGATCTTTTCGCGCGGAATAAGGACTTTCAACTCAGCCATGGCGATTCATATTAAACTAAGCACTTGGCAATTGGCACTTGGCCATTAGCCGGTGCTCTGTATGCACCTGTTGGAGTTTGGAAGGGCCATTGCCAACTGCTAAGTGCTGCTTACCGAAAGCCTGAGATGAACCTGAACGGAATCAAGCTTACCTGGCTGGGCCACGCGACCTTTCGCATCGAGACTCCCGCTGGCAAGACAATCATCGTGGACCCGTGGATCATGGGTAATCCCGCCTGTCCGGCGAGGGAGAAAGACGTCAAGAGAGTGGACGTCATGCTCTGCACCCACGGCCACTTCGACCATATCGGCGATGCGGTTGAAATCGGCAAGCAGCACAAACCGGTGGTGGTCGCGATTCCCGAGCTAGCACACTGGCTGGGCAAGAAAGGTGTAAAGCAAGTCGCCGAGATGAACAAAGGCGGCACTCAGACTGTGGGTGACGTTAAGGTCACCATGGTGCACGCCGACCACTCTTGTGGAATTACGGATGGCGAGCAGATTGTTTACGGTGGCGAGGCTTGTGGCTATGTGATCGAGTTCTCCAACGGCGTGAAGATCTACCACGCCGGCGATACCAATGTCTTTGGCGACATGGCCATCATTCGCGATCTGTATGCGCCGGAGATTGTCATGATTCCAATTGGCGACCACTACACCATGTCACCGCGCGAGGCTGCCTATGCCTGCAACCTGCTCAAGCCGAAGACGGTCATCCCCATGCACTTTGGAACTTTTCCGGTCCTCACCGGCCGTCCCGCCGATTTGCAGAAGCAACTGCCCGGCGTGGAGATCGTAGAAATGACTCCGGGTATAACGTTGTCGTAACAAGGAGAAAACTTGCCAGCACAAAGCGACCCTAATGCTGCCTGGCGCATGGGCGGAATCACGGCCGGCGCCGTCGAGGATTACATTTACTCTCTACTGCCTCCCCGCGACGAAGTATTGACGGAAATCGAAGCGGAGGCAGCCAAGCGGAAGATTCCCATCGTCGGTCCCGCCGTGGGCCGCATCCTGTATCAACTCGCCTTGATGATCAACGCCAGGTCCGTGTTCGAGCTGGGCTCGGCGGTCGGCTACTCTACCATCTGGTGGGCCCGCGCCGTGGGCGAAGGCGGCCGCGTGATCTACACCGACGGCGACCGCAAGAAAGCTGACGAAGCCCGCGGATATTTCAATCGCGCCGGAGTCACCAAGCAAATCACCCTCAAGACCGGTGACGCCCTCGAGCTTCTCTCCGAAGAAAAACAGCAGTTCGACATCATTTTCAATGACGTCGATAAAGAAGACTATCCCCGCGTCTTCAAGCTGGTCCTGCCACGGCTGCGCACAGGCGGCCTGTTCGTTACCGACAATGTTTTGTGGAGTGGGAAGGTAGCGCAGGACAATCCATCCGAGGCTTCGACCAAGGCGATCCTGGAGTTCAACCGGTTGCTCTATGGCTCGGCTGAACTTTTTACCACGATCCTGCCCATTCGTGATGGAGTTGCCGTGGCTATCAAAAAGTAGGAGATCTGGAACAAACCGGTTTTCAGTTCGAAGTTCCCAGTTGCCCCGGACCGGCTAAATCGATTTGACTGGAATGAGTGTCAGGTCTTCAACCAGCCCCACTTCTTTCTGAATAAAAGGCTCGGCGTAAGTCACGCCGCCCAGCATGCCGTAGAAGCGGGCCATAGCTTCGATTCGCGACCGGATCTCATCGCGTGCAGGGAAGATGCCCTTGCCCGCTTCCTGATCGCTGAACTGGGTTTTGTAGGCCATGAGCGACTCAAGGCGGGCTTCGAACTGTTCGGTGATATCGACGACGAACGTGGGGCGCACGTCGTAGTAGAGCGTAGCATAGATGATCTTGAAAGGCCGATGGGGCTTGGTAGCATCAACGTCCAACTTGGCCAGTCCCGCCAGAAAGCAGGCTTCGTATCCCAGCACCGATGCCGTGTAGTGGTCCGGATGCCTCCCCTTCCAGTAGGGAAGGATGACCACTCGCGGCCGCTGCTCCCGTAGCACGCGCGCCACTTTCAGCCGGTTCTCCCATGTGTTCTCGACCCGCCCATCGGGAATATCGAGTCCCTGCCGCCACGAAGTGCACAGTATTTCTGCCGCCTCCGCAGCTTCACGGGCACGGTCTTCGGCGCTGCCTCGCGTCCCCATTTCACCCTGGGTCAAGTCGAGGATCCCCGTGCGATACCCGCGCTGCGCCATCTTCAGCAGGGTCCCGCCGCAGGTTTGCTCTACATCGTCACGATGGGCAGCGAGGGCAAGAATGTCGAGTGCAGGAGTCATCACTTTTTTCGCTCCACCAGAAATCGGGCCAGTTCCTTAAGGGCTTCGGCCCGCTCTCCGAAACCATCCAGCGAAACCAACGCTGAATTTACCAGCACACCCGCCTTGCGCAACGACTCATCAACCCCGAACAACGCCGGATACGTTGCCTTCTCCGCTGCCGTGTCTTTCCCCGCCGTCTTGCCCAGTTGCTCGGAGGTCTGGGTCACGTCGAGTACGTCATCCACAATCTGGAAGGCCAAGCCGATAGATTGTCCGAATCCTCGCAGTGCGCCGACCGCTTCATCATCCGCGCCAGCATACAGTCCGCCGCTGACCACGCTGGCGCTAATCAGGGCGGCCGTCTTCGATCGATGAATGTACTCCAGCGTCGCCAGGTCGGGCTGGCTATGTTCTGCTTCAAGGTCCACGACCTGGCCCCCAATCATGCCCTCGATGGTGCCAGTTCCGCGCGCGATTTCCTCGATCACGCGCACCCGGAATTCGGCAGAGCAGCGCAGCCGGGACAAGACCTCGTAAGCCAGGGTCTGTAGCGCATCTCCCGCCAGAATGGCGATTGCTTCTCCAAAAACCTTGTGGCAGGTGGGACGTCCCCGGCGCAGATCGTCATTGTCGAGAGCGGGCAGATCGTCGTGGATCAGGGAATAGGTGTGCAGCATTTCGAGGGCGGCGCCGAGGTCTTCGATTCCCGAGGGAAGGGAACCGGCAAGCATGCGTCCTGCCTCCATGCACAGAATGGGACGCAAACGCTTGCCGCCGGCGAACACGCTATGCCGCATGGCCTGGTGAATCGAAGACGGACGCTGGTCAGCCGCCGGCAGCAGACGCTCCAGCGCCGCGTCGGTCAGCTCCCGGCCCTGCTCCAGAGTCTGTTTGAGCATGCGGGTGAGTATAACAATCGCTCATGTGGGTCGAACACTCCTGTCCGACGCTTTTGAATTTCACTTTGATCTAGATGGGGTTCGATTGCCACAGGCAGAAAAGCAACACCAAAGACAAGGTCAAAGGCGTCGGACAAGAGTGTCCGACCCACCCAGAAACAGCCTAAGGCTTGTGCAGGGGAGGCTCGAAGGCTTCGGCCTGCAGCTTTCCATTTTGCTTCAGCAGGATCTCCACTTTGCCCTCAGCCTCTTCAAGTTCCTTGCGGCAGGCGGCGGAAAGCTGCATGCCCTCCTCAAACAGGGTCAGAGATTTCTCTAAAGGCACTTCGCCTTTTTCCAGTTCTTGCACGATCTTCTCCAGGCGCAGAAGGCAATCTTCAAATTTGGCCAACGGATTTACTCCTCGAACTATTCTAATATCAGGACACGCTCAGGAGCCCAGAGCTTCCAGCACGTCCGCCGCCGATGAATATCGGCCCAGGGGCGCGCTGATCTGGGCCCCCTGCACCATCCCGCGCACGGCGACCAGCATCTCGCGGGCGATGACGATTCCTTCTTCGCGCGCGGCTTCGGGGGTCTTCGCCCCGGCCATGCGTTCCAGAATCGAGTCCGGCACTGACACTCGCAGCTCGTTTTTCATGAATTCCGCGTTGCGCACACTCACCAGCGGCCAGATTCCTGCAATGACGGGTATCTTGCAGTGTTCGATGCGGCGCAGAAAGGCCTCGAGCAGCTTGAGATCGAACACCGGTTGCGTCACCGCGCATTCGGCTCCCGCCTCCACTTTGTATTCGAAGCGCTTGATCTCTTCGTCGATATTCGGCACGCCCGGGTTGGCCCCCACGCCGATGACGAATGAAGTGCCCGTCCCCAAAGGGTTTCCGCCGATATCCAGACCCCGGTTGAGATTGTGCACGATGTTGACCAGGCCGATTGCGTCCACATCAAACACCGCCGTGGCGTCGGGATAGTTGCCCATCTTGGGCGGATCGCCGGTGATGCAGATCAGATTGTGGATGCCCAGCGCGGCCGCTCCCAGCAGGTCGGACTGCATGCTCAGCACATTGCGGTCGCGGCAGGTGTAATGCAGGATGGCCTCGATGCCTACTTCCTGCTGCACCAGCAGGGACAGGGCCTGGTTGCTCATGCGCGCCGAAGCCCGGGGGCTGTCTGGAATATTGATCGCGTCCACGCCCACGGATTTCAGAAAACGCGCGCCCTCAACTTCCTTGCGAACATCGATCCCCTTGGGCGGAACAATTTCCACCATGGTCAGGAATTCGCCGGCGGCGATTTTGGCGCCGAGCCTGGACCGCTTTTCCAGCGGAACCGCAGGCGTGGCATTGACCACTTCACTCGGAGTTTTGGATGGACTGGTTTTGGCGCGTGCCTCGCTTGCCCGCAGCGCCGATTTCATGACCCGGATGTGCTCCGGTGTCGTGCCGCAGCATCCGCCCACCAGGCGGACGCCCGCAGCCACGAACTTGCGTGCGTAACTCGCCATGTATTCAGGCGAGCACAGGTAGATATTCCGGCCCTCGACTGATCGCGGCATGCCGGCGTTGGGCTGGGCAGCCAGAGGCAGGGAAGTGAGCGCGCGGACCCGTTCGATCACCTCCAACATCGCGACCGGGCCTACGCTGCAATTGCAACCGAGCACGTCAACGCCCCAGCTTTCAATCCGCGGCGTAAAGCTCTCCGGGGTCGAGCCGTCAAGGCAGTTTCCGTCTTCGTCAATGGTGACGTGAGCCACCACCGGAATCCTGGGATTCACCTCCCGCGCGGCCAGAATCGCCTGATGCAGCTCTTCCACGTAGCCAAAGGTCTCCAGCATAAGCAGGTCAACCCCGCCTTCGACCAGAGCGGCGATTTGCTCCCGGAAGGCGGCGCGGGCTTCCTCGAAAGAAGTTTTGCCCAGCGGTTCAATGCGGACCCCGAGCGGTCCCACCGAGCCGGCAACCCACACGTCGAAGCTCTTGGCCGCCTCGCGGGCCAGAGCTGCCCCTGCCAGGTTGATTTCGCGGACCCGGTTTTCCAGGCTGTGGCGTCCCAGCCGAAAAGAGTTTCCCCCGAAAGTGTTGGTTTCAATGATCTCTGCACCCGCCTGTAAATATTCATGATGAAGCTGGCGGATGAGGTCCGGCTGCGAGACGTTTAACTCGTCATAGCAGCGATTGATAAAGATGCCCTTGGCATAGAGCAGGGTCCCGGTAGCCCCGTCGCACAGGACAGGTGACTGTTTCAAGCGGGCGAGCAGATCGGCAGCCATCGCCTTGAGAATACAAGATGAAGATTAGTTTTGCATCATGGCAGGGATGCCCAGTCGGCGCGGTTCGACGGGTCGGTGCAACCACTCGCCCGAGAGGCTCTGCTATAATCCCGATTCTTGCATCTAACTCTCCATTCCTCATGTTCTTGGGAGTTCCTGGTTTGAGGCAAACCGCATTCGCAATTCTGGCTCTAGGAGCCGCTACTGCCGTGCTCGTCTCTTGCGGAAATAACTACAACAACAATCCCATCGGAGGCACACCAGGGGCAAATCCGGCCACCATCAAGGTGCATGTTTTCGTTTCCAATCCCTTGTTCCCCAACGGTAATTCAACTGCCCCAGTTCTGAATGTCGTGGATGGGCAAAGCGATCTGCTTTCGCCAGCTGTAATCTCGGTGGGCGCTACCAGCAGCAACCCGGGTTTGATGGTGTTGTTTCCCAACAAGAGATTCACCCTGGTTTTCAGTGCCGCGAACAACTCCCTCACTGTGGTCAACAATGCCCACCAGAGCGTGGCCCAAACCTCCGGCGGAACCTCGGCGTCAATCACGCTGCCGGGCTTCAGCGAAAGTATCGTGGTGGCGCCGGACAATGTAACCGGCTTTGCCGCGGTCCCCAACGCAACCGTGACCGGGCAGTCTCCCGGAGTGGTTGATGTACTGGACTTGGCCAACGATGTCATTTCGGCCGCGATTCCAGTCCCCGGCGCCCGCTACCTGGCGCAGAGCCACAACGGCAACCGCCTTCTGGCCTTTGGCAGCCGCCCAGACACGGTGACTGTCCTGGCGCCAAGTTCAGTCGGCACCAGCACCGATCCGCGCACCGATGTTCAAAGCGCGCTCTTCGATCATCCGGTGTGGGCCGCTTTCAGCAACGATGACTCGACCGCCTACATCCTGAACTGCGGGGCGGAGTGTGGAGGCACCGCAGCCAGCATCACGCTGCTGGACATGAACAGCAACCTGCCCGGCCCGACCATTCCGATCGACGCCGGCACCACCGGATTGCTCGCCGGCAATATCCTCTATGTTGCAGGGACCAAGCCGGGCGCCAACACCTGCGCCGGTTCTTCCCCCACGACACTGGCCACTACTTGTGGAGAAGTTTCCACGGTTGATCTGGGCCTCATGACGGTCACTGCCACCGCGACTATCACGGATGGCTATCACAACCACATAGAGATGGGTGCCAATAACCGCCTTTTCATCGGCGCCCGCACCTGTACCAACATCAGAGCCCCGTCCAGTGGCAGCACACCAGGTGAAATTCGCGGCTGCTTGTCCATCCTCAATACCAGCACGTCAACCGTCGTTGTTCCTCCTCTGCAGGGTGACGTCACCGGCATTCAACCCATCAACCGCAGGAACGTGGTGTACGTGATCCAGAATGGCGAGCTAGGAATTTATGACACCACCACCGACAAGCTCCAAACCACCCAGGTGGATATCATCGGCCAGGCCGTGGATGTGAAAGAAGTGGACTGAGCGGGAGGGCGGACGTCAGACCTCGGACGTCGGACGTCAGACCTCGGACGCCGGGCGTCAGACTTCGGGCCACGGCTTCCAGTCTCTCAGCCCTCAGCTGTCAGCTCTCAGCCCAGGCACACCGCCGCGAAGCGGCGGCAGAATGTAGCCCAAGGCGTGAGCCCTGGGTAAGCATGGAAAAAATCGACCAAGGCCCCGAAGGGGCACAA
>Ga0207657_10000340_pt1 | contig 49509 bp, 53 predicted proteins | sample KBSC33metaG_FD_184316 | JGI IMG/M metagenome (GOLD analysis project Ga0207657, IMG submission 184316) | Corn rhizosphere microbial communities from Kellogg Biological Station, Michigan, USA - KBS C3-3 metaG (SPAdes) (version 2) | ecosystem: Host-associated > Plants > Roots > Rhizosphere > Soil ... | reverse complement strand
TCGCGTGCCGGCGTTCTATACCAACATCCAGCTCTATTTCTCGAATACCGCGCCGGTGAATGCTTATCGCGGCGCCGGCCGCCCCGAAGCTGCGTTCTATATGGAACGGCTGATGGATGTTGCGGCACGCCGGATCGGCATCGACCGCGTTGAGATCCGCAAACGCAATCTGATCGCACCGGATGAGCTGCCCTACAAGAACTGGTGGGGCGTGTCGTTCGATTCCGGCGACTATCCGCATCTGCTCGAGGAAGGCCTGAAACGCGCCGATGCGGCGGGTTTCGCAGCGCGCCGAAAGGAGTCGGAATCACGCGGAAAACTGCGTGGCCTCGGCATCGCCTACTATGTGGAGATCACAGCCGCAGCGGGAAGCGAACCCGCGCGCGTGGCGTTCACCGACAATGGCGGTGTCGAGCTCTATGTCGGCACGCAGTCGAACGGGCAGGGGCACGAGACCGCATTTGCACAGCTTGTCGCCGAGAAGCTCGGCGTGCCGTTCGAATCCATCGCCGTGAAGCAGGGCGACAGCGATTGGGTGAATGGCGGCGGCACCGGCGGTTCGCGTTCACTCAACATGTCCGGCGGCGCTTTGCTGGGCGCATCCGACGAAGTGATCAGGAAAGGCAAGACGGCTGCCGGTCAGGTGATGCAGGCAGGCGGCAAGGATGTGAGCTTCGATGTCGTCGAAGGCATTGGCCGTTTCAAGGTTGCGGGCGAAGAGCGTTCGATGACGGTGCAGGAACTCGCCGTCACCTTGAAGCGCGAAAAGCTTCCCGGCTTTGAAATGGGCCTTGATAGCGATGCGACCTTTCAGGGCGCCGCTTCAACTTTCCCGAACGGTTGCCACATCTGCGAAGTGGAAGTGGACAAGGACACCGGCAAGGTCGATATCGTCTCCTATCGCGTGCTCGACGATTTCGGGCGCGTCATCAATCCCATGCTTGTCGCCGGTCAGGTGCATGGCGGCGTGGTGCAGGGATTGGGTCAGGCCGTGATGGAGAATTGCGTCTACGATCCGGAGAGCGGTCAGGCGCTGACGGCCAGCTTCACCGACTACGCGATGCCGCGCGCAAGCGACATGCCGGATATCGACTTCGCCTATGAAGAGATCCCGTGCAAGACGCATGCGATGGGCGCGAAGGGCTGCGGTGAAGCCGGAACCGTCGGTGCGCTTCCCGCGCTGATGAGCGCGGTCTGCGACGCCATCAATGTCGATCATCTGGACATGCCGGCGACGCCCGAACGCGTTTGGCGCGCGATGCGGGCTGTCGCCTAAAGCACTACGGCTGCGTTGCCGGTGCCGTTTGTGCCGCCGGAGGCGTTGCGGCGGTTTGCGCCGGCGCCGCCGTTTGGGTGGCAGCAGCATGCGCAGCCGCATGATAGTCCGCGATGGCTTTCGTCAGCACATCTTTCTCTTCGCAACCGTCCGGGCAAAGCCGCGTCAATTCCGCGAGTTGTCCTTCGGCGGATGCCGAGTCGTGGATCATCAGATAAAGCTCACCGAGATATTCGTGCGCACCCTTGTGATCGGGATTGATGGCGAGCGCTCTCTGATAGAAGTCCAGCGAACCGGGATAGTCGCCGAGCATGCGATGGGTGTAGCCGAGATAGTTCAGCACATTCGCGTTGTGCGGGCTGTTCTTCAGCGCGCGGTTGAGATAGGCCGTCGCCATGGCGTATTTCTCGTTGTGGATGAGGCTGACCGCCATGGAATAATCGTCCATCGACATGCCGCCGCCCATCGGGCCGCCGCTGCCACCGCCATAGCCGCCCATGGCGAAAGCCGGCGCAATGAAGGACAATGCAAAGACAGAACACGCAGCCGTAAAAACGCTCTTGTTCATGATGTCTCTCCCCGTAAAGGTTGAACATTGTACCAACAGCCGCTGCCCTTCGCATTGACTTGACGCCGTACACCAGTTGAAAGTCCCGCCATGAGCTCAGTTTCCAATGTAAAATCCATTGCGGAGCGTCCCCCCCGGCGCAAGCCGGAAAGTCTCGGAAAGATCAAGCGCGCCGCGCGCAAGCTGTTCGTGGAGCGCGGCTATCACGCCACGCGCCCGCAGGACATCGCGCGCGAAGCGGGATTGGGCCACGGCACGTTCTATCTTCACTATCCCGACAAGCGCGCGTGCTTTCTGGCGTTCGTGGACGACGCACGCGAAGAACTCGATGAATATCTCGCGGCGCGGCGCCAACCCGGTCAGACGCTGGAGCAGATGATCGCGACGGCGCTGTATGCGATCTTCGAATACTCGGAAAGCCATCCAGGTGTGCTGAATGCGGCGATGACGGATGAAGCGATCATCGACGCGGAAGGCGTGGCGGCGAAACCTCTGCTGCAACGCTGGGGCGCGGATTGGGCGAAGACCTTGCAGGAACTCGTCGCGGACGGGCATGCGGACAGCGGCTACGATGCGGAAATCGTGGGTCAGGCAATTCTGGGTGCTATTCATCAGACGGCGAGCGAAGGCGCGCGCTCCGGCCGTGACCGCGAAACGGTCGTGAAAAATCTCACGCGCTTTCTGGTTCGCGCGCTGGCGCCGTAACTTCCAGTGATGCCCCCGCCGAGACACCCGCCCCCGGGTGCCTCGGTCGAAGCGTCATTCTCCCATGTGATAGGTCAAACCGGCGAGGATGCCGTGATCGGCGAAGTGCTGATGCGCATTCGCACCGCCAAGCGACAGATCCGCCGCTTCGCTTTGCGAGAAGCGATATTCGCCGAACACCGAAACCTTGTCGGAGATGTTCGTGCGCAATCCCGCTTCCGCCTGATAGGCCGGCTTCCAGTCGGCATCATGCGCGCCGGCGATGCTTGCGCCGATATTCTGCGCACCGACGCCCACGCCGACATAAGGCGTGAACTGCGTGCCGTGCGTCAGGTCGTATTGGCCGTTGACCATCAGGCTGGTCGATTGCAGATGACCGCCCGACGGAACGCCGCCGACGCTCGAAAGGTTCGACATCTGGTGCAGCGCGTCGAGTTCCACGCGCGTGCCATTGCCCATGTCGTAGCCGACCGCGCCGCCATAGGCGTAGCCGGTGTCGAAGTGCTCGTTCGCGGTGGTGCCGCCACTCTTCAACCGCAGGTTCGGCAGCAGCGATACGCCGCCTTCGCCACTGACATAGTAACCCGCCTGGCTTGAGCCCGGCTCGCTTTGCGCCGATGCCGCGCCGGCAAGGCCGAGGGCCGCAACGGAAACGGTAGCGGCGGATAGCAGCCGTCGATAAATGGACTTCATTCGATACTCCTTACGCTGGCTCGCCGCCCAGTGCGGCGAGTCATACGCAAGCTACGCGGAGGAGACGCGAATGTTCCGTCAATTAGCTGTAACTTATTGAAAATATGTACGAATTTGTCCTCCTGTCATGGACTGGTCATGAACGCGCCATGCGCCGGATTGACAGGTTGGGGAAGCTGACAAACTATCAGTTTGCGGTTACGCGCGAGAAAAGCAGCGAACCGGGAGGAAAACAGATCATGGCCAGGCTCACTTACTCCGCGGATGAAATTCTCGCCGATCATCCTTATGCAAAATCGCATGTCGAAGCCGGTTACACGTTGCATGGCGGTTTCGATGCCGCCGGAAAATACATTTCGCCGCGCACGTTGAACCGCTGGCCCGCGATCAATGCGTGGAGCGAAGCGCTGAAGGCGCGCGGACACGATCTCGTCGACTCTTCCCAGCAGTTGATGACGCAAGGCAGTTACCCAAACGTGGCGCAACAACGGTTGCTGCTCGATTTTGGCCTCGGGCAAACGCTTTGGGACTCGCTCAGCGTCACCGGCGTGGTCGAAGCGCGCGGCAAGATGCTGGCGACGGCCGAGGCACCGGACTTTCAGTCCGTTGTCGTGGACGATATTTCCCAGACCGCCACGGCGCATCTGAACAAAGGCTTGCTGCGCGCGCACGGATTGGATGAGGGCGGCGACGGTGTGGTCGGTGGCCATGACGCCATGTGGTTCGCGGTGCGCGACATGCTGTTCGGCGCGCACGCCTATCCGCACGCCGAAGTGCCGGCAAGCCTGTCCAAGCCCGACACCGGCCGCCTGATGCCGCAACTGCCGCCCGATCATGAGCGCTGGATCCTATTGCTGATGAATGTGCTGATGATCGAAATTCGCGCGGAAAATTTCTTCAATTTCTGCACCAATGTGATGCGCGATCCGCGCAATTTCCGCGACCGCCGCGATGTCGCGATGCATGCCGCCGATCTGGTGGATCGCATCCGCCAGGATGAAGCGCCGCATGTCGGTTATCTCACGGTGGTGATCTCGGAGCTGCGCAGCTTCATCTTCAAGACGGTGGACGGCAAACAGGTCAACGGCGCCAGCTTCATCGATCCGGTGTGGCGCGGCATGGTGCAATGGCATTCGGTGACGAATGTCGAATGGGATCGCGGCGAGCGCCGCAAGGAATTCCAGCGGATGTTCGACAAGCGCGGCAACGGTGCGGAACTGATGCGCCAGTTCGACAATCTCGGTCAGAAGGAAGCCGCGTAATGCAGGATTTCAGGGGCAAGACCGCCTTTATCACGGGCGGCGCCAGCGGCATCGGCCTCGGCATGGCGCGCGCCTTCGGCCATGCGGGCATGAATGTCGTTCTCGCGGATATCGACGACAAGCTCGCGCAAAGCGTCGCCGAGAAACTTGCTTCCGAGCAGATCAAGGCCGTCGGCGTGCGTTGCGATGTGTCCGAACGCGCCAGCGTGCGCGAAGCCGCGCTGGAAGCGGTCGCCGCGTTCGGCAAGGTGCATGTCGTCTGCAACAATGCGGGTGTCGCCGTCGGCGGACCTATCGGCACAGTGAAAGACAAGGACTGGGATTGGATCATCGACGTCAATTTGAAAGGCGTCGTCTACGGCACCGAAACCTTCGTGCCGCTGATCAAGAGCCATGGCGAAGGCGGACATATCGTTTCGACCGCGTCGATGGCGGGCATGATCGCGCCGCCGGGGATGGAGCCCTACACAGCCACCAAGTTCGCCGTCGTCGCCATGAGCGAAGGCTGGGCGCAGCAGCTCGCGCCGCTGAACATCGGCGTGTCGGTATTGTGTCCGGGCTTCGTGAAGACGCGCATCCATGAAAGCGGCCGCGCGCGGCAGGACAAATATGGCGGGCAGGGCGATGTCGATGCGCTGGGCAACGGTCCCAGCGAGGCGGCGCAGATGGTTCTCTCCGGCATCGATCCGGATATCGTCGGCAGGCGCGTGCTGGAGGCGGTGCGCGACAACGACCTCTACATTTTCACGCACCCGATGTTCAAAGACTTCGTCGCGGCCCGCTTCGCCGGAATCATGGCTGGCTTCGACAAGGCCGCGAGCAGCGAAGCGTTGAAAGCGGTAAAGGAGTGGGCGCCGGTCGGCCCGCCGCGCGTGGAATAACGCGTCTCTCATTTTCGAATTTGCCACCTGCATCCGCAATTCTTGATTCTACCAAAGGTTGCGAATCGCGGGCTTGCACACGCAACCAAAATTTGAAGTATAGATATAGTTAAAGCGGCGTCCCGCGCCGCGCGTATTCGAGTTCTGAAAAACAATCCAAAAATTCGAAAAGAACCGGGAAAACCCGGCGGGGATGGTTGTCTTTTGGGGTGGGGAAATGGGGGTTCCGAGTCACGGGGCGGCGCATGGCCGTTCTGTTTTTGAAAACAATTTTTTATCGGCTGACTTTTGTTCTGAGGGGCCAGACCAATTTCTCTTGCACCTTTATTTTCCGGTCGGCCCCCAACTCCTCGTAACGGGTGATCCCAGCCCGGCCAACGCCAGTTGGTTGCGGGCGCATCACGGTGCGGGCGTTCGCATCATCGGCTGTCCGCCGCGCGTTGTTCTGGCGGCGATCGAACACCGATTCCGCGATGCCTTCAGGCACAGGGCCGTGACGGATCTGGCACAGAGCGAGCCGCAATTCTCCGCGTCCACCGTGATCACACGCAGCCAGATCGCCGCGTTTGCCGCGATCTTAGCGTTCGCGGTCTTTATGCTGTTCATCGCACCGCGCACATTCGGCCTGCTGCTTACCGTTGTTTTCGGAGCGCTGTTCGTCGCCAACGCCGCGTTTCGCGCCGTTCTGCTTTGGATCGGCGCGGAAGAGCGGCCAGCCGCGCCGGAGATCTCTCCCGAGGACCATGAGCTTCCGATCTATTCCATCCTTGTACCGCTGTATCGCGAAGCCAATGTCATGCCCGCGCTGGTGCGGGCGCTGTGCGCGCTCGATTATCCGAAAGAGCGTCTCGACATAAAACTGATTGTCGAAGCTGACGACCGCGATACCGCCATCGTTGCGGATGCGGTCGCCGCGCGCGATCCGTGTTTCAGCGTCATTCGCGTTCCGCCGGGAACGCCGCGCACGAAGCCGCGCGCATGCAACTACGCCATGCCGTTCGCGCTCGGCGAATTTACCGTGATCTTCGACGCCGAGGACCGCCCCGAACCCGATCAGTTGCGCAAGGCCGTCGCCGCGTTTCGCACCGCGCCGGACAACATCGCCTGCCTGCAGGCGCGCCTGAATTTCTATAACGCGAACGAAAACTGGCTGACCCGGATGTTCGCGCTCGATTACGCGCTGTGGTTCGACTATCTGCTGCCCGGGCTCGATCGTCTCAACATCCCGATGCCGCTGGGCGGCACGTCCAACCATTTCCGCACGGCCGCGCTGCGGGCCATTCATTGCTGGGATCCCTACAACGTCACCGAGGATGCCGATATCGGCATTCGCCTCTCGCGTGTCGGGCTGCGCGTGAGGACGCTCGACTCCACGACCTTCGAGGAGGCAACGAACAGTTTCGGAAACTGGCTTCGGCAGCGTTCGCGCTGGCTGAAGGGATACATGCAGACCTGGCTGGTGCATATGCGCTCGCCGCGCGCGCTTTTGCGCAATGCGGGGATCGGCGGGTTCATCGGCTTCCACTTGTTCGTCGGCGGCACATTTCTCTCGGCGCTGGCCAACCCGGTGCTGTGGGCGATCTTCCTCGTCTCGAAGATTTTCGGCACGGCCGTTTTCAGCGCGCCCCTCGTATTGGTGGCGGCGCGTATTTCGTTCGTCAGCCTCGCCGCCGGCAATGGCATGTTCGCTTATCTGGCGATGCTCGGCCCCTTCCGGCGCGGCTGGCTTGAACTGACACCTTATGGCCTGACCGCGCCCTTCTATTGGCTGTTGATTTCCTGCGCGGGCGCCCGCGCGCTCTGGCAGCTCGTCATGCGCCCCTGGTACTGGGAAAAGACGACGCACGGCCTCAGCAAAATCGGCGGTAGCGTGTGATCTTCGCATTTCTCCCGCTGGCAACGTTTGCGCTGCTGGCGGCGCTGATGTTCCGCCATCTGCGCCTCATGGGCTATTCGCGCCGCGATACGGCGATCCTTGTTGTGCTGGCTTGCGTGCAACTCGCCGCTGCCTTCAGCGCCAGTACCCTTCACGCTTTGCTCCTCGCGCTTGCGCTTTTCATCATGGCGAAAGCGGCAATGAAATTCAGTGCCGCGCAGAGCGCGCGCGGCGTGATCGCCCTAGGTTTGTCCCTTGCGGCGGTTCAGATCGTCAGCCCTGCCGGCTTGCTGGTTTCCGTCATTGTGGTGCCGACGCTTGCAACCGCGCATGTCCCGGATGCCTCCCGCGGAAAGAATGCGGGCCTGTTTCTGCTGCTGCTGTTCACGCCGCTGATGAGTGCGGCGGTCTTCGCCTATCTGGCGCGAGAGCTTCAATTCGATCCCTGGTCCCATATGGCCGGGCCGTTCGACGATCTTATCCGTTCGCGGATATTCGACCGCCTGAATCCGCGCCGCAGCGGATTGATCGACGCCATCGCGTTGATCGCAGCGGCATTTCCGACCTGGTGGATGGCTGCGCGCTCACGCCGCGCCGGCGTAGTGGCCATTATTGTCTGCGCTCTGATAGCCGCTGTCGTGGCCGCCGCATTGATGCAGCGCTCTTATGCGTTCGGCGCGTTTGTGCCCGCATTGGGCAGTCTCTCCCTTCTGGCAATCGCGGAGATCGCGGACAGGCCGTATCGCGCCATCGCGCTGTCCGCGGCATCGGCGATTTTCTCGTGGCTGCTTCTTGCGGTATCGCTATGAGAGCCATGCCGCTGGCCATTGCGCTTTTCTGCTTGCCATCCCTGGCGCATGCCGGTGCGTGGACGCTGGATAAGGGCGACGCGCAGGTCATCACATCCACGATCATCAGCAGCGCGACCAAGAGTTTCGACGCCAACAGCGATCCCACCCAGGACGTCACATTCCGCAAGACATTCACGTCCGTTTACACGGAATATGGCTGGAACGATTGGCTCACGCTCATCGCCGTGCCGGAATATGCCGATGCAACGTCGTGGGCACCTGGGCGCACAACAATCGAGCATGCGAAAGATTTTGCATTCAGCGGCGGCGCGCGCCTGCGCTTGCTGAACGATGCAGGCGTGCTTTCGGCGCAGGTCATGGCGCGCAGCGCCGGTGCGTTCGAGCTCGACACATCGTTCGACGAAAAGCCCGGCGAAGAACTTGAAGTTCGTGCGCTTTATGGCACCCATTTCGAATTGTTCGGCCGCGAAGGATGTTTCGACGCGGAGATCGCCCAACGCTGGACCACCGGGGGCAGGCCCAATGAGACGCCGCTCGATCTGACCCTGCTTTATGACATCGGCTGGAAAACCCAGGCGGTTGTGCAGTCCTTCAATGTCATCAGCCAGGGCAGCGGGCGGCCTCCCTTCGACCATTACCGCTATCACAAGCTGGCGCTGGCGGCGGTCCGTCCGGTTTGGGGCGATACGTCGCTGGAAGTGGGCGGGTTCCTGTCGCCCGCAGGCCAAAATGCCTTGGAGGAAAAGGGGATATTCCTCGCAATCTGGACAAAGTTTTAGGTCTGCGACCTGCCGTCTCGCTTGTTAATGAGAATGAGTTGCGATAAAGCGGAGGGACAATTTCGGAGAGTTCCCCCTGCATGGTTCGCGTTATCGCCGCCGTTCTCGCTCTCGCCTTCGCCACGCCTGCCTTCGCTGACGCGCCGATTCCGGTGACGCTGCAAAACCACCGCTTCACGCCGAACGTGATCCATGTGAAAGCGAACCGGCCATTCGCGATTCATCTCTTCAACAAGGATGCGTCGGCGGATGAGTTCGATTCCTCCGCGCTGAAGGTCGAGAAAGTCGTATCCGGGAACAGTGACGGCATTGTGCGGATTCGTCCGCTGGCGCCGGGCAAATATCCGTTCATGGGCGAATATCATTCGGCGACGGCGCAAGGCGTCGTGATCGCGCAGTAAGATGCTCGCAACCCTCGTCATCGTTTTCCGCGAAGTGATCGAAGCCGGTCTGATCGTCGGCATCGTGCTGGCCGCCACGCAAGGCGTTCCACGCCGCAGCCTGTGGGTGACCTATGGTGTTGGCGGCGGCGTGCTGGGCGCCTGTCTCGTCGCGGCGTTCGCGGGCGAGCTTGCTTCGCTGTTCGAAGGCTCCGGGCAGGAGATATTCAACGCAACGATCCTGTTGCTCGCCGTGTGCATGCTCACCTGGCACAATGTCTGGATGGCCGGTCATGGCCGCGAAATGGCGCGCGCGATGAAAGCCGTCGGCGTGGAAGTTTCGGCGGGGCAGCGCTCGCTGGCCGCGCTGGCCATCGTCGTCGGCGTGGCGGTATTGCGCGAAGGCTCCGAGGTCGTTCTCTTTCTGTATGGCATCGCCAGCCAGGGCGGCACGTCGCAAAGCGCGATGCTGCTCGGCGGCGCGCTCGGCCTGGTCGCGGGCGCGGGCGTTTCGGCGCTGATGTTCCTGGGGCTTCTGCAAATCCCGGCCGGCAAGCTGTTCAGCGTCACGGCGTGGTTGATCACGCTGCTCGCAGCGGGCATGGCGGCGCAGGCGGTCCTGTTTCTGCAGCAGGGCGGTTATCTACAATTCCTGCAAAGCACGTTGTGGGATACGTCCTGGCTGCTCTCGCAGGATTCCATCGGCGGCCGTCTGCTGCACACACTGATCGGATACAGCGATGCGCCGAATGGGGCGCAGCTCATCGCTTATCTGGCGACCATCGCCATCATCATGGGGCTGACGCGCTGGGAACATGCGCGCCATCCGCGCGGCTCGCAGATTCCCAAACCGGCCTGATCAAAAAGAAACGCCGCGATCCCGAAGGACACGCGGCGTTTCAAACCCGCATCAGCGCGGCGGAGGCGGCGGACCGTTGTCGTCGTCGTCCGAACCGTCATCGTAGCCCGGAGGCGGGCCACGGTCGTCATTGTATCCGGGCGGCGGACCCTGATCGTCACCATTGGGATTGCTGTACTGATCGCGCGGCGCCTGCCCCTGATCGTTATAGCCCGGCGGCGATCCCTGATCGTCGCTGCCGTCAGGCCCCTGGTCATAGCCCTGTTGCGATGCGTCCGGCGTGGGCGCCACCGCGCGCCACGGACCGCGGCACGACTTCACATACGGATAATATCCGGCCGGGTTGCTGCAGTAGTACCAGCTGTAGCCGCCGTCACTTGGCGAAGTCGCATAATCCGAATCCGGATCGGCATAGGCGCCGGCATATCCGTCGTCATAGAAATCGTCATCGTAATAGGTGTTCGAGACATAGCCCGGATAGGGATAGACCGGCTGGTCGTAGAAGAACCACGATCCGCCCGAATTCCACCACCAGCCGTTGCGGCCATGGTGATTTCCGTGCTGCCAGCGGCCATGCTGCCAGGCCGCGCGATCCTGCGTGTTGAAGTGCGAAACATTGTGGTCGCGCAGATTGTTGCTGTTCCAGTGCCCATGGCCCGTACTGTTGTTCCAGCTTCCGCCGCCGTTACGATTCCAATTGCCGTTCTGTTTCCAGTTGCCTGAACGATTGCCCGGCGAGCTCATGGTCACATGCGCGCCATGCGCCGCTGCCCAACTGCCGGGGTTGGCATTCGTGGTCGTGGTTGCATTCGCATTTGCGGTCACGTTCGCATTTGCGTTGGCGCTGAAATTGGCGCGCGGTTGCGAACGATCGCTCTGCTCGGGCGCGGCGTGTCCGCCATAAGTGCCGTGCGAACGTCCCGACGCGCTGAAATGAGGATGGGAGGGCGGCGGATTGTCCTTGGGGGGATCCGCCAGGGCTGCGCCCGCCAGCAGCGTCGTGCCGAGCAGGGCTGCGGAAAGCCCGGAAATCAATTTCATGGATGCCTCTGGGTGGAATGACATATTGCGAGGCGGACTATCGTGACCGGCGGCTGAACCCAGCATGAACGGATTGGTTCATCCCGGCACAACCGAAAGGCGCGGAATTCCGCGCCGGTTGCAGAAATCTCTAAGGGCTTCACCGGTAATTCGTTAACAGCCGTACCGTTATAAATATCCGAGAAAACGGACTATCGCCGTTGGGGGCATCCGTGACCGGTACCAATACAGCGCGGCTATTGCAGCGCGGAGCAACGCGACGGGCGATCCTCGATACGGCCCGCATTGTGGCTGCGCGTACTGGTTCTATCGAATTCTCGCTGAACACGGTGGCGAAAGAAGCCGGATTTTCGGTTACCACGCTGTTCGCTTATTTCCCGACGAAGAACGATCTCATTCTCGCCGTCATCGCCGACGATCTGATGCTGCTGGCCAGCCAGATGCGGGAGTCGCAGGCGTTCGCACCGGGCATGGAAGGGCCATCGCCCGCCGAACCCGAAAAAGAGATCGCGCCGGTCGAAACCGTATCCGCTGCCGAGTTGGAAGCCGGCCCGGAAGCGGTGATGGCATCGGCATCGGAACCGGCGGTGGACGAGTCGTCTGTGATCCCGTTTGCTGCGGCGCAGGATGCCAAATCGGAAAAACCGTCCGAGCCGCCGCGCGTCGATGCGTGGCTGGAGCGGCGGCTGCGCGTATTTGAAAAATCGCTGATCGACATCGAAACACGGCTCACCGCCGTGCAGAAGGAAAGCGGCACCGCCGCCGCCCTGGTGGAAGAGAACACGAAGATCTTCGGCGCGCGGCTCGATACGTCGGAGAAGCGTCTGGCGGAGTTATCGGGCGATTTGTCCACGCGCATGGCGGGTGCCGAAAAACGCCTGCGCGATGCGCAGACCGAATTGCGCACCAGCCTCCTCAATGCCTCGATGCGCATCGACCAGCTTGAAGCCGCCGCGCGCAATGTCGCCGCGCAGACCGGTTACGTCCCGCCCGTTCCGGTCGCGCCGCTCGAACTGGAAATGCCCGCGCCCGAAGCGCCGGTGGAGAAACCGTTCACCGCCGCGGCCGATACTTATTTGTCGGCCGCGCGCCGTGCCGCAAAAACGGCTGCGGCGCTTGCCGAGATGGAAGAGACGGAGAAGAAGGCAAAGATGCCGCCATGGCTCAATCGCACCAACGGCATGATCGCGGGCCTTGTCGCCGTCTTCTTTGTCGTCGGCGCGATGGTGTCCTATGCCGTGGGCGAAAATGTCGGGCGTTCGACGCCGGTGCGCATCGTCGTCCCGCGCGCGGCGATTCAACACAAGACCGCCGCGAAATCCGCGCCGGTCACGCCGCTGGACAAGCTCTCCGCGCTCGCGGCAGCCGGCAATCCGCGCGCCGAGCTTCTGATCGGTCTGCGCTATCTGAAAGGCGAAGGCGTCGCCATCGACAAGCGCGAAGCGGCGAAGTGGATATTGAAGGCCTCCGCCGCCCACGATCCGATGGCGCAATATTGGACGGCCGAGCTTTTCCGCCATGGCGATGGCGTCGCCCCCGACGCCTCCGAAGCGCTGCGCTGGTACGAAGCCGCCGCCGGGCAGGGCAACCGCCAGGCGATGCATAATTTGGGTGTCGCTTACGCCGAGGGCTTGGGCACGCAAAAGGATTACGGCGAAAGCGCCCGCTGGTTCGCCAAAGCCGCGGCGCTGGGCCTTACCAATTCGCAATTCAATCTCGCCGTTCTCTATGAGCGCGGCGAAGGCGTGAAACAGGATATCGCACAGGCCTATAAGTGGTACGCCATCGCCGCCGCCAGCGGCGACGCCGAATCCAAAACCCGTATCGACGCCATCGCGAGCCAGATGCCGGAGAGCAAACTTGTCGCAGCGAAAGCTCAAGCGGCGGCGTTCAAGCCAGCGACGCTCGATCAGGACGCCAACACGGTCACGCTGCCGGGGGCCTGAACCGTTCCAGCGCTTCGGCAAGGCGCTATTTGAGATTCTCGCCGACCTTCAAGCTCTCATTGGTCTGTTCGATCGCGCCGGCCATCGCGCGGGGATCGGCGCGCGATGACATTTCGCGTGCTTCCGTATCGATGCGATCGAACACTTCGGGGCTATCGCGGCGAAGTTCTTCCAGCAGCTCGATGAGCTTTGCGACTTTCTTTTCCGTCTGTATGGAAAGCTCCAGCGTCATCTGCTCGCGCATGTCGGCGAGCCGGTCCGCGCGCCTTTGCGTCGTGAGGATGAGCACGGCCATGTAAACGGCCGCCACCGTCAAACCGACCTCGAGCCAGGCAAAGGGCGGAGGATCGAGAGCGACGTGATTGAACCGCAGAGAAGTCAGATTGCCGAGGACCCATCCCGCAATCACGACGGTGAGGATGACGAGGAAACTCGGCTGGCCCAGCAGCGCAGTTCCGCGATCCACGAGCCGTTCGGAATGTGTGGAGTGCTGGTGATGCTTGGCGTGCAGATGCGCGATGGACTGCATCGTCTCTTCGACGCGCGGCGCGTTGGCAGAACCGACTTTTTGCGGCACGAATCCTGAGCTTTCCGGAAATGGCTGCGGCCCTAAGAAAGCGCGACACTGTCTTGGGGTGGCCGCAGACAGAACTGGCTGCGCTGCGTTCCGTTCCATCGCGGGCAAAGATGGTGCCGGCTACAGGACTCGAACCTGTGACCCCCTGATTACAAATCAGGTGCTCTACCAACTGAGCTAAGCCGGCGACGTCGCGGAGATACGCTGCGTCGCGAATCTGCGCAATGGCGGTTTTCTGAAGTGTTACGATGGATTTCACCATGCGCCGCTGAACATCGAAATTCTTTTTTGAATCAGTGATTTATGAAAATATGGACGCTAAGGAAAAATAATTCCTTGACGACCGTGACGGTTGCCCCGTACAAATTCCCCAATTCTCGTACTGCGCCCGAAATGTCCGCGCTGGTCTCACCGACCAGCGCGAAATCTTTTTGGCCAACGCAAAATGACTATTTGATTTGCGGAACGCCCAGGCTCATCCGCTCCGGCATTACGGCGCCGGCGGAGATGATCATCGCCATCGCCTGATCGGGCGGCATGTCGCTCGGCGTGAGTTGCGCGACGGGCAGAAGCTGCAGATAGCCGGTAGTCGGGTTCACCGCGGTCGGCACATAAACCGCCGCCATCTCCACGCCGCTATTGGCGTCGGTGAAGGTGCGCATCACGAAGCCGATCGTCTTGGCGCCGTCGCGCGGGAAGTCGATCAAAACCACGCGCTGCGCGTTTTCTGGCTTGGTGCGCAGCACATCCACCAGCTTGCGCGTGGCGGAATAGACCGTCTGCACCAGCGGAATGCGCGTAATGATGGATTCGAAGAAGGCCCACAGCCGCTGCCCGATCACGCGGCTCGTCACTGCGCCGATGATGTAGAGCGCCAGAAGCGTGCAGAGCAGGGCGATCAGCCATTGCACTCGCCCGTTCTCCAGCACGGCTGTCATGGAGGGGTGCTGCTGCTCAATCGCCTGCGCCAGAACGCCGGCGAAGGGGCGTCCCCAGTCGGAAAGCGTCTGCAGGAAGAAGTCGAACACCAGCCACACCACGACCAGGGGGATAATGGTCAGCAGCCCCGCGATCAGGTTCTTCTGGAAATTGGCCTGAAACAGCCAGTTGCGGGTGGGCGGCGTGTCCATTTTTGGCTCGTTGCGCGGCAGCCCCGCCCCAGTGGACGGATTCGCGCAGAACCATTATCTCCCGGTTATCACCTCTTTGCACAAGCGGCCTGACATGGAACGGATTCTGATCACCTCGGCACTGCCGTATATCAACGGCATCAAGCATCTGGGCACGCTGGTCGGCTCGATGCTGTCGGCCGACGTTTTCGCCCGTTTCAAAAAGGCGCGCGGCCATGAGGTGCTTTTCATCTGCGCCACGGACGAGCACGGCACGCCCACCGAACTGGCCGCCATGGAAGCGGGCAAGGATGTGCGCACCTTTTGCGACGAGCAGCATCTGCTCCAGAAAGCGGCCTGCGAGAAGTTCGATCTGGGCTGGGATCATTTCGGCCGCTCGTCTAGCCCGCAGAACAGGGAACTCACGCAGCATTTCGCGCGCCAGCTCTGGAAGAACGGATTCCTGGACGTGCGCACCACGAAGCAGGTCTATTCCAATGCCGACGGCCGCTTCCTGCCGGATCGCTATGTCATCGGCACATGCCCGCATTGCGGTTACGAAAAAGCCCGCGGCGATCAGTGCGAGAATTGCACGCGCGTGCTCGACCCCATCGATCTCATCAAGCCGCGCAGCGCGGTGTCCGGCTCGGACGACATTGAGATTCGCGACTCCACCCATCTGTTCCTGAAGCAGTCGGAATTTGTGCCAAAGCTGCGTGCCTGGATCGATGGTCACAAGCATGAATGGCCGCAGCTCGTTTATTCGATCGCGAACAAATGGCTGGAAGAAGGCCTGCAGGATCGCGGCATCACGCGCGATGTCGATTGGGGCGTGCCGGTGCCGGATGACATCGCGGACGGCAAGCTCAAGGGCAAGGTGTTCTACGTCTGGTTTGATGCGCCCATCGAATATATCGGCGCGACGAAGGAATGGGCCGACGCGAACGGAAATGGCAATGTCTGGAAATCGTGGTGGTACGACGCGAAGGACGTCCGCTATTACGAATTCATGGGCAAGGACAATGTGCCGTTCCACACGGTCGGCTTTCCCGTCACCATCATGGGCTCGGGCGAGCCGTGGAAGCTGGTGGACCGCATCAAGGGATTCAACTGGCTCAATTATTACGGCGGCAAGTTTTCCACCTCCGAACATCGCGGCGTGTTCATGGATTCCGCCATCGAGATTCTGCCGGCGGATTACTGGCGCTATTATCTGATGGCGAATGCGCCGGAGAGTTCGGATTCGTCCTTCACATTCGAGCATTTCGCGTCGGTGGTGAACAAGGATTTGGCGGACGTGCTGGGCAATTTCGTCAACCGCATCACCAAATTCTGCGTTGCGCGTTTCGACGGCAAGGTGCCGGGCGAGGGCGAATATGGCGATGAGGAAAAAGCGCTGATCGCGGATATGGAGAAGCGCGTCGCTCAGTACACGGAATATTTCGAGGATATCGAATTCCGCAAGGCGCTGGGCGAATTGCGCGCCATCTGGGTCGCGGGCAACGAATATCTCACCCGCGCCGCGCCGTGGACGCATATCAAGACGGATCGCGCGAAAGCCGCCGTCGCCGTGCGCATGGGCCTGAACCTGGTGCATCTGTTCGCGCATCTGGCATGGCCGATCATGCCGACCATGGCCAAAAAGATTCACGAAGCCATCCAGCCCGTCGCGGGCGACGGCAAGACGATTCCCTGGCCGGATCAGCCCATGGCGAAAGAGCTGGACGATCTGGAACATGGCATGGCCATCCAGGCGCCGGACGTGCTGTTCGCCAAGATCACGGACGAGCAGCTTGCCGAATGGATCGCCCGCTTCGGAGGCCCGGAACCGGCATGACCAATTCGGTGCGCAAGCTCGCTGCGGCGGATGTACCCGCATTGCGTGAATTGCGCCTGGAATCCTTGCGCCTGCACCCGGAATGTTTCGGCGCGGACCTCGAAACCGAGGAAGTGATGACGGTCGCCGACATGGCGGCGCGCATGCAGGGCGGCGTCTCCTTCGGCGGTTTCGTGGATGAGGTGTTGAGCGGCATGGTCGTGTTCGTGAAACCCCACCGCCGGAAAACCGGACACACCGGGGAGCTTGGCGCGATGTATGTGCGCGCCGGCGCGCGCGGCACGGGGCTGGCGGATGCGCTGGTCGAGGCTGTCATCGACGAAGCCGTCAACAAAGTCGAGCAGATCAAGCTCACCGTGAACGCGGAAAACCCGCCCGCCATCAAGCTCTATGAGCGCCATGGCTTCCGTACGATCGGCAAATATCCGAATTCCCTGCGCGTCGGCGACCGGACTTACGAAGAGCTCATCATGCTGCGGCCGGTATCCGCCAGCGATTGAGAGCAGGGGATCCCACCGCCTCCCCCTAAGGTGAAATTCAACTACTTTCTGCAGCGGGCCCACGCGCGCAGGCCCCCAAAATCTTGATCGTGAAACTATTTCGCGAAATCGCGGCGGTTCAGTCCACCAGCGTCGCCCATCCGCCGGCGCCGAGCGCTTCAAGCGGACGGTAGCGGGATTTGTAATCCATCTTCTCGCTGCCGTGGATCCAGTAGCCGAGATAGACGTAAGGCAATCCCTTCGCGCGCGCCGCTTCGATGTGATCCAGGATCATGAAGGAGCCAAGGCTGCGCGCCACTTCGCCGGGATGGAAAAACGAATAGACCATCGACAGCCCGTCGCGCAGCACATCGGTAAGCGCGCAGGCCATGAGCTGCCCCTGATCGCTGCCGTCGCCGCTCTGACGGTATTCGACGATATGGGTGTTGACCGGAGTCTCCTCGACCATGGCGACGTAATCGAACAGTCCCATGTCGGACATGCCGCCGCCGGAATGGCGGGCGTCGAGATAGGTGCGCAGCAATGCGAACTGCTCGCGCGTCGCTTCGGCGGGAACTTCGGTGCGCATCAGATCGGCGCTGCGCTTGAGGATGCGCTTCTGGCTGCGCGAGGGCTCGAAGTCCTTCACCACCACGCGCACCGAGACGCAGGCCGAGCAGCCATCGCAGGCCGGGCGGTAAGCGATCATCTGGCTGCGGCGGAAACCGGAATGCGTCAGCGCTTCGTTGAGGGGCTGCGCGAGGCTGCCGGAGAGGCGGGCGAAGACTTTTCGCTCGATGCGGCCGGGAAGATACGGGCAAGGGCCGCCTGGCGTCAGGAAGAACTGCGGCAGCCTTGCAGTACGTTGATCCGTCAACTCGTCACCCAACCGGCGTCGTCATCCCAAAGTATGACAATGATTTGCCGTTTTGCGCCAGAGTGTTCGGTGAAAGTTTTGCGTTTAAGGCTTAATGCCCTGCGGCACCGGCGGGGCCTCTTTCATCAACAGGATCGAGATGCGGCGATTGGCCGAGGCGTCGGGATCTTCCGGCAGCAGCGGTTCGGCGCCGGCCTTGCCCGCGACTTCATAGATGCGGTCGGATTTGACGCCGGCACTCGTCAGAATCGCGCGTGCGGCATTGGCGCGCGCGGCAGACAGTTCCCAGTTCGTCGTGCCGTCCGCACCGGTGAACGGCTTGCCGTCGGTGTGACCGCTGATCGAGATGCGGTTGGGCAGACGGTCAATGATCTTGGCGACGGCGTCCAGCATCTTGCGCGTGTAAGGCATCGGCTGTGCCGTGCCCGGTGCGAACATCGGCCGCTGGTCCTGATCGACGAGTTGGATGCGCAAACCTTCCTGCGTCTGCTCGACGATCACCTGGCGCGACAGCGCCGCGATGTCGGGCATCTCCTGCATCGCCTGATGGATTGCTTCGGCCGCCGTGGCGAAATCTTCGTCGCGCGCGGAGGGCAGCGCCTGTTCCAGATGCTGATCGCTTTGCATTTGCGAGGCGGGCGAGGTGCCCTGCGCATCCGTCGATCCGCCTTTGCGGTTGTTGTTGTCTTTCGTGTCGGACTTCTGGGCGTTCATCGGCGGCGAATTCTTCGGCGTGATCGAAACCGATCCGCCCGCTTGCGCACCAAGCTTGCCCATCGCGGTGCCGCCCAGAACGCCGCCGGCCCCGCTCGATGTTTGCGAAATGCTTTGGGCCGCGAAGTAGTCCGCGATGCCGCGCTTCTGTTCGGGAGTCGTTGTGTTGATCAGCCACATGAGCAGGAAGAAGGCCATCATGGCCGTCACGAAGTCGGCATAGGCGACTTTCCACGCGCCACCGTGATGGCCGCCATGGCCACCTTTTTTGATGCGTTTGATGATAACGGCGCCGTCGCTCGCCATTTTACCCTCTGCCCATAAACCCATTGGCGGCGGCTTCATCCCCAGGGTTCTTCCCCCGGTGGCGTGCCTCGCCTAATTTCTCCGCCCAGAATGCCCGCAATCGTCTTAAGCAACCGTTAGGCCGCCCTTATGAGCTTCGATACCCGTGAATTTCGCCAGGCTTTGGGCTGTTTTCCGACCGGCGTGGCCGTTGTCACGACCTCCGGGCCGGGCGCCGATCATTGCGGGATCACGGTCAATTCCTTCACCTCGGTATCGCTGGATCCGCCGCTGGTTCTGTGGTGCATCGACCGAAAATCGGATCGTTTTCCGGCCTTCACCAAGGCCAGGAGCTATACGATCAGTCTGCTCGGCACAGCGCATGAAGGGGTGTCATCCCGTCTCGCGAAGCAGGGGGCGCATAGTCTGGACGGGATCGATCTGATCGAGACCAAGCTTGGCCCGCCCGCGCTCGCCGATGCGCTGGCGATCTTCGAATGCGAGAGCGAGGCGGTGCATCAGGGCGGCGACCACGCGATTCTTGTCGGCCGCGTCGTGCGTTTTGCGAAACGCGAAGCCGGCGAGCCGCTGGTATTTTTTCAGGGCCGTTACGGCGCGCTCGCGTCCGGCGAGTAGCGCGTCAAAAGAAAACGCCGCCGGAATTTGCACTCCGGCGGCGTGAGTTTTGAAGGAATGAACCTTCAGGGGGAAAACACTACCAGCGGACCTGACCCCACAGGCCGATTTCGTTGTAGGTGCCCTTGGAGCCCACGACATTTGCGAGGCCGCCAATGGTGCCGTTGGAGTCGTTGATGAAGCCGTTGTCGACGGCATCATGCTTGTACACGAGCGCGAAGTTCACGATCTTCGTCGGTGTATATTCGATACCGAAATTGTAATATTGGTTGCGCTTCGCCGACAGCGTGTCCTTGTTCGGTTTCATCCAATCGTAACGTCCGAACACCGCCCATTCCGGCGTGAACTGATAGGACGCGAAGGGCGAATAACCTTCCGCCTTGTCCGAACCCGGCGTGGTCACGTTGTTCCAATTGTCCGCCGAGAAATATTCGACGCCGACTTTCAGGCCTTCCCACTTGTAGGCGGCGACGGCATCGAAGCGCGTCGCGGTGTGGAAGGTCGGCGCGGCGCCCTGGATGTCCTTGCCGAGCTTGCCGGAGTAGCCGCCGACGCCAAGCGTGAGGCCGTTCCAGTCAAGGTTCACGCGGCCTTCGACGTCGATGCCCTTGGAACGGTTTGCCGTTCCGATCGGCGACGCCTTGTAGCCCGCGCCGTTGATGGCGGAGATCTGGTAGCCGATCAGCCCATCGGCGAATTTGCCGAGCAGGTGGACGCCCCAGTCGGCGGAGGTGCCGAATTTGGTGCGATCGATCAGCGTATTTTCGACATAGCGATAACCGTACAGATCTTCCATGAAAGGAACCCACGGAAGATCGGCGGAGCCCAGGCGGAAGGTGAAGGCATCGTTCAGCTTCGCCTGCAGATAGGCCTTCTTGATGTAGAGCTGCGAAGCCTTGGTGGTGCCGTCATAGGTGAAGTCGGTGGTGAGGTTCGCCGAGAAGACGTCGTCGAACTGGTGATCGACACCGAGATAGAAGCGCTTGATGTCGAAGTTGAAACCGTCCTGCGCACCCTTCACGCCATCGGCTTTGTTGTCGATGTTCGTGATGTCGTAATACATGCGCCCGCTGATCTTGGTGTTGGACCACCAGCTGCCCTTGGTCAGCGACGTATTCGAGGCCTGCTGCTCATAGACCTGGTTCTGCAGCGCTTCGAACTGGGCCTGGCTGACCTGCTGGTCCGAGGGCGCCGGCGCCGCAGCAGCGACCTGGGCTTGTGCCTGGGCCTGCTCGTGTTGTTGACGCTTCAGGTCGTGGATTTCCGCTTCGAGTTGATCGATACGCGCATCGATCGAACCGTTTGCGGCGGCCGCGTGGTGATGGTGGTGTTTCTTGGGCGCGTCCTGTGCGGCGGCCGAACCGGCCATCAGCGCAAGCGCAGCGGTACCCAACAGGATTGTCTTGAATTGCATGTTCTTTCCCCGCGTAACGCGATCGAAATTGCCGCATGGGATGCGGCTTCCAGCCCCCGGACACTCGAAAAGCTGACGCCGTGGTACTGGCGGGGAACGTCAGCTACGCGAATGTTTCGTGACGGATTCACGACGGCGCTACCGGTGTTGCCGACATGCACCGCGGACAGGCGGCGTTCGCTTTCTTTGCTTCGAACCCATTAAGTTGGCGCGATGGTTCGGCTGACGATTCGCGTCGATTTCGAACCGGGCCATGCGCTGGGTCCCGGAAAGATTCATCTGCTGGAGCAGATCGATGAGACCGGCTCGATTCGCGGCGCGGCCGCCGCCATGAAGATGAGCTATCGCCGTGCCTGGCTTCTGATCCAGGCCACGGAGAGGACCTTTGGCACCCCACTGGTTGTGGCCGCAGCTGGTGGGCGGCGAGGGGGTGGCGCGTCCCTGACGGACCTCGGAAAGCGGGTGGTCGGGCTCTACCGCCAGATTGAAAAACAGGCCGGCAAGGCGACGGTCCGGTCAGCCAAAGCACTGGCGCATAGCCGCCATTCGAAACTTAAAAAGCCGCAGAAATCCGCCAAAAATAAACAATCATAAGCAAGCTTTCGACCTTGCGGCTGATAATAACGCTGCTTATGTTTCCGTCCCATGGGAACAGGCACAACACAGAATTTGGATCGGGATTTCCTGATCCTGCTTCACGACGTGGCGCGGCTTCTGCGCACCCGTTTCGACCAGCATGCCCGTACGCACGGCATGACGCGGGCGCAGTGGGTGATTCTGGCGCGGCTATCGCGGCAACCCGGTCTTTCGCAGAACGAACTGGCCGCCATTTGCGAAGTGGAGCCGATCACGGTTGGCCGGCTGATAGACCGGCTGGAAGCCCGCGCCTTGGTTGAGCGCAGAGCGGATCCCAAGGATCGCCGCGTCCGCCGGCTTCATCTTCTGCCCGCCGCGCAGCCCTATCTCGAAGAGATCAACGAATACAAGGAAGCGATGACGGCCGAAATCTCGGAAGACATCGACGCACACACGCAGGACGTCCTCGTCGATACCCTGCTCAACATCAAATCGAAACTGACTGCCGAGGGGCCATCGTACCCGAAGCTTCAAATGGCTGGAGAGTAGAACTTATGGCTGCCGTTCAATCCGAAACCACCAGGGCACGCTATCCCGGGAATGCGCGCGGTTCTTTCGCGCCGGTCCAGGACCTGGTTGGCCGGATGCGTGAAGACAAGGGACTGATGCGGCGCGTGCTGATGATCGGCGGCGTGGCGATTGTCGCGCTCGCGGCTTTGGCGTTCTGGCTGATGGGCGGCCGCTATGTTTCGACCGACGACTCCTATGTGCAGACCGCCAAGCTGATGGTGTCGACCGACGTGTCTGGTCTGGTGAAGACGGTGAACGTGCGCGAAGGTGAGCACGTCAAGAAGGGCCAGGTTCTGTTCACCCTGGATCCGCACCCGTTCCAGATCGCGCTCGACAATGCGAAGGCCCAGCTGGGGCAGGTCGTGCAGACGGTGGAATCCACCAAAGCCGATTATCAGAGCATGTTGAGCACCGCGGACGCGCAACGTGCGCAGGTCGATCTCAACCGCCGCAATTACGAGCGTTTTGCCGCCTTGCTGAAGGTGAACGCCATCGCGCCCGCGACCTATGACCAGGCGCGCCTGACGCTCGCGACATCGCAGCAGCAACTCGTCGCTGCCGAGCAGACGGCGAAGACCGAACTCGCCAAACTCAACGGCAATCCGGATATCGCGCCGGACCAGACCCCGCAATATCAGGCGGCCAAAGCCGCCGTCGATGAAGCGCAGCGTCAGCTCGATCATGCGACCGTTCGCGCGCCGTTTGCCGGCATCGTGGCGGAAGTGGATTCGCTTCAGCCGGGCACGCTCGTCATCTCAGCGATGAGTGCCTTCTCGACCACCAGTGCGGTCGGCTTGATCGGAACCGAGAAGGTCTGGATCGAAGCGCATATGAAGGAAACCGATCTCACGCATGTGAAGAGCGGCGATCCGGTGTCCATCACCATCGACACTTATCCCGACCGCACCTGGCAGGGCCATGTCGATGCGGTGAGTGCTGCCAGCGGCTCCGCCTTCTCGGTTCTTCCTGCGGAAAATGCCAGCGGCAACTGGGTGAAGGTCACGCAGCGCATTCCTACGCGCATCATCATCGACCGCAAGAAGGGCGATCCGGAGCTTCGTTCGGGTATGAGCGCCGTTGTCGATATCGATACCGGCCGGCGCACGTGGCAGCGCATGTTGTTCGGCCACTGAGGGGCGGGAAGGGTTTTGTTAGAGTAGAATGACCGCCCGCTCGCTCGGAACGTCGCACGAGGCGTACGGATCCAAGTTCGAACTTCGCATCATCATGCTCTGCTCGATGGCGGGCACGCTGATGCAAGCTTTGGACTCGACCATCGCCAATGTTGCGCTGCCCTATATGCAGGGCAGCCTGCAGGCCTCGCGCGACCAGATAACATGGGTTTTGACCTCTTATATCGTCGCGGCCGCCATCATGACCGCGCCGGTCGGCTGGCTCGCGGCGCGTTTCGGCCGCAAGAACCTCGCGCTCATCTGCATCACCGGCTTCACCATCACCTCCATGATGTGCGGCGCTGCGCAGAATTTGAACCAGATGGTGATCTTCCGTCTGGCGCAGGGGGCGTTCGGCGCGGCACTCTCGCCGTTGTCGCAATCGATCATGCTGGATCTCTATCCGCCGGAGAAACGCGGTTCGGTGATGGCGATCTGGGGCATGGGCGTGATGGTGGGACCCATCCTCGGCCCAACTCTCGGCGGCTATCTGACGGACGTCTATAACTGGCGCTGGGTATTCTACATCAACCTTCCGTTCGGCATCGCGGCCGTGACCGGAATTTGGCTGTTCCTGCGCGAAACCCACCGCGATAGCACATTGAAGTTCGATTGGTTGGGGTTCGCGTTTCTTGGCATTGCGCTGGCAAGCCTGCAACTCATGTTGGATCGCGGGACCGAAAAGGCCTGGTTTGAATCGCCCGAGATCATCGCGGAAGCCGTGATCGCGGTGCTGGGGGCGTATCTGTTTTTCGTGCAGATGTTCACGACGGACAGGCCGTTCATTCCGAGCGCGCTGTTCAAAGACCGAAATTTTGTCTCCGCCATGGTGCTGATGTTCGTCACCGGCCTGGTCATGGTCGCCAGTTCCGCGTTGCTGCCGCCCTATTTGCAGCAGCTCGGCGGCTATTCGGTGACCGACACGGGAATCCTGATGGCGCCGCGCGGTGTCGGCACCATGATCGCCATGGTCATTGCGGGACGCATCGCATCGCGTGTCGACTCTCGTCACATCATCGCCTTTGGCGCGTGCCTGATCCTGTGGTCCATGTGGGAAATGTCCAAGTGGACGCCATCCGTTTCCGCATGGTCGCTTGTCGATGTCACCTTCGTGCAGGGCCTGGGCATGGGGCTTGTCTTCGTTCCCATGAACCTCGTCGCGTTTGCCACCCTGTCGGCGGTCTTTCGGACGGATGGCAGCGCGATGATCAATCTCATGCGCAACGTCGGCAGTGCGATCGGCGTGTCCGTCACGACGACGATTCTTGCCAACGGCACCCAGACCGCGCATTCCGCGCTGGCGGCGCATGCCAGTTCCTTCAACCGCGCGCTTAGCGTGGGCATGCAGGGCATGATGTGGAATCCCAAGATTCCCATGACCGCCCAGATGCTCAATCACGTCGTGGATACCAATGCGCAGGTGATTGCCTATTCGAACGACTTCATCTTCATGCTCATCGTCTCCATACCCTCACTCTTCGTGGTCTTTTTCATGAAGAAGCCGCCCACGCTCGCGGCTGGTGAAAAACTGGAAATTTCGGAGTAGACCTGCCTCCGCCAAACAGGAGCAGGATGATGAAAGTCGCATTTCTCGGGCTGGGCGTGATGGGCTATCCCATGGCCGGGCATCTGGCCAAGGCGGGGCACGACGTTACCGTTTACAACCGCACCGCCGACAAGGCCGCTCGCTGGGTCAAGGAATATGGCGGCAAGTCTGCCGCGACGCCCGCTGAAGCCGCCGCCGAATGCGATCTCGTCATGGCTTGCGTCGGTCGGGACGCGGATGTCCGGGAAGTTACCGTGGGCCGTCACGGCGCTTTCGCGACCATGAAACGCGACGCGATCTTCGTGGACCACACGACCGCGTCCGCGGACATCGCGCGCGAACTTGCCGAGGAAGCGCACAAGCGCGGACTTCATTTTGTCGATGCGCCGGTCTCCGGCGGCGAGGCAGGCGCGAAAAATGGTCAGCTTACGATCATGTGCGGCGGCAGCGCCGCGGCCTATGCAAAGGCAGAGCCCGTCATCACGGTCTATGCGCGCCAATGCAAGCGCCTGGGTGAGGCCGGCTCGGGCCAGCTCACCAAGATGGTCAACCAGATTTGCATCGCCGGCATCGTGCAGGGGCTTTCCGAGGGGCTCAGCTTCGCACGCGCGGCGGGACTTGATGCGGAGGCTGTCATCGAAGTCATTTCGAAAGGCGCCGCGCAAAGCTGGCAGATGGAGAACCGCCACAAGACGATGCTGGCTGGCCATTATGACCACGGTTTCGCAGTCGAGTGGATGCGGAAGGATCTCGGCATCGTTTTGGACGAAGCACGGAACAATGGTGCTTCGCTTCCCGTTGCCGCTCTGGTCGATCAGTTCTACGCCGATGTCGAGAATATGGGCGGTGACCGTTGGGATACGTCGAGCCTGTTCGCCCGGATGGAAAAGCTGCGCAAGAAATGAAGAAGAAACCTGCGAAGAAACCTGCGCGCAAAGCCGCCGCCTATCATCACGGGGATCTTCGCAAGGCGTTGCATGACGCGGCCGCGTCCATTCTGGAAGAGGAGGGGCTTGCTGCACTAAGCTTGCGTGCCGTCGCGCGGAAAGCCGGTGTCAGCCACGCGGCACCGTATCGGCATTATCCGAACCACGAAGCGTTGCTTGTCGAGCTGGCTGTTGAGGGATTCGAGGAATTGCGTGCTGCGATCTCGTCCGCGGCGGCGGCGCCGGACAATCGCATGGATCGCATAACGGGGATCGGCGGCGCTTACATGCGTTTCGCGTCGAAACATCCCGCGCTGACCCAGCTCATGTTCGGTCCGCAAATTCCGAACAGGGATGCGATCCCGAGGCTCACTGATGCCGCCGATGCGATCGGCGCGGAGATCGGCGCGGCGCTGGAAGATTCGGCGCTCGGTCTCGCGGTGTGGGCGGCGGTGCATGGCCTTGCCATGCTGATCGTCGAGAATGTGATTGATCTGGGTCAGCGGCGCGCGGGGAACGCTGTACTTCCCACGCGCGCCGAGATTCTGTTGCGAAGCCTCTTCACCGAAGAGCGCTAGCTGCAAAGCCCACTAGTTGGCGATCTGCAGATCGCCTCGCATTTGGACATTGCGCAGGTACTGCCGGTCCTGAACCTTCATCTGGTTCCATTGGGCGCGTGTCATGCAAGTCTGCTTCTTGATGACATCGCCGTTGTGAATCATTGACCGGCACACGACCTCGGAGCCGCTCGCCGACACCGACACCGCCGGCGTTGCCTGCGCTCCCTGAGTCTGGTCCGCCATTGCAGCGCCGCTGCAAAGCACCGCTGCGCCAAACGCCGCCGCGAACATCATGTTTTTCATTGCTCAAACCTCCCGAATTGCGCAACGAGCATGGTGCTGCCCATACAAGGTTGGCAATATCGGAATGGCCGCGGCGGTTCACATTCCCTTGATAAAGGGAGGGTTTTCACGCGGCTGTGAACGCAAGATCAGTGTTTGAGCAGCTTTACCGCGTCGCGCGCGAAGTAAGTGAGAATACCGCTCGCACCGGCGCGTTTGAAAGACATCAGGCTTTCCAGAATGACGCGATCCCGGTCGAACCAACCGCGTTCGATCGCGCCCATCAGCATCGAATACTCGCCGGACACCTGGTAGGCGAAAGTCGGAACGTGAAAGGTGTCCTTCACGCGGCGCACCAGATCGAGATAGGGCATGCCGGGTTTCACCATCACCATGTCCGCGCCTTCGGCGATGTCGAGCGCGACTTCGCGGATCGCTTCATCGCCGTTCGCCGGATCCATTTGATAGGTGCGCTTGTCACCGGTCAGCGATTTCGCCGAGCCTACGGCATCGCGGAACGGCCCATAGAACGCACTCGCATATTTGGCCGCATAGGCCATGATCAGCGTGTCTTTGTGCCCGGCTTTCTCCAGTGCGGTGCGGATCGCGCCGATGCGCCCGTCCATCATGTCGGACGGCGCGATGATGTCGCAGCCCGCTTCGACCTGAAGCAAAGCCTGCTTCACCAGAAGATCGACGGTCTCGTCATTGGCGATGGTGGTGCCCGACTTGTCGAACACGCCGTCATGGCCATGATCCGTATACGGATCGAGCGCCACGTCGCACAGCACGCCCATCTCGGGCACGGCCTTCTTGATCTCGCGTACCGCGCGGCACACGAGGTTCTTGGCATTGAGCGCTTCCTTGCCGTCCGCGGTCTTGAGCGACGGGTCGGTGTAGGGAAAAAGCGCGATGACGGGGATGCCCAGCTTAGCAGCCTCTTCGGCCGCACCGGCAACGAGGTCCACCGAGAGCCGGTCGACACCCGGCATGGAGGCGACCGGTGTGCGTTTGCGTTCGCCATCGGAAACAAAGATCGGCCAGATAAAATCGGACGCGGAAAGCGTGTTCTCGGCAACAAGCTTTCGCGTCCAATCGTGACGGCGCAAGCGGCGCATGCGAAGGGCAGGGAACTGGCTCATGGGCGTCTCATGCCAAGTCTTCGCGGCGCTTGCAAGAAACGCCCTGTCGCGGCCTTTGCCAAGGGGCCAAAACAGGGATAATCCGCACGCCGGGATCACCGTTTTTTGGACATTAGATCGCATGGATTTCGAACTGACTGAAGACCAGCGCGCCGTTGAAGATGCCGCGCGCAAATTCGCGAAGGACCGCCTTTTGCCCTTCGCCGCCGAATGGGACGAAAAGGAGCACTTTCCCGTCGATGTGATGCGCGAGGCCGCGGCACTGGGTTTCGCCAGCATCTATGTGAAGAGCGACGTCGGCGGATCGGAGATGAGCCGCCTGGACGCCGCGATCATCATGGAAGAGCTGTCTGCCGGCTGCACCTCAACGGCGGCGTTCATTTCGATTCACAACATGGCGTCATGGATGATCGATCGCTTCGGCACCGATGAGCAGCGCAAGCGGCTTCTGCCCAAGCTCGTCACCATGGAGAAGATCGCAAGTTATTGTCTGACCGAGCCGGGATCGGGTTCAGACGCCGCGTCCCTGAAGACCAGGGCGGTGAAGGACGGTGACCACTATGTTCTGAACGGCTCCAAAGCCTTCATTTCCGGCGCGGGCGTGTCGGATGTCTATGTCTGCATGGTGCGCACCGGCGAAGATGGGCCGAAGGGGATTTCCTGCATCGTCGTCGAAAAAGGAATGCCCGGTCTCAGCTTTGGCAAGAAGGAGCGCAAGATGGGCTGGAACAGCCAACCTACCGCTCAAGTCATCTTCGACAATTGCCGCGTTCCGGTCGCCAACCGCATCGGCGCGGAAGGCGAGGGCTTCCGCATCGCGATGATGGGGCTGGATGGCGGACGCATCAATATTGGCGCGTGTTCGGTCGGCACTGCGCGCGCCGCGCTCGACGAAGCGAAAACCTATGTGACGGACCGCAAACAGTTCGGCCGTCCGATCGCGGAATTCCAGGCAACGCAGTTCAAGCTTGCGGACATGGCGACCGAGCTGGAGGCCTCGCGCCTGATGATCCGCAACGCCGCCGACGCACTGGACAAGAAAGCGCCGCGCGCGACGATGCTGTGTGCCATGGCAAAGCGCTTCGCCAGCGACATGGGATCGAAGATCGCCAACGAGGCGCTGCAGCTTCATGGCGGCTACGGCTATCTCAAGGACTTTCCCGCTGAACGCCATGTCCGCGATCTGCGTGTTCATCAGATCCTTGAAGGCACCAACGAGATCATGCGCGTGATTGTGGCGCGCGAGATGTTCCGGCAATGACGGAAGAAGCCGAAGTCCTGTTCGAGCGCCGTGGCGCGCTCGGCCTCATCACGCTCAATCGCCCAAAGGCGTTGAACGCGCTGACGCAGGGCATGTGCGTGGCAATGAAAGCGCAACTTGACGAATGGGCCAAAGACGACGCGTTCAAATCCGTCGCTATTCGCGGCAACGGCGACCGGGCCTTCTGCGCGGGCGGTGACATTCGCGCGCTGTATGAATCGGGGAAGGCGAAAACGCCCTATGCGCTCCAGTTCTACCGCGATGAATACATCCTCAACGCCACGATCAAGCGCTATCCGAAGCCTTACATCGCGCTGATCCACGGCATCGACATGGGCGGCGGCGTCGGCGTGTCGGTGAACGGCAGCCATCGCATTGCTGGTGAGAGCATGGTCTTCGCGATGCCGGAAACGGGCATTGGCCTCTTTCCCGATGTCGGTGGCTCCTATTTCCTGCCGCGCTGTCCGGGGCAACTCGGAATGTTTCTGGGGCTGACGGGCGCTCGCTTGAAGACAACGGACTCGCTTTATGCGGGTATCGCCACCGACTTCGTGCCGATGGCGCATTGGGAAATGCTGCTCACCGCGCTCGCGGATGGTACGGCGCCCGATACCGCCATTGCTGGTCTGAAGGATTCCGTGCCCGGCACGTTCCTTGCGGAGCATCGCGACGCCATCGACCGCACCTTCGGACAAGGCTCGGTGGAGGATATCCTCGCCGCGCTCGATGCAGAACATACCGACTGGGCGCAGGACACGGCCAACACCATCCGTGCAAAGTCGCCCACCAGTCTCAAGATTGCTTTTCGTCAAATCCGCGAAGGAAAATCGCTCAGCTTCGATGAATGCATGAAGATGGAATACCGGATGGTGAACCGCATCGTCGCGGGGCATGATTTCTATGAAGGCGTGCGCGCGGTCATCATCGACAAGGACAATGCGCCGAAATGGCAGCCGGCAGCGTTGTCGGGCGTTTCAGATGCGGATGTGGGTGCCTATTTCGCGCCGCTGGGAGAAAAGGAACTAAAGCTATGAGCAACATCGCATTCATCGGCGTGGGCAATATGGGTGGCCCGATGGCCCGCAATCTCCTGAAGGCCGGACATCAGGTCACAGCGTTCGATCTCAGCGATGCGGTTCTCGATCCGGTCCTGAAGGCGGGTGCGCGGAAAGGTGCAAGCGCCAATGCGGCGGTGAAGGATGCCGACGTGGTGATCACGATGCTTCCGGCCGGTCACCATGTTCGCGCTGTCTATCTCGACAACGGTGTTCTGGGCGCAGCAAAGAAAGGCGCGCTTCTCATCGACTCTTCCACGATTGACGTCGATTCCGCGCGCGCTGTTCATACGGCGGCGGAAAAAGCCGGCTTCCTGTTCCTCGATGCGCCGGTGTCCGGCGGCACGGGCGGCGCAGAAGCCGGTACGTTGACATTCATGTGCGGCGGCAGCGATGCCGCGTTCGAACAGGCCAAGCCGGTTCTGGAAAAGATGGGCAAGAAGATCGCCCATGCGGGTGGCCCCGGTGCGGGGCAGGCCGCCAAGATCTGCAACAACATGATGCTGGGCATTTCGATGATTGGTACATGCGAGGCGCTGGCGCTGGGCGAAAAGCTTGGGTTGGAAGCGCAAAAGCTGTTCGACATCATGTCCACATCGTCCGGTCAGTCCTGGTCGCTGACGACGTATTGCCCCGTGCCGGGCCCGGTGCCGACCGCGCCGTCCAATCGCGACTATGCGGGCGGCTTCGCGACAGCGTTGATGTTGAAAGATCTGAAGCTCGCGCAGACGGCGGCGCAGTCGGTGGGAGCGAATACGCCACTTGGTGCCGAAGCGGCACAACTCTATTCGCTGTTCGCCGCGGCTGGTAACGCCGGAATCGACTTTTCCGGGATAATTCGCATGTTGCGGGGAAAGGCCTGATTTACCCACCCTTAAGACCCACGCCGTATTCTTTAGTCAAATAAAACAGGTGGGCCTCGTGAAAAACACGAGGGGTGGAAGATGACAGCGTTAGCGAAACCGCAGATTGCGGCCGCGCTCGAGAGCGCGTCGGTCGTGAGCAAACACTACATGGAGATGCTCAATCTCATCGAGAGATTGCATCGCCAGCTTCTCGACGTCATCAAGGATGAGCTCGATCGTCGCGATGAACGCGAGATCAACAGCGTGCAAGCGCTGCTGCTCTTCAACGTCGGGGATCAGGAATTGACGGCCGGTGAGCTGCGCACGCGCGGCCACTATCTTGGCTCGAACGTCTCCTACAACCTCAAGAAACTCGTGGAAGCCGGCTACGTGCACCACGAACGCTCGGAACTCGACCGCCGCTCGGTCCTCGTACGCCTGACCCGCAAGGGCGAGGCGGTGCGGGATATGCTGCGCGAGCTGTTCGAGCGCCATCTGATTTCCCTCGAAGCGGTCGGCAATGTCGGCGCCACCGATCTCGACGGCATGAATGCTTGCCTGAAGCGCCTCGAGCGCTTCTGGATCGACCAGGTTCGTTTCCGCCTCTGAGTAGTTATCCTTCGGTCCCGCCGGCGACTTGTGCCTAGAATGGGCAGAGTCGCCGGAGCCGACCGTGCAGCGGATCAGGAACCATCTTCGTCATCACTGGCATTTCTACCTGGCGGCCGTAATCGGCAGCCTGGCTTTTCTGTTTGGGGCATCGCTCACCGGGCCGGAGCGGACACTCGCAGCAGGCGACAGCTTCTTCGCCGCCTATCTGGCGGCGGCCATCGCGGCAATCTATCGGATCGATGCCGATGGATTGCGGAAGAAAGCGGGGGCGGAGGACGAAGGCATTTTCCTCGTCATTCTGATCGCACTCGTCGTTATCGGCATTTCGTCGCTTTCGATTGTCACGGTCCTGCGCGAGAAACACGCGCCGTCACCGCTGGCGCTCGGTTTGGCGATTGCCGGTGCGCCGCTTGGATGGCTATCGCTGCACACCATCGCCGCGTTCCACTACGCCAACCTCTATTACGGCAGAAAAGGTGATGCGAAAAATGCGCAAAGCATTCGCGGTCTTGAATTCAGAGACACGAAGGAACCCGGCATTTGGGAGTTTCTCTACTACGCCTTCACGATCGGCATGACGGCCCAAACATCCGATACCGATGTAACCGATTCCAGGATGCGCCGCGCGACGCTCGGCCACTCGGTGGTGTCGTTCTTCTACAACACAGCGATCATCGCCATGGCCGTGAACGCGGTTGTCGCAGTGGCCTCCTGAAAACGTCTCGCAAAAAAGCTATGCCCTCGCAGGAAGCGCCGTCCGCATGTGACAATTCGCATGGATTCGTGCCCGGACGTTGGGATATTCTGGGGCCGGCAAGCTCTTGGACCATCGGGTCCGATCTGGGGCGAATAAGTATGGCTTTTTCCTATGTTTCCCGTTTCCGCGACGCGCTCGCCGGCTTGAAGCGCGAGGGCCGATACCGGATATTTGCAGACATCATACGCCGGCGCGGGAGCTACCCGCAGGCGCTTTACCATTCCGAGCAGAACGCCCGTCCGATCACGGTCTGGTGCAGCAACGACTACCTCTGCATGGGTCAGCACCCCAAGGTGCTGGCGGCGATGCATGAAGCCATCGATACGACCGGCGCCGGCTCGGGTGGCACGCGCAACATCTCGGGCACCACGCACTATCATGTCGAACTGGAGCGCGAACTTGCCGATCTGCACGGTAAGGAAGCCGCGCTGATCTTCACGTCGGGCTTTGTCTCGAACGACACCACTCTTGCGACGCTGGCGAAACTGCTTCCGGGTCTGATTGCCTTCTCTGACGAACAAAACCATGCGTCGATGATCGAAGGCATTCGCCATGGCGGCATCGAAAAGCGAATTTTTAAACATAACGATCTGGTGGATCTGGAAGCGCAGCTTCGCGCCGCCGATCCCAATGCACCCAAGCTGATTGCATTCGAATCCGTCTATTCCATGGACGGCGATTTCAGCCCCATAGCCGAAATTTGCGATCTCGCCGAGAAATATGGCGCGATGACTTATCTCGATGAGGTCCACAGTGTGGGTCTTTATGGTCCGCGCGGCGCCGGTGTTGCCGCTCGCGACGGCGTCATGGATCGCGTGGATATCATCGAAGGAACACTCGCCAAGGCGTTTGGCGTCATGGGCGGTTATATTGCCGCAAGCGTGGAGGTGGTGGATTGCATCCGCTCCTTTGCGCCCGGATTCATATTCACGACGTCGATCGCGCCCGTCCTTGCGGCCGGCGTGCTTGCCAGTGTGCGTCATCTTAAAGAGAGCAATATCGAGCGCGAGAAAATCCATGAGCGCGCGGAAAAGCTGAAGACGCTCCTGCGGGATGCGGGGCTGCCGTTGATGGAGACCAGCAGCCATATCGTACCGGTCTTTGTTGGCGATGCCGCGACGTGCAAATCGGTTTCCGATGCATTGCTGCGGGATCATGCAATCTATGTGCAGCCGATCAATTTCCCGACCGTTCCGCGCGGTACGGAGCGCCTTCGGTTTACGCCGTCGCCAATGCATACCGATGCGATGATGGAGCAACTCGTCCGCGCGCTCGATGAAGTTTGGGTCGCGCATCACCTGAAGCGCGCGGCCTGATCGCGATGCCGCCTCGCGGCACGGAAGTTTACGTCGAATTCGTCGTGCAGGGCGCTTTTGTGAAAGCGACGGCAATCGATTCCAAAACCGGCATCGAGGCCAGCGTCATAGGACCTGCCGCGGCGACGCGCGCAGACATGTCCGCAGCCGCGGTCCGCAAGCTTGAATACGTTCTCAAAAAGCGAAAAGGCGTCTGAGCCTATCCGCGGCGCCGGCCTTTGTGCGCGGGCGCGTTTCTGCCAAGCCCGATCTTCTTGGCGAACTCCGAACGTTGCGCTGCGTAATTCGGCGCCACCATTGGATAGTCCGCCGGCAGCCCCCACTTCGCACGATATTCTTCCGGTGTCAGATTGTAGTTGGAGCGCAGGTAGCGCTTCAGCATCTTCAACTTCTTGCCGTCTTCCAGACAGATGATGAATTCATTCGTGACCGACTTCTTCACCGGAACGGCGGGCTTCTGCGACGTCAGTGTTTCGGAAGAGGGCACTCCCGAAAGCGCCCCCAGCGTTGCGTGTATGCTTCTGATCATTGCAGGCAAATCGCTTACCGGCACCGGATTGTTGCTGACGTAAGCGGCGACAATGTCGCTCACCAACTTCAGCATTTCCTCCGTCCTCGCGGTGTGGCCTTCAAGGGGATGACTCATGGGGGTGGTTGTCCTTCGGCGCGCTAATACAAATATATCGTATACAGCTATTATATCGTATACAGCTATCGCCCGCCGATTATGGAGAATCAAGTCGCAAGCGCACCCTGGATTTTTCTCAATGGTCGATGTTTAAAACGCGGTTAGTGGGCAAGACTGCTGAAATCTTCACGTCTCATGAGCGTTCTAAATTATAATCAATTGCCGGGATTACCGGGAACTCGTCATCCCGTCTTTTGTGGGTTATTTCGCTTCGGCTGGCGCTGGCCGGGGCATTCCCTACAAAAATGTGCATAAGGGCTATGCCACTGGCGGCCCTCCTGCCACTAGGGCCGGTCGCGGCGTCTCCGCGCACTGGCGCAATATCTGGTAAAAGGATAGGGCTACATCCGCGATAGGTGCGATGGCGCGCTAGGCATGGCAGGTTGCGACAAGCGGCACGAGGTGAGTTCAAATGGTGGCGGTGACGAACGCGGCAGAGCCGCAGAATTCTGGCTTTTTCACACGCGGGCTGGCGGCGGCCGACCCCGAGGTTGCGCGCGCGGTCGATGAAGAACTCACGCGCCAGCGCGAGAAGATCGAGCTTATTGCGTCGGAAAACATCGTAAGTAAGGCCGTATTGGAAGCGCAGGGTTCGGTACTCACGAACAAGTACGCGGAAGGCTATCCGGGCCGGCGGTACTACGGCGGCTGCGAATATGTGGACGTTGCCGAAGAACTGGCCATCGATCGCGCAAAGCGGCTTTTCAACTGCGACTTCGCCAACGTGCAACCCCATTCCGGTGCGCAGGCAAACCAGGCCGTATTCTTTGCGCTCATGCAGCCGGGCGACACGTTCATGGGGCTCGATCTGGCAGCGGGCGGGCATCTCACGCATGGATCACCCGTCAACCAGTCGGGAAAATGGTTCAAGCCGGTGTCCTACACCGTTCGTCGTCAGGATCACCGCATTGACATGGACGAGGTCGCGGCGATCGCCAAAGAACACAAGCCAAAAGTCATTATCGCCGGCGGCTCGGCCTATTCGCGGATCATCGATTTCAAACGCTTCCGCGAAATCGCGGATTCCGTCGGTGCGTTCTTCATGGTGGACATGGCCCACTTCGCGGGCCTGGTGGCAGGCGGCGCGCATCCCAACCCGCTGGAACACGCGCATGTCGTCACCACCACAACCCATAAGACACTACGCGGCCCACGTGGCGGCATGATCCTGTCGAAAGACATGGATCTCGGAAAGAAGATCAATTCGGCAGTCTTCCCGGGCCTGCAAGGCGGTCCGCTGATGCATGTGATTGCCGCGAAGGCCGTAGCGTTTGGCGAGGCGCTGAAGCCGGATTTCAAGCTCTATGCGCGAGCGGTCGTCGATAACGCAAAGGCGCTGGCGGAAACGCTTCACGCCGAGGGCCTCGATATCGTCTCGGGCGGTACCGACACGCATCTGATGCTGGTCGACCTGCGCCCCAAGAATGCAAAGGGCAATCACACCGAAAAGGCCCTGGATCGCGCCTTCATCACCACGAACAAGAATGCGATCCCCTTCGACACCGAGAAGCCTGCGATCACCTCCGGCGTTCGCCTCGGGACACCCGCGGGAACGACGCGCGGTTTCGGCATTTCAGAGTTCCAGCAGATCGGCAAGCTCATCGTCGAAGTGGTTGATGCTGTTGCAAAGAAGGGCGACGCAGGCGACCCCGAAGTGGAGGCCAGCGTTCGTTCGCGCGTCGCCGATTTGTGCCGCCGTTTCCCGATTTACTAAGGATCATCTTTCATGCGGTGCCCCTTTTGCGGACATGACGACACGCAGGTCAAAGACAGCCGTCCCAGCGAGGACAATTCGGCGATCCGCCGTCGCCGCCATTGCCCGGCCTGTGGTGGCCGTTTCACGACTTTCGAGCGTGTGCAGCTTCGCGAGCTGATCGTCGTCAAAAAGAACGGCCGGCGCGAGCCGTTCGAGCGCGAGAAGCTCGAGCGTTCGCTCACCCACGCCTTGCGCAAGCGTCCGGTCGAAGCCGAGCGCGTGGATCGCATGATCACCGGCATCGTGCGCCGCCTGGAAAGCATGGGCGAGAACGAAGTGCAGGCGTCGACGATCGGCGAACTTGTGATGCAGGCGCTCGCCAGCCTCGACAAGGTTGCTTACGTCCGGTTTGCCTCTGTGTATCGCAACTTCCGGGAGACCAAGGATTTCGAAGTCCTGATTGGCGAGATGGAAGGCGGAGATCGCGACTAGGCGCTTCCCATGAGTGCGACCGATGGGCGTCATATGCGGCATGCGTTGATGCTGGCTGCCCGGGGGCTGGGGCGGACAGGCAGAGTGCCGTCGGTCGGCTGCGTGATCGTCGCACCGAACGGGCACATCGTCGGGTGCGGGCGCACGGCTGAAAACGGACGCCCGCATGCGGAAGTTATTGCCTTGGCGCAGGCAGGCGATGAGGCGCGGGGTGCGACAGCCCATGTGTCTCTGGAGCCTTGTGCTCATGTTGGGAACAGCGGACCGCCTTGCGCCGATGCGCTGGTGAAAGCGGGCGTGGCACGCGTCGTCGTTGCCATGACCGATCCCGATCCACGCACCAACGGCGCCGGTATCGCAAAACTGCGTGCTGCCGGCATCGAAGTGACGACGGATGTTCTGAAAACGGAAGCACAGGCGCTTAATCGCGGTTTTGGGCTGCGCATTGCAGAATGCCGCCCGCTGGTAACGCTCAAGATCGCGCAGAGCGCCGACGGCTTCACCGCGCGCGCGCCGGGCGAAAGCCCATGGATCACCGGTGAAGACGCGCGCCGGTTTGGCCAGCTTTTGCGTGTCCAACATGATGCCATTCTCGTCGGCATCGGAACCGTGATCGCGGACGATCCGGAATTGACGTCTCGACTGCCCGGCCTGGAGAAATATTCGCCGGCGCGCGTCGTGCTCGACAGCAAGCTGAGGCTGAACCCCAAGTCGAAGCTCGCACAGACGGCGCGCAAGACGCCGACCATGGTGTTCACCACACAGTCAGGTGGTGAAGATCTTCAGGCGCTCGGCGTTAATGTCGTTCGCGTAGAAGCCGATCCGGAAGGACGCGTGCGAATTTCGGACGTGCTTCACGACCTGGCGGAGCAGGGGATCAACCGCCTTCTGGTGGAAGGCGGCGCGACCGTGGCGGATGCGTTTTTGAAAGCAGGCTTCGTCGACCGGCTCGAAATCTTCACGGCTCCCATGATACTTGGGAATGCCGGACGTCACGGCACCGGTGCTTTGGCGCTGCGGAATCTCAACGAAGCCCCAAATTTTATGCGGGTTAGCAGCCGGTCTTTCGGCGTCGATCGTCTGGAAAGCTACGAAACAAGGCCCTAAAAGAAACACATGTTCACAGGCATCGTCACCGACGTCGGCCAGGTCCGCCATATCGAGAAGCGGGGCGACACGCATTTCGTGTTCGGCACGCATTACGACGTTTCGGCGATCGATATCGGCGCGTCGATCTCATGCTCCGGCGCGTGCATGACCGTTGTCGACAAGGGTAACGAGAAGGATCGTTGGTTCGCCGTTACAGCATCCGCGGAGACTTTATCGAAGACAACGCTCGGCGACTGGAAGGTCGGCGAGGCGGTGAATTTCGAGCGCCCCATGCGCGTTGGCGATGAATTGGGCGGCCATATCGTGACCGGACATGTCGATGGCATCGCCGAGATCGTCAGCATGAAGCCGGAAGGTGAATCCATCCGCGTCATTCTTCAGGCTCCCAGCGCGCTGGCACGCTTCATTGCGCCGAAAGGTTCGATTGCACTCGATGGCGTTTCGCTCACGGTGAACGAGGTCGATGGCGCGCGCTTCGGCGTGAATATCATTCCACACACTTCCAAGGTGACGACATTCGGCCGCCAGAAGCCGGGCGCGAAAGTGAATCTGGAAGTCGATCTGATGGCGCGCTATGTGGCGCGGTTGGTGAAGGCATGAACGTTCCCGTTTATCACGATTATATTTCGGCGATCGAAGATGTGATCGAAGACGCCCGCAACGGACGCATGTTCATCCTCATGGATGCCGACGACCGCGAGAACGAAGGCGATCTCATTATTCCCGCGCAGATGTGCACGCCCGATGCTGTGAACTTCATGGCGAAATTCGGCCGCGGCCTGATCTGCCTTGCGCTGACGCAGGACCGTGCGGCCGCGCTCAACATCCCGATGATGACGCAGGTGAACGGCACGCCGAACCAGACGGCGTTCACGGTGTCCATCGAAGCCAAGGAAGGTATTTCCACCGGAATCTCCGCGCATGATCGCGCACACACGATTTCCGTTGCTATCGACCCGACCAAAGGTCCGGACGACATTACATCGCCCGGCCATGTATTTCCGCTCGTCGCACGGCATGGTGGAGCACTTGTCCGCGCAGGGCACACAGAGGCTGCTGTCGATATCGCGCGTCTTGCCGGGCTAAATCCCGCCGGTGTGATCTGCGAGATCATGAACGATGACGGCACGATGGCGCGGTTGCCGGACCTGGTGCCGTTCGCGCAATTGCATGGCCTGAAGATCGGAACGATTGCGGACTTGATCGCCTATCGCCGCAAATACGATCACTTCGTGAAACGCACCTTTGAAGGCCCGTTCCAGAGCCACAATGGCGGCGACTGGAAGATGATCGTCTATGTGAACGAACTGGAATATGCGGAGCATATCGCGCTGGTGAAGGGCGATATCACAACCCCGGATCCGGTGTTCGTTCGTATGCATGCGGTCAACATCTTCAGCGACATGCTGGCGTGGAAACCTTACGAGCGCGATGTGCTCGGCGAATCCATGCGCATCATCGCGGATAAGGGCAGAGGTGTTGTCGTGCTGCTGCGTTCGACGCGGCCGACTTTTGTCACCGATGTGGTTACCCGAAAAACACAGGACGATGCGGACCGCCGCCGCGTGAAGGAATACGGCGTCGGCGCGCAGATTTTGCTCGATCTGGGCATCGAAAACATGATTCTGCTGACCGATACGCCGGAAAAGAAGATCGTGGCGCTTGATGGATACGGCCTGAACATCGTAGGCACCCATCCCATTCGCAACCGGGACGCCTGATGGCCAAGCTGAACATCCTCATCGTCGAAGCGCGCTTTTATTCGCACATAGCGAACGCGCTGCTGGATGGCGCGACAGCCGCGCTGGATGCCGCGGGCGCGAACTTCGAACGCATTTCCGTTCCGGGCGCCTTGGAAATTCCACCGGCCATCGCCATGGCCGCGCGCAGCGAAGGCGGCGGCTATGATGGCTTTGTTGCGCTCGGCTGCGTCATTCGGGGTGAGACCTACCATTTCGAAATCGTCTCCGGTGAATCCGCGCGTGGTTTGATGGACCTCGGCGTCCAGCAAGGCCTCTGTATCGGGAACGGCATCCTGACTGTGGAAAATGAAGAGCAGGCACTGGTGCGGGCTTCAACAACCGGCTCAGACAAGGGCGGCGATGCCGCGCGAGCCTGCCTGGCGCTCATCGCACTTCGCGCGCGGCTCGAGTCGCGATCATGAACACCGCCTCCCAGTCGCCTGAGAACCGTCCCGCCTCGGCGGCGCGGCGCGCAGCGCGGCTTGCGGCTGTGCAAGCGATCTATCAGATGGAACTGACTGGAACCGACGCCGAAGAGGTCGCGCTGGAATTCACCGAGCATCGCTTCGGAAAAGAAGCGGAAATCTCGCTGGGCGGAATGCCGGACGAGGAGTTCTTCGGCGCCGTCGTGCGGGGCGTGCCGCATCATCAGGTCGAGATCGACCGCTCTGTGGCGAAATGCCTTTCCGCCGATTGGAAGCTCAACCGGATCGACTCTATCCTGCGCGCCATTCTTCGTGCGGCGGCGTTCGAGCTTATCGACCGCAAGGATGTTCCCGCGAAGGTGGTCATCGATGAGTATGTCGACATCGCGCATGCTTTCTTCCAGGGCGATGAACCTTCTTTCGTGAATGCCGCGCTCGACAAGCTCGCACGCAGGAAGCGCGCGCCGGAATTCGGCGAGACGCCGCCCGATGACGAACTCCAGTTCTGATCGTCCCGGCGAATTTGAGCTCATCGCGAAACTGTTCGCGCCGCTTTCCGCTGAGGCTGCCGGTGCCTATGGGCTGACCGATGATGCGGCCACGATCCAGCCGCCGCCGGGATGCGAACTCGTTGTTACGGCGGACCTCCTGACCGCGGGCGTTCACTTCCGCGCCGACGATCCGCCGAAGATGATCGCAAAAAAATCGCTGCGCGTGAATTTGTCGGACCTCGCCGCGAAGGGAGCCGTACCGGCGGGGTATTTGCTATCATTGGCGATGCCGCGCGATTGGACCTTGCCCTGGATGCAGTCCTTCGCGGATGGCTTGCGCGAAGACCAGAACGCGTTTTCCGTCGCGCTTTTCGGGGGCGACACGACGTCTACGTCCGGCCCTCTGACGATTGCCATCACCGCGTTCGGCTTTGCCCCTGCCGGCCGGATGATCCGCCGCAATGGCGCCAGGCCCGGAGATCTTGTTTTCGTTTCCGGCACTATCGGCGACGCGGGCGCAGGACTGGCTGCCTTGAAAGACGAGATCGCGAACCTCTCCGCCTCTGAGCGCGAAGTGCTGGTGTCTCGCTATCAAGTCCCTTCGCCGCGTCTTGCGCTGGGACAGGCCCTGCGCGGAATTGCGACCGCATCGTTGGACGTATCCGACGGCCTGCTGGCCGATCTTGGTCATATCGCCGAAACATCGGGCGTCCGGCTCACGATCGATGCGGATCGCATTCCGCTCTCCCTGGCTTTCAAGGCTGCGGGAGAATCCGTGTTGTCGGCCGTTACCGCGGGCGATGACTATGAGATCGCATTCACCACACCGGCTGCCAGGCGCGACGAAATTCCGCAGATTGCGGAACGGGCTGGGACGCCTGTTACGGAGATCGGGCGGGTGGAAGCCGGCAAAGGCATCGCCTTGCTGAATTCATCCGGCCACGAAATTCCAGTATCAAAGAAGGGCTATCGGCACTTCTGATTCGTTCATGGTCCATTAGGCCGGCTCTGCGAGGGTTCGCCATGCGCGTCACTGCCCTGATAACCGGACTGCTTCTCTTGGCTTCAACCCATGCGGGCGTGGCGGAGGATGCCAAGAAGCCTGACGCAAAGGCGGGAACCAGCGTCGAGATGCCTTATCTCATCGCGCCGCTTTCCTCGGGGGAAGGGCTTTTGGCTTATGCCTATATCTCCTGCAAAATTGTGGGCGCGTCGCAGGCCGCGGCCATGGAAATCCAAGCCAAGGTGCCGTTCATCCAGGACGCCTTCGTCCGGGACGTGAATGCCTCTTCCATCGGCAAGCCTGACGATCCCATGGCTGTGGATAGAGCAACGCTCGGACCTCGGTTGCTGGCTCTGGCGAAGAAGGTCATGGGGCCGGGCAAAGTCACGGATCTCAAATTGATGGAAGTCCAGGTCCGTCCATTGCGGCCCGGCGCGACCCCGCCGGCGACCAGTCCGTCCTGAATCGTCAAGCATCCCGCGGCGCTTGAAATATTGCGCTTCTCCCAGCGTTTTGGCATAGCTTCCGCGCCCTTGAAGCGGTGGGTCTGTTCCGGCCGGCCATGGGGACCGGCCAGCGTTTTGGCGCCGGCCGGGGGTTCCAAAATTCGCAAGAGGGAAAACCATGGGTTTAGAGCTTGAACTCGTCCTGGGCTGCGGCGTGCTTGCACTGCTGTACGGCGCCTGGACGATCCGCTCCGTGCTGAGCCAGAGCGCCGGCAACGAGCGGATGCAGGAAATTGCCGCCGCCATTCAGGAAGGCGCGGCGGCCTATCTCAATCGCCAATACACGACCATCGCCATCGTCGGCATCGTGATATTCGCGCTGGCCTTCTGGATTTTCGGATGGCAAGTCGCCGTCGGTTATCTGATCGGCGCAACGTTCTCCGGTCTTGCCGGCTATATCGGCATGAACGTTTCCGTCCGCGCGAATGTGCGCACGGCGGAAGCGTCGCGCAGCGGATTGGCCGCTGGTCTCTCGGTGGCGTTCCGCTCCGGCATCGTGACGGGTCTGCTCGTCGTCGGTCTCGGCCTTCTCGCGGTTGCGGGCTACTACACGTTCCTCCGCTACGGCCTGAACATGGACATCGCGGATGAAACACAGGGCCGTGTCGTCACAAACGCACTCGTCGCGCTGGGCTTCGGCGCTTCGCTGATTTCGATCTTCGCGCGTCTCGGCGGCGGCATCTTCACCAAGGGTGCGGACGTCGGCGGCGACATGGTCGGCAAAGTCGAAGCGGGCATTCCCGAAGACGACCCACGCAACCCGGCCACGATCGCCGACAACGTTGGCGACAACGTGGGCGATTGCGCCGGCATGGCCGCGGACCTGTTCGAAACCTACGCGGTGACGACCGTCGCCACGATGGTTCTGGCCTCGATCTACTTTGCCGGTCCCCTGAAGTCGGCGCTGATGCTCTATCCGCTCGCCATCGCGGGCATGTGCATCGTCACCTCCATCATCGGTTCGATGTTCGTGCGTCTCGGCAAAAGCAACAACATCATGGGCGCGCTCTACAAGGGCGTGATCGCGACGGGCCTTCTTTCGCTGGCCGGCCTCTGGCCGCTCACCGACTGGATCGTCGGCCTCCACACCGTGATCGCGCAGGCTCCCGGTCATCTGGTGACCGGCCAGACCTTGTTCTACTGCGGCATCGTCGGTCTCGCCGTCACCGGCGCGATCGTGTGGATCACCGAATACTACACGGGCACGAACTTCCGCCCTGTGAGGGTGATCGCGCAGTCGTCAGTGACCGGTCACGGCACCAACGTGATCCAGGGTCTTGCGATCTCGATGGAATCGACGGCGCTTCCGGCGCTGACGATTTGCGTCGGTATCGTTGTGGCCAACTGGCTCGCGGGCCTCTTCGGAATCGCGATCGCGGTTTCCACGATGCTCTCGCTGGCCGGCATGGTTGTGGCGCTCGACGCGTTCGGTCCGGTGACCGACAACGCGGGCGGCATTGCCGAAATGGCAGGCCTCGAAGGAGACGTTCGCAAGACGACCGACGCGCTCGACGCCGTGGGTAACACGACGAAGGCCGTCACGAAGGGCTACGCGATCGGTTCCGCCGGTCTTGGCGCGCTCGTGCTGTTCGCGGCTTACACTTCGGATCTGCAATACTTCATTGCGCATTCGGACACCTACCACTACTTCGCAGGCTTGCAGGTTCCGACCTTCTCGCTCGCGAACCCGTGGGTTGTCGTCGGTCTCTTCATCGGCGGTCTTCTGCCTTACCTCTTCGGCGGTTGGGCGATGACGGCGGTGGGACGTGCGGCCAGTGCGGTGGTCGAGGAAGTGCGCAAGCAGTTCCGCGAAATGCCCGGCATCATGCAGGGCACGCAGAAGCCGAACTACGCGCGCGCGGTTGACCTGCTCACCAAGGCTGCCATCCGGGAAATGATCGTCCCGTCCATGCTGCCGGTGCTGTCGCCGATCGTTCTGTTCTTCCTCGTGAATTGGGTTGCGGGCAAAACCGAAGCGTTCAACGCGCTCGGCGCCATGCTGCTCGGCGTGATCGTCACGGGCCTGTTCGTCGCCATCTCGATGACCTCGGGCGGCGGCGCATGGGACAACGCGAAGAAGTACATCGAAGACGGCCATTTCGGCGGCAAAGGTTCCGACGCTCACAAGGCAGCGGTGACCGGCGACACTGTCGGCGATCCCTACAAGGACACTGCCGGTCCGGCCGTGAACCCGATGATCAAGATCACCAACATCGTGGCGCTGCTTCTTCTGGCCACCCTGGCGAAGATTTTCTAAGCCAGCATCACGGATGAAATGAAAAACGCGCGAGGCAACTCGCGCGTTTTTTGTTTTCCGGTTGCGATCCGAAAATCAGGGGCCGTTGTCACCCGGGTTTTGGCCGGGAGTCACGCCGCCGAGCGGTATGCCGGGCGTGGCGCTGAACAGCTGCTGCAGGAAGGTCAGCTCGCGGCCCTTGGCCGGCGTGGTGCGGGTTTCGAAGGCAACGACATGGCCGTCCTTCAAACCGAAATGTTTGATGTCCGTTACCTTGCCGTCCTTGTCGAAATGGATGGCCATGATCTTCCGGCTGGTGGTCGAGGGATCGAAGAATGCGACCTGCCGTTCGGTGCTGGAGATGTAATACCAGGCGTCGTCGCCGAAGGTGGCGGAGGTCGAAGGATCGCCGAGCCGTTTCTGGACGGAGGTCTTGGTGTCCGAACCCACGCGAATAGACGCCTCACCGGCGGGATCCGGCAGATAGCCTCGCTGGCTGATGACCGGCGTACACGCCATCAGCGCCAGAGCGGCCGCGGCCAAAACGGGAATTCTCATGCGCGACATCCTTGCAATCCGCTATACCCCGGGGCGATGTGCTAGCCTTGGCAGGCTCCGGTTTCAAGCCGGTCCCTCGGAGACGGTTTATGTTGAAGGCGCTTCTGAAATCGCGCAGCGGAAAATCCCTTGGGGCCGCGCTTTGCACGGCCATTGGGGCGCAGGCGCGCCAGCCCGTGTTTTTCGCGAAACTTGAGGTTCCAGATACGATCGATGGCCGGTTCGATCTGGTCGTTCTGCATGCGTGGCTGGTTCTCGAAAGATTGCGGGAACAGGGAATGAAAGATGTTTCACAAGGCCTGATCGACACGCTGTTCGCGAGCTTCGACGAGAGCCTTCGCGATCTTGGCGTCGGCGATATCGGCATCGGCCATCGCGTGAAGAAGATGGCGGATGCCTTCTACGGTCGCTTGTCCGCTTACGGCGCGGCAGCACAGGACGGTTCTTTGAAGGATGCGATCCTGCGAAACATCTACCGGGGGGAGGCGGGGCACGATGCGGATGCTGACGCGCTGGCGAGCTATGCCCTTGCCGCGCGCGCCAAGCTTCACGAAAGCGATCTTTCGTCCGGCTTTCCCGATCTGGCTGCGATTTCCACTCTTATCCGTTAACTGCCATGGCTAGCTCAGCACCCATAGAACGCATCTACGATCTTTCCGATCTCTCCGTCGCGGGCACCGAGGTCACCATCGACGCGAATCCGGAACAGCGCGCGAAAATCGCGGGGTGGCTTGAGGTCGTTAGCGTCGAGAAGTTCGTTGGCGTCATTGCGCTGCGCAAACTCTCGATGAACCGCTATCGCTATGAAGCGGTTTTGACATGCAATCTTACGCAATCCTCCGTCGTGACGCTGAAGCCTCTGCGAACGCGCATCGAAGAGCGTTTCTCCCGCGAGCTTCACGTCGCCTATCGCAGCCGCCACGCACCGGAGCCGGACAAGGAGCTCACCCTCTCGGCGGCGGATGACGACGCCCCGGAAGAGATCGAGAGCCCTCATTACGATCTGGCAGCCCCCCTTCTGGAGGAGCTATCGCTGGCCCTGGACCCCTATCCCCGGGCCGAGGAGGAGAGTTTCACCCTTCCAGAGCCCCCAGACGCCAAGCCGGAAAGCCCCTTTGCCATCCTCAAGAGGTTGAAGGGCGAGGGCTGAAAACCACCAAATAAAGGGGATATTCTCCCTTGAATCCGGGACGCGTTTCCCCTTTACTCCGCCGCTCATTTTGCCGACCCGGTCAAAATTGGCAGGCGCGCCAAGGGTGTGCCCGTTTTTCCGATTCGGCATATCGGTTTTTGCAAGGAGCTTGTCCGCCATGGCGGTCCCAAAGAGAAAAACATCGCCGTCGCGCCGCAACATGCGCCGTTCGCATCACAAGCTGGTGGCGACCAGCCATAACGAATGCCCCAATTGCGGCGAGCAGCGCCGTCCCCATCACGTTTGCGGTTCGTGCGGTCACTATCGCGAACGCGAGGTCGTGCAGGCCAAGGGCTGACCGGTTTCGCGTGAAAATTGCCAGCGACGGCAAATGTCCCACGCGGTGACAAGGTGATGGCGGCTCCCACTCTCACGGTTTCTATCGACGCAATGGGCGGCGACGCTGGCCCAAGCGTGATCGTTGCGGCTGTCGCGCGCGCGATCGTGCGCCATCCCACCGTGAAATTTCTCCTGCACGGCGATGAGGCCGAGCTGACGCCGCTGCTGGCGAAGCGCAAGAAGGTCGCTGATCGCGTGGAGATGCGTCACGCGCCCGAGCGCGTGAAGATGGAAGACAAGCCAAGCCAGATCGTGCGCCGCGGACGCAATACGTCCATGTGGCGCGCCATCGAATCCGTCGCCAAGAAAGAAGCAGACGTCGCCATTTCCGCCGGCAACACCGGTGCGCTGATGGCGATGTCCTTGCTGCAGCTTCGTCCGCTCGACAGCATCGACCGTCCCGCCATCGCGGCCTTGTGGCCGACCATGCGCGGGCAAAGCGTCGTGCTGGATGTCGGCGCCAACATTTCGGCGGATGCCGAACAGCTTGTCGATTTCGCCGTGATGGGCCAGGCCTTCGCGCGCGCCGTGCTGGGCCTCGAAAAGCCGACGCTTGGCATTCTCAACGTCGGCGAAGAAGACCAGAAGGGCAATGAGGCCGTTCGCGGCGCCGCGCAGATTTTGCGCACGGCAGGGCTGCCCATCGACTTCCAGGGCTTTGTCGAAGGCGATGACATTTCGGGCGGCACGGTGGATGTCGTGGTGACCGACGGTTTCACCGGCAATGTCGCGCTCAAAACGGCGGAAGGCGCAGCCAAGCTTGTCATCGGCTTTCTGCGCAATTCGCTGACGCGATCGCTGCTTGGCAAGATCGGCGCGGTATTTGCCTCCGGCGCCTTGAACGCGCTGCGCCGCAAGCTCGATCCGCGCGCGTCGAATGGCGGCGTCTTTCTGGGCCTGAACGGCATCGTGGTGAAAAGCCATGGCGGCACCGACGCGCTGGGTTTCGCAAGCGCGCTGGACATGGCCATCGACATGGTGCGGGCCGACGTGATCTCGAAGATCGTGGCCGACCGGGCCCGCCTCGCAGTGCCGGTTCCGGTGGCTGCGTCCGGAGTTGGGGCCTCGTGAGCGTAATCCGTTCCCAGATCATCGGCTGCGGTGCGTTCCTCCCGGCCGGCATCCTGACCAATGCCGAACTCGCCAAGATGGTCGACACCAGCGACGAATGGATCCGCGCGCGCACCGGCATCGAGCGCCGCCATATCGTCGAAAAGGGCGAGACCACATCCGAACTGGCATTCCGGGCGGCGCAGGCCGCGTTGGCCAATGCGCAGATCGGCGTGGATGAGATCGATTTGATCGTCGTCGCAACAACGACGCCGGACGAAACCTTTCCCTCCGTCGCTACCAAGATTCAGGCGCGTCTCGGCATGACGCGCGGCGCGGCATTCGATGTTCAAGCGGTCTGCTCGGGTTTCATCTATGGCCTCGCTGTCGCGGACAATTTCATCCGCTGCGGGCAGGCCAAGACGGTTCTTCTGATCGGCGCCGAAACGATGTCGCGGCTCATGGACTGGACCGACCGCACGACCTGCGTGCTGTTCGGCGACGGCGCGGGTGCGATCGTTCTGCGCGTGGGCGAAGGCGAGGGCACGCCCGCCGATCGCGGTGTGCTGAACACCAAACTCTATTCCGACGGCCGGTTGCACGATCTTCTCTATGTCGATGGCGGACCGTCCACGACCGGCACCACCGGGCATCTGCGGATGCAGGGCAAGGAAGTCTTCAAGCACGCCGTCATCAACATCGCCGATTCGATTCTGGCCTCGGCCAACGAGGCGGGCGTGGCCGTCAGCGACATCGACTGGTTCGTGCCGCACCAGGCCAATCAGCGCATCCTGGACGGCACAGCGCGCCGCCTGCACCTGCCGGCCGAACGCTTCATTTCCACCATTGCCGACCATGGCAACACCTCCGCGGCTTCCGTGCCGCTGGCTCTGGCCGTGGCCGTGGCAGACGGGCGGATCAAGCGGGGCGACCTGGTTCTCATGGAGGCCATGGGCGGTGGGCTGACCTGGGGTGCCGGTCTTGTCCGCTGGTAGGATGGAACCTCAAAAAAGTCCCCTATCCCTTTGACGTTGACGGGAAATCCAGCCCCGCATAGCGTGTGACCACGCAATGACAGAGTCGGGCCCGTCATGACGACCAATACCCTCACCCGTGCAGATCTGACCGAGGCCGTGTTCCAGGCCGTCGGGTTGTCGCGTAACGAGTCCGCGCAGATGGTCGAGGATATGCTCGAGGAAGTCTGCTCGGCGCTCGCCAAGGGCGAAACCGTGAAGCTGTCCTCTTTCGGAACTTTCGCAGTGCGCCAGAAATCGCAGCGCATGGGCCGCAATCCGAAGACCGGCGATGAAGTTCCCATCGCGCCGCGCCGCGTTCTCGTCTTCCGTCCCAGCCATGTGCTGAAGGCGATCATCAACGGGCAAACGCCCGTCTTCGAGGCTGAAGAATGAGTGCGGTGCCCGCAGGCCTGCCTGCGTCGGGCATGAAATCTCCCGAAGCCTTTCGCACGATCAGCGAAGTGGCATTCGATCTCGATGTGCCGCAACACGTTCTGCGTTTCTGGGAAACGCGTTTCGCACAGGTGAAGCCGGTGAAGCGTGCCGGCGGCCGCCGTTACTATCGCCCCGAAGACGTCGATCTTTTGCGCGGCATCCGCTCGCTGCTTTACGCCGAAGGTTTCACGATCAAGGGCGTGCAGAAGGTACTGCGCGAACGCGGCCTTCGCCATGTCGCGGAGATCGGTCGTGGCGATGCCGTGTTCACGGGTCCGATCGAGCGCAAGCCCGCCGAAGATGCCGCCGAAGTCTGGCAGGACGAAGCGATGCACGCCCGCGCCATCATGGCCGATCTGGCGCGCGCCCATGCCGAGCCGCAGAGTGCGCCAGGCATCGATCGCCCCGCGCTCGACGAGGAGCAGCGCACCAAGCTGGAAATCCTGCTGGCGGAATTGCTGCAGATGAAGGCGAAGATTCGCGCCGCTGCCGGGCGTTGAATTTTCCGAAATCCGCGAATTTTTGCGCGATCGCGCGGACATGATTGTCCCGCCCACCGAATCCGTCTTTTTCTTGCGCATTTGAATGCGCGCGAATTCGCATGCGCTTTCGCGCACACGCCAGGATCTTGCGCGCCTATCGTGCGATGCGCCCAGCCCTGGTAGTTGAATTTCAAGTAAGGGGGTGGGGGGTCCCCCCGTTGCAGAATTGCCCTTCAGCCACTCCTCTTTAAAACAAACTCCATTGTCATAGGGGCGGCAATGGCGCGTTGAGAGCGCTCGAACGCAAAAAACCGCCGCTTTTCAGCGACGGCTACGGATCGGGCGCAGTTCGAGAGTTGGGAGATTTGTACACCGCGACCGTTACGGTTGTCAAATAATTATTCCGGCGAATAGGACTATAG
>Ga0207657_10000339_pt1 | contig 49518 bp, 52 predicted proteins | sample KBSC33metaG_FD_184316 | JGI IMG/M metagenome (GOLD analysis project Ga0207657, IMG submission 184316) | Corn rhizosphere microbial communities from Kellogg Biological Station, Michigan, USA - KBS C3-3 metaG (SPAdes) (version 2) | ecosystem: Host-associated > Plants > Roots > Rhizosphere > Soil ... | reverse complement strand
GCGCTCGGTCCCGCAGGACGGGTGCACTTCCTGTCCGCGCTTCAAACAGCGCGGCTGGAGCTATGGGAGACGAGCGTGATTGCGCAAGTCGCCTTCGAGCGCGCCAGGGCGCCCGGCACGAGCGAGCCCCCGGCAAAGACGATGATCGAGGGCTACGCCCTGCCCCACGCCGTTTGCCTGCCGATCGACACCCCGCGCGAAAAAGCGGTCCGGATTCTGAGTGGACCCAATGCAATAGGACAACAGCCCAAGTAGGCGGAAAAAAGACCGCCGAATGTCCGCTTTCCACCCATTGCAGACATTAGCGAAATCAGCTGAGACATCTGACTGCCTCTGCTAAGTATCGATGCTTCGCCTTTTGGGTACGGGGCAAAGGGGAGCAGGCGGATGCTGGGGAGGCGCTCGTTCTTGGAGGTATTGGCTGCCGCGGCGGCGCTTCCAGACAGTCTCGCGAGGGCCGCATCCGTCAAATCGGTCGCTCACTCGGCGACAGATTTCTTTCCAGGCTTTCGCCGCCTTTCGGTTCAGACCACCGGCACTGAGATCAATGTGCTGGTTGGCGGAAACGGGCCGCCTTTGCTGTTCCTGCACGGTTACCCGCAGACACACATCGAGTGGCGGAAGGTCGCACCCGAGCTCGCAAAGACGCGCACCGTCGTTCTTCCCGACCTCCGCGGCTACGGAGATAGCGGCAAGCCCATCGGCGGCCCCGATCATGCTGCATACGCAAAGCGCGCGATGGCTGCGGATCAGATCGAGGTCATGTCAGCGCTCGGCTTCCATCAGTTCGCCATGATCGCTCACGATCGCGGCGCGCGGGTCGGGCACCGTTTGCTGCTTGATCACCCCGAGCGCGTCACACGAGCCATACTCATCGACATTTGCCCTACATCCTACATGTACGAGCACGCAGACCGCGCTTTCGGCTCGGCCTATTTTCACTGGTTTTTCCTGATCCAGGATGCCCCCCTTCCAGAGCGGCTGATCGGCAATAACGCCGACGCCTGGCTGCGCTATGCGTTTGACCCGGCCATTCCCGCGCACATCGAACCGGCAGCATATGCCGAATATCTGCGCTGCTTCGCGCAACCGGCCGCAATTCACGCATCTTGCGAAGATTATCGCGCCGCCGCGAGCATAGATCTTGAACACGACAAGGCGGACCACGGTCGCAAGATCGCCTGCCCGCTCCAAATCCTTTGGGGTTCCAGGGGATTTGTCGGTCGGAATTACGACGTGCTTGGCGTGTGGCGCGGCTTCGCGGACGACGTCTCCGGCAATGCCATTGAATCCGGGCATTGGATCGCCGAGGAAGCGCCGGGCGATCTCCTGCGCGAGGCGCAGCGGTTCCTGATTTGAGTGTCCGGTTTCCGCCCAAAGTGGGCGCAAGCAGCGATCAATCGCCGCTGAGCGCGGGGTCGATGTCCGCGGGATAGTCGATCATCGGCATTCCGACATCGCCCTTGCCCACCGTCCCGCCGGCCATTTGCAGCATCCGCTCCAGCGGCAACCTCGCCGCATCCATCAGCTCGGGCGACAGCTCGATCCTCGGCTTGAGGTCACGCAGGCTCACGTAGAGCTTCTCCAGCGTGTTCAGCGCCATGTACGGGCACATGTTGCAGTTGCAGTTGCCGTCGCCGCCGGGGACCCCGATGAAGGTCTTTTCCGGCGCGGCCTTCTCCATCTGGTGGATGATGTGCGGTTCGGTCGCGACCAGGATCGTGTCCGCGTCCGATTCGAGCGCGAACTTCAGGATCGAGCTGGTCGAGCCGACGTGGTCGGCGTGCTCGATTATGTGTGGCGGGCATTCGGGATGCGCCGCGACGGGAGCGCCGGGATGCTCGGCCTTCAGCTTCAGAAGCTCGGTCTCGCTGAAGGCCTGGTGGACGATACAGATGCCCGGCCACAGCAGCATCTCGCGGCCGGTCTTGCGAGCGAGATAGCCGCCCAGATGCCGGTCGGGACCGAAGATGATTTTCTGGTCCTTCGGGATCTGGTCGAGGATCGTCTGCGCGCTGCTCGACGTGACGATGATGTCGCTGAGCGCCTTAACCGCCGCGGAGCAATTTATGTAGGTGAGCGCGATATGGTCGGGGTGCGCTTCGCGGAACGCCTTGAACTGGTCGGGCGGGCAACTGTCCTCGAGGCTGCAGCCGGCTTCCATGTCGGGCAGGATCACCGTCTTTTCAGGGCTGAGGATCTTCGCTGTCTCGGCCATGAATCGAACGCCGCAGAAAGCGATCACCTCGGCGTCGGTGGCAGCCGCCTTGCGGGACAGATCGAGGCTGTCGCCGACGAAATCCGCAAGGTCCTGGATTTCCGGCTTCTGGTAATAATGGGCGAGGATGATTGCGTTTCGATCGCGCTTCAGACGCTCGATCTCGGCCAGCAGGTCAAGCCCCTTGGGCATCGGATTTTGGACCGTCATTCTTGCCTTCGGACAGCCGTTTCAGTTGAGCGCTATATGGGCATGAGCCGCCCGGATAGCTAGCCGCTGCGCCACTCTCCGCCCTCTTCCGCAACGAGCCCGCGACGTTGCAGGTCGAGGAGGTGCGCATGGACGGAACCGCCAGCGGCCGCGGTCAGGCGCGGATCGAGGCCGGGATAGGCGTTGGCGACGATTTCCGGGATGTCGCGCGGCTTTTCCGATACCAGGCGGAGAATCTGCCGCTCACGCTGCATCCGGTGGCCGATCAGGTGCCGGACATATTGGCTCGGGTTGGTGACCGGAGGGCCGTGCGCCGGGAAGTAGATTCGGTCGCCGCGCTGCCGGAGCTTGTCGAGGCTCGCGATATAGGCGGCCATGTCACCATCGGGCGGGACCACGACCGTTGTCGACCAGCCCATCACATGATCTCCGGTGAACAAAGCGTCGCCATAGGCATAGCAAAGATGGTTCGAGGTGTGGCCGGGCGTGGCGACTGCCGTCAGTGCGGCTCCGGCGATGTCGATGCTCTCCCCGTCCCCGAGTATGCGATTCGGCATGTAGTCGCCGTCGAACGAGGCGTCGGCGCGCGGGCCGACCGTCTCGAGCGCTAGCGGGGCGCAGCCCACGATCTGCGCGGCCGATCGCTCGGCGAGCATCGCGGCCGCGGGGCTGTGGTCGCGATGGGTGTGCGTGCACAGGATTGCAACCAGCCTGCGGCCGCCGACTGCCTCGACGATCGCGTCCACATGAACCGGGTCGGCGGGTCCGGGATCGATGACCGCAACCTCGGCTTCTCCTTCGCCGACGAGATAGGTCTGAGTCCCGTAATAAGTGAATGCCGACGGGTTGTGCGCGAGCAGCCGAGCGATCCCCGGCTCAAGTTGTTCGGAGATTTCATAGGGCGCGTCCACGCCTGCGCTCTGCCACGCGCCGCTGCGGCTGGCAAAGACGAGTTCAGCAGCGGATGAGAAACGGCCCCTGCCGGTCGACGACCTGGCCGCCACCGACCACATCGAACTCCACTTCGCCAGTCACCATGCCCGAGCAGACCTGCCGGGGCAGAGCGACCCTAACCGACTGACCCTTGCGCATCGATCCGAGGGCAACTTCTGCGCGGACGTCGCCCTGGCGGACGAAGCGGAGTGCGAAGCCGCCAGGCGCACCGCCGGCGGATTTGACGGTCACGATCGTGTCGCGGTCGAGAGTGACGCAGGGTCCCCCACCGGGAAATTCGGCGTTGATGCAGGCGAAGCTCAGCCGCGGGCTCACGGCCGCCACGGCCGGAGCCGCCGCCGCCGGAGGCGCGACCGCAACTTGAACCGGAGCAGGCGCGGACTCGACCGGAGCGGGCGCGGACACCGCCGGCGTTTCGGCTACCTGCGCAGGCTTCGCCGCGGGGGCTGCAGTGCCCGGCAAGGCCCCCTGAAGCTCGGAAATCTTTGCTCGCATCTGCTGGACCAGCGCGGTCCGGCGGTCGTCGGGAATGCTTGTCGTCGCTTCGATCTTGTCTGCCGCGTCGCCGATCATTCGGACAAGCTCGTCCGTGCTCGCGTCCTTGTCGCCGCACAAGGTGACCTTCGTCGGATGCGCTCCGACTCCCCATGCGAAAACGAATTTCTGACCGGGGCAATCGGCCACCTTCTCCCGGGCGAGGTCGAAACCCTTGGGATTGGCCTGCGAATCGAGCGCACCGGGCGGAGCCTCGCCGGACGCGGCCTGCGGCGACGAGCTCTGGGTCGTGGGGGGTGGCTGTTGCGGCTGGTCTTGAGCGGCCGCGGGCGCGGCGAGAAGCAGTGCGATCGAAAGCGAGGCGTAGCGTGTCATGGGTTCTCCCTAACAAAGGGCGCGGCCGGTTTCTGCCCGTCATGCTGCATCTTCGATGAACGGGTCAGGCGGCGGTGCCGCTGGCGAAGGCTCCCTGGCGCTGGGTCCGAAGCGCCGCCCGGCGCGCTGCGAATGCGGCTGGGTAAATTTCTCCGAACAGCGTCCGGAACGTCCTCTCCCAGCTGAACTGGCCTTCGACATGCTCGCGCGCCGCAACTCCCATAGACGCCCGATCGCCCCTCCAGACCTCCAGGATGTTGGTCGCCATCGTCGCCGAATCTTCGACGGGGCCGAGGCGGCCGGTGTCCGAGTCGACTCGATCGAGCATCGCACCCGCGGCGACACCGACGACCGGCAATCCGGACGCTTGCGCTTCGATGACCGAGACCCCGAAGGTCTCGTCGGCCATCGCCGAAACATAGATGTCCGCGCTCGCCAGCCAACGGGACAGTTCGGTGCGGCAGGTCAGATAGCCCGGAGCGATGACCCGGGGGTTGCCGGAGCTCAATATATTGTCGCGAACCGGGCCTTCGCCAATCAACGCGAGCCGTGCTCCGAGCGCCTTCGGAAGGCGATTGAACGCGTCGACGACGAGCTGCGCCCGGCGTTCGCGATCCATTCGGCCGACATAGATGAGGAGTGGCTCGGCCTCGCCGATCCCGAGCGAGCGGCGCAGCCCCGGATCCCTCGCGGCAGGGCTGAAATCGTCAAGCTCGACACCGAGAGGGACGATCCCGACATCGCCAACGCCGAGCTCGCGGAGCTTCGATGCGCCGCCGTTCTCGCTGAGCGCATACACGGCATCGAAGCGACGATAGAGGGAACCGCAATAAAGATAGGCGAGCGAGCGAAGTCCGCCGGCCAGCGCAGAGCCGACCATCGGCTTCAGCGGCCGGTGCACATAGGCTGTCGGAAAGTCGGTGAAATAGCCCGCGACGAGCGCGGTATCGGGATAGCGCCTGCGATGACCGAGCGCCGCCCAGGGCAGGTTGTAGCTGTCCTGGCATTCGATGACGTCGGGTCGGAACCGCTCGAGCGTTTCCCGAACCGCGCGATTGCGAATCAGAAGCCGATAGTTGGGGCTGCTCGGAACGGTCGGGGAGGCAATCGTCACCGTCGCCGTCCGGCTTGTCTCCTGGATCGAATTTCGCTCGCCCGGAACGATCAGGAGGTGCCGATGCGGAGTGTGCGAAAGGATGTGTTCGCGCTTGCGTCGAAGATAGGTGCCGACACCGCCGCCGACCTCCGACCAGCTTTGGGTTATGTCGCAAATGAGCTTCGCACCGGAAGCATCGGGCCTTGTCGTCATTGCGCCATCAACACCGTTGAAGCCGCAAAGTGCCGCCGCCGATTCCTTCCCGAAAACGTCGGGACAGTTTACACTCGGGCAACGGTCGACTGCCTGGCATTTGCATTTTTCCCTACAAAACAGCCAAAAAATCCATTTGGCACGGCTATTGCTTCAACAATCGTGTCCACTTGGTTCCACAAACCACGCAAGGGGCGGTGCAGCGGCTCTCTGGTCCCGCGTCACCGCCCCTTCTAGTTTGCGGATCAGGCCGCCTCGGCGCTCACCAGCTGTTGAAGCTCGCCGCTCTCGAACATTTCCATCATGATGTCGGAACCGCCGACGAACTCGCCCTTCACGTAAAGCTGCGGGATGGTCGGCCAGTCGCTGTAATGCTTGATTTCCTGGCGAATGTCCGGGTCCTGCAGCACGTCGACCGTCTTGAACGGGACCTGGAGATGTTCGAGGATCGCGACTGCCCGGCTGGAAAAACCACATTGCGGGAACAGCTCGGTTCCCTTCATGAACAGCACGATGTCATTGCTTCGGACGATCTCGTCGATCCGCTCTTTGGCGCTAGTCACTTTCCATCTCCTCCGGCACCGCAGTCTGGAGCTGCAGCGCGTGCAATTGTCCGCCCATCCGGGCCCCAAGCGCGGCATAGACCTTCTGATGCTGCCTAACGCGCGGCAGGCCAGCGAAGGTTCGGCTGACGACCCGCGCCGAATAATGATCGCCGTCGCCGGCAAGGTCGGTGATCGTCACCTCGGCATCCGGTATTCCGGCCTTGATCAGCTGTTCGATCTCGGCGGCCGTCATGGCCATCAGGACTGCTCCTGGATGATCTGCCGCCTGGCCTCGATCATCTTGTGACCCAGCGCGTCGCGGATTTGCGCCTCGTCTACCTCCACGCCAGCGGCGGTGAGGTCGCCATGCACCTTGCGCACGACATCGTCATCGCCGGCCGATTCGAAGTCGGCGCGAACCACGTCCTTCGCATAAGTGGCTGTTTCTTCCTCTGACAGGCTCATCTTTCGAGCCGCCCACTCGCCAACCAGACGGTTGCGGCGCGCGACAATCCGAAAGTTCATTTCTTCGTCGTGCGCGAACTTGGCTTCGTACGCACGCTCGCGATCGTCGAATTGGGTCATTTGCATGGCCTTCTTGACTGTTTCGCGTGCGAGATAGGGACCGGGCGGAAGTCCGTCCAGCCGCATCGGCTCCTGCAGGGACGAAAGCGTCAGCGGGAAGAGATGCAGCGCCGGAAGGTGGCGGCGATGACGCGGCCGAGGAACAGCAGCAATTCCGACCCGTGGCCGGAATCCATTGCGAGCTCCGTCTCCTGCCCCAGCGCGAGGATGCCGCACGGATACGGTTCGCCGGAATCAATTCGAATGAGCGCCTCGGCGCGAATCCGGCCGGCGCCAGGCGTACCGAACAGCGGATGACCGGCCGATACGGAGCGCACTTCAACCGGATCGAGGCCCGCGATCATCCGCTCGACGAACGGAGCCTCGACCCGTTCGATCCCGCTGGAATCGGCGCGAAAGCCGCAATCGCCGACAAGGATCGCGATTGCTGCCGAATCGACCCCGAGAATAGCGGGCCAGTCACAGGTGACGATCTCGAGCATGGCCTCGATGGAATCCGCCTCGACCGCTGCGAGAACGGCGGCGTGAATCGACGCGACTGCGTCCGAATGGCCGCGAGCGAAGGCGATGAGGTCGTCATTGGCCTCCTCGACACGCCCGAGCCGCTCGCGCAGCCGGGCGACGGCCCGTTCCTCGAAGTGAATAAGCTGCGCCATGCGTTCGTTGTAGGGGCGTAGCGGTTAATTTCCGGTGGCCACGGCATCGGCAGCGCGGTATCCCTGAACCGCAGTCATTGATGGAGGGCAGGAAATGCCGGCGATTCTCTTGTCATTGCTTTCGGGGGCTGTCATCGCGGCAAAGCCGTTAACGCCGCTGCCGTGGTTCACATTCGACGACTATCCGATGCAGGCCTTCGAAAAGAAGTGGGAGGGAGTCACCAAAGTCGACCTGTTGGTGGCACCGGACGGCTCGATCGCAAATTGCAGGGTGACCCAGTCGAGCGGGCATGAGCAACTCGACCGCACGACCTGCTACCTCGCTGGAAAGCGGGTCAAGTTCGTCCCGGCCAAGGATTCGGACGGACGCGCGGCTTACGGAGTGTATCGCAGCCAGGCCGTTTGGGTCTTGCCCGAACGCCAAATGATCGATGCCAATCCTGGTCCTGACCTGGAGGTGAGCCTGAATCATCTTCCGGAGGGGACGACCGAGCCGCCGGTCGTCAAACTGGCCTATTCGGTCGATGTCCGGGGCAACCCGTCATCCTGCTCGCTGATGCAATCATCGCAGTACCAGCCGCAAATGCTCGTCGACCTTGGCTGCAAGGAGCTGTTGCAAAGCGTTCCGCGCGAACCGGTAATCGGCCCGGCGGGCCAGGCGGTCGAAGCGGTCAAGACCGGCGCCGTGATGTTCAAGACCGGGAGCGGCCGCTAGCGGGACCTGCCGCTCAAATCTTCTGGCCGGTCGCCTGCCAGTCCTTCAGGAAGGCAGCGAGCCCCGCGTCCGTAAGCGGGTGTTTGAACAGCTGATGGATGATTTTCGGAGGTGCCGTCATGACGTCCGCCCCGATCTTCGCAGCTTCGACGACGTGCATCGGGTTTCGAACCGACGCGACGAGGATTTGAGTCCCGAAATCGTAATTGTCGTAGATCATCCGGATGTCGGAAATCAGCTCCATGCCGCTGGTCCCGATATCATCCAGGCGGCCGACAAACGGCGAGATGAAGGTCGCTCCGGCCTTCGCCGCCAGCAAAGCCTGGGCGGCCGAGAAGCACAAGGTGACGTTCACCATCGTTCCGTCGGAACTGAGCGTCCGGCAAGCCTTCAGGCCGTCTTCGGTGAGCGGCACCTTGACCGCGATATTGTCGGCGATTCGACGGAGCACCTCCGCCTCTCGCATCATTCCCTCATAATCGAGAGCGACCACCTCCGCGGACACGGGCCCGGCGACGACGGCGGCAATCTCCTTCACCACCTCCAGGAAGTCGCGGCCTGATTTCTGGACAAGGCTTGGGTTGGTGGTGACCCCATCGAGCAGCCCGGTGGCGGCAAGATTTCTGATCTCGGCAATTTCGGCGGTATCGGCAAAAAACTTCATGGCTGTCCCTGTGCGTTTGCGGCGGGATAGCCGCTGCTACACAAACAGTCATCCGATTCGGGGACGTAACCAATGAACGAGCATGTACGGATCGAGCGGGACGATGGCGTGCTCGCGATTACGCTCGCCCGGCCGGAGCGGCGCAACGCGATCACGGTTGCCATGTATTCGGCTCTTGCCGAGGCGATCGAAGCCGCGTCCGGAGACCCTGACGTCCGGCTGATCACGATCCGCGGAGAAGGCCAGGACTTCACCGCGGGAAACGACCTCAATGATTTCCTCCAGGCCCTGCCCCGTAATTCCGAGGATATTCCGGTGTGGCGGCTGCTGAGGGCGCTGGCGTCCAATGAAGTGCCGCTGGTCGCCGCTGTCCAGGGTAATGCGGTGGGAATCGGGACCACGATTCTTCTTCATTGCGACCTGGTCATTGCCGCGCAAAGCGCTCGCTTCTCGATGCCGTTCGTCGATCTCGGCCTGGTGCCGGAGGCGGCAAGCTCGCTCCTCCTGCCGCGCCTGGCCGGACGGCGCACGGCAGCGCGCTACCTGCTGCTCGGCGAGAGCTTCGGCGCACAGGAAGCCGCGGATGCGAACATCGCGAGCCACGTCGTACCCGACGACGCGCTTGCAGCGACGCTGGCGGACGTCGTCGAGCGACTCCTCGCCAAGCCGGCCGAGGCCCTGCGCCTGACGCAGAAGCTTCTTCGTCAGTCGACGACCGAGGAAATACTCGAACGGATCGATCTCGAGAGCGGACTTTTCGCGGAGCGGCTGAAGTCGGCGGAAGTCGCGGCGGCGATTGCGGCTTTCTTCCAGCGCAAGGACGCCGGCGCCTAGGCGGTGTAAACGCGCTTGCTCTGGTTCAGGGTCACGCTTGGAACCCTGAAGAAGATGAAGTTCATCGGCACCGTGTAAGAGACGCTGAGGGTCTTGTAGTTCGAGCCCGCCGGTCCATCGGCGACAGCGGGCGTTCCGAAGCTACCCAGGCCGGCCCGAAAGACGGCGGCGTTCATCTTGGCCTGGATCTGCGTGTTGCTGGGTACCGTACATCCCATCGTCGGACTGGGGCTCAGGCACAAAGTCGCATAGCGAGCGCCTTCGCCGAGCGCCTGCTGCATGCCGGCGTTGGCCTCCATCAGCTGGCCCATGACGAAGGTCCCATAGATGAAGGTGATGAGGACCGGCAGGACGAGCGCAAACTCGATAAGGCCGGTCCCGCGCTCATTGCGGAGGAGTCGAAGCGAGCGGATCATTGCACGCGAATCCCGGCCTGCGCGTTCATCGTGTACTGGCCGTTCGAATCGGCGCCCAGATAACCGCTGCGCAGGATCGGCGTGAACTTCTTCTGGATCGAGATAGTCACATAACGGGCCGGAAGGTCGGTCCCGTTCGGGCATTGGCTGGAGATCGTATTGCTGCCTTGCGAAGTCCAGGTCGCGCCGCCGTCGCTGCTGCATTCGAGCCACTGGTTCACGGTCGGATTACTTGACGTCTTGGTAATTCCGGCCCGGTCGGCGGCTTCTTGCGCAAGCGTGCTGTAATCGGAAGACACGGTCCGCTGCTGCTGAACCTTCTCGATCGTGCTTTGCGCCGCCTGCTCGAGCTGCAACTGGTCCGAATAAGCGTTGCTGAGGTCGATCATTCCGAGCAGCAGGGCTGCAAGGAAAGGCGACACGAGCGCCATTTCGATGACCGAGGCGCCGCGATCGCAGTCGCGAAGAGTCTGCAGCCTCCAGGTCATGCGACGAGCCTGATCGTGGTTGCATCGAATGCCTGCGGGCCGCCCGGAGGACAGACGTTGCTGATCGCCGTATTGCCACTGAAGGTCACCTGGCGAGCGACCATCTGGACGCAGTCGGTCGTCATTCCGCTGGTGCCGTTGAACAGCAACCGCTGCGACGGGAAATAGAAGCCGCCCTGGAAGCTCGACGAGCTGTTGCCGTTCACCTGGTTGGCCTGGTTGCCGTTCGGGAGCACGGCACGGCGGTCCTGGTACATCAGGATTCCGGAATAGGTGCCACCGGTCGACGAGGTCATGTGGATCGTCGCGCCGCCGTTGATGTTGGAGATGCCGCCGATCGACTGCGGGTTGGTGGCTGCGGTCCGGCTGGTGAAAATGAACGTGCAGGCCGAGCAGTTGACCACCGCCTGCGATCCGATCGACAGCGATCCCGCATCGAGCACATAGACGCCCGACGGCAAGGTGACGTTGCCGTTCAGCGACATGCTGCCGACGCAAAAATAGCCGTCCGAGGTCAGCTTGTAGTCGGAGTTCACGTTCAGGCTGGTGACGGTCTGGTTCGAGTTGACGCTCAGGTTCGGACAATTGCCGCTCGGGAAATTCGATGGCGGAGCGATGTTCGCATACGGGTCCGGCTGCGGCGCCGTGTAAGGCTGGATCACCGTTCCACTCGAGAAGACGCTGCTGGGCGGGATTCCGCCGACGGCCGCGATCGGCGACGCGGTCACGGAGGCGGCGCCGCCGCCGTCGACTGCGTCCGAGCCTTTCGAATTGGTCGCCATTCCGCAACCCAGGTTCACGGTAGCGCTACCCTGGTAGGTCAGGCCCGTGGCATTCGAGCTCTCGAGGCTGACGACGCAATATTGCCCTGTCGCGACGACGGTCGCCGTCGCGCTCGCGGTAATGGTTGGTGCCGCGGAAAGGAACATCGAGGAGAATCCGAGTGCCCGCGTGACCGAAAGCGTGACCTTCACCGCGTTCGTATCGTTGCCGGCTCCGCTCCAGTTCAGGCCATGCACGGTGTTGCAGGCGGTATTGCCGTTGCCGAGGAAGACGTGGTTGTTGAGCGTAAGGTCGCGCGAGACCGCGGGTGTCCCCGAAGAGCTGCACGTGCCTGTCGTCAAGGTCTGGCCGGCGACTATTCCACGCACCCCGGCAAGCGCGGCGCTATCCGCTGCACGCTGGAGCTGGCGCTTCCACACTGTCCACTGGATCGTGTCGGTGGCAAGCCCGGCAGAGCCGATCAGCAAAGGCAGAGCCGCGGCGGCAATCACCAAGGCGTTGCCGCGGCGGTCTTTCCAAAGCTTCCTGAGGAATCGAATCATTTGCAGCCGCCCCACGAATGTCGCGCTTTGGGAAGTTCTATCGCCCTTCAAGGTGAGCAAATCGTTCAGGCGCATGGTTAACGTTGATGAACCGTATCGACCGAGCGCCGCCTTGCACGAAGGCGTATTACAACTATAATACAGGCAAATCGCTTGCATGCGGCCGGCCTGCCGTTCACCGTCGGGCCGACCTCAGGGCGAGCATGGAAAGGGCATGACCATGGCCAAGGACGCCACCACAAAGACCGAGACGAAGCTCAAGCTCGATGCGCCCGAAGCGCTGCAGCCCGTCGCTCCGGCGGAAGCCGCCGGGCTGGTCCCATTGAAGGATTCCGAAACCAGCGAGCTCGACAAGCGCGCCGCGCAGTTCGTGGACGAGCTTGCGCGCCTCGACAGCAACAGCCCGGAATTCGGCAAGAAGGTCGACCAGTTGACCGCGATGGGCCGCAAGGAGATCGCCGAGGCCGCGGGCGCATCCAACCGCTTCCTCGACCGGCCTGTGAAGGCGATCGATAGCGACACCGGAATCGGAGCCGACCTGACCGAACTTCGCCGGACTGTCGAGGCGCTCGATCCGGCGAAAAACGGCCGGCTGAGCCCCGGGCGCAAACTGTTCGGGCTGATCCCGTTCGGCAACCGGATGAAGAATTACTTCCGCCAGTACCAGAGCTCGCAGACCCATATTTCGAGGATCCTGAGCAGCCTTGGGTCCGGCAAGGACGAGTTGCTGATGGACAATGCCGCCATCGACACCGAGCGCGCGAATCTCTGGAAGACGATGCACAAGCTCGAGCAGATGGTGCACATCTCGAAGACGCTCGACCAGACGCTCGAGGACAAGGCCAACGAGCTTGATTCGACCGACCCGGCCAAGGCGAAGGCGATCCGCGAGACCGCCCTTTTCTACACGCGCCAGCGGACGACCGACCTGCTGACCCAGATGGCCGTGACGGTCCAGGGCTATCTCGCCCTCGACCTCGTCAAGAAGAACAATGTCGAGCTCGTGAAGGGCGTCGACCGGGCTTCGACGACCACCGTGGCGGCGCTCCGGACGGCGGTGACCGTTGCCCAGGCCCTGACCAACCAGAAGCTGGTGCTCGAGCAGATCGGTGCATTGAACACGACGACCGCCGGGATGATCGACACGACCGGCGAAATGCTCAAGAGCCAGACGGCGGCGATCCACGAGCAGGCGGCGTCCTCGACAATCCCGCTCGAGACGCTGCAGCGCGCCTTCCAGAACATTTACGACACGATGGACCAGATCGATCGTTTCAAGCTCGAGGCGCTCGACAACATGAAGCAGACGGTCACCACTCTTTCGAGCGAGGTCGAGAAATCGAAGGGGTATATCGCCCGTGCCGAGGGCGTTGAGAAAGCCAGGCTGGAGGGGCCCGCTTCGCCGCTAATTCCGATAGAGAGCAAATGACGCAAGTGAATGCCAAGGTCGAACGTGCGCTTGCCCGGTTCGACCGGGTCACCCGGGCGCTCGACGAACGCGACGGCGCCTCCCGCGAAGCCTCCAGGCGCGAACGGCAGCGGCTGAACCGCGACCTCGGCCGCCGCGTTGCTCGGGTCGGAGTGGCGATCGGCGCCATCAGCATCGTCACCATCATCGTCGGCCTGGTCACTCCGATCGGGATGTTCGGCTTCCTCGCCGCCGTCGGGCTGGCGATCGGTATTGCCGCACTCCTGGCGTTTATGCCTAGCGAGCCGTCCGCACGTGCCCCGAGCGCCGACCTGCCCAACGGCGAGATGGTCCAGCGCTTCGACTCCTACCTCTACCGCACGCGCGCCGCCCTCCCGGCGCCGGCGCGCTCGGAGATCGACGCGATCAGCGCCCGGCTGCCGTCGCTGAAGACTTCACTCGAGCGGGTGCAGACGCTCGATCCCAAGGCGCAGGATGCCCGCCGGCTGATGTCCATCCATCTTCCGGGCCTCATCGATCGCTATCTCAATGTCCCGCCGGAATTCCGCGGCGAGCCCGATAGCGAAGGCATGACAGTCGACAACCGGCTCGTGGACGGGTTGTCGGCTGCGAAGACTGCGCTGGGAGAGATTTCAGAGGACCTTGCGAAAAGCGATCTCGCGGCATTCGAAACGCAAGGCCGCTTCATCAAATCGCGTTACGGCGAGCAGACGATCGATACCTGACGAACAGCGCGCTATCGCGCTGTGCAAATTCAGGAAAAGCTTGCAGAGTTACGCGCCCAAGCGCACTCCTTCGCGAGTGGATGGCCGGGGGGTGAGACACGCCAATGCCTGAGACCGGGACACGCCGCCGGTGAACGTCGAGCTCGCCACTCCGGCGCCGTTCCGGCCGGTCGGACGCCGGTTCGGGCTGCCCGATCGCGTGCCGCCGTTCAACACGGCGATATTCTGGATCGTCTCGGTGATCTGGTTTGCCGTTCTGTTGCTGGCGGTCGTCGGTCCGATCATGGGCCTTTATGAGCGGTACACCGCGCCCGGCGACAATTCGCAGCTGCTGCTCGGAAGCCGCGCCGGTTTCGCGGTAGCCCCGAGCGACGCAACCAGGATCCGTTTCACCATCGGACCCGATGCCCGCAAAGCCGGAATGCGCGGCGGCGATCATATCATAGCAATCTACGGGCTTCCGCTTCCCGATACGATGCCGGTGACGGAGCAAGTCCTCGTCACGCACGGCAATGATCCGGCCTATATCGCGATGGGCAACCTGCTGTTCGGGACCGACAAGCTGCCCTTCCCGCTCACGGTGCGGTCGACCGACGGGACTGTCCACGACGTCACGGTGACGACGGGCGAAGGGCACATCAACAATGCCGCGAGAGAAGCAGGCTTTTCGCCCACGCTGCTTAGCTTCATCGATGTCGTCCACGTCATCTTCTATCCGTTCCTGATCTGGGCGGCCTGGCTCCTTCACCGCCGTAACGCGCGCGACGCGGTCAGCTCGATCCTCTCGCTAGCGATACTGCTGATGATCGCCTCGGAGCTTCCGTCGTCAGCATTCCTGGCCCAGATCGGTGTGCCGCGAAGCGTGAACGTCGCCCTGTACGACCTCAACAATATCCTGCTCATCGCAGGCATATTGCTGTTCCCGCACGGGCGTCTGACGTGGGGAGTGGTCGGTCTTATCGCGGCCTTGCCGATCCTGATGTTCCTGCACGGGCAGCTCTATCAGGCCTATCTCGTCTGCTTCATGATCATCGCCGTGCTGATGCTTCTGCGTTGGCTCCGAAATGCCGATTCCGGGGAAACTCTCCAACAAGTCCGCTGGGCGCTGCTCGGCTTCAGCGGCTACGCTGGCCTGCGGGTGGTCTCCATGGCCTGCGATTATTTCAAATGGTCGACGGGGAGCTTCGGACTGCAGCTCACGCTGGAGGTTCTCGCAGGGATAACGCTCGCTCTCAGCGTCCTCATTCTTCAATTCGGCCTTCTGATCGCGCTTATCCGGTATCGGCTGTACGACGCGGAATTCGTGATCAGCAAATCGGCGAATTATGCGCTGATCACCCTGGTCGTCGCGGCCATTTTCGCCGGGGTCGCCGATGCGCTGAAACAGATCGTCTATAATTATTACGGAAACAGCAACAGCGAAGGCCCTGTGATCATGGCCGCCGCCCTCTCGACAGTGCTGGTGAACCCGATCCAGGAACGCATCCAGCGATGGTCGGAAAACAAGTTCCAGAAAAATCTGGTGCTGCTTCGCGACGATCTGCCGGATTGCGTCCGGGATATGCGTGAGACGGCGTCGCTTCGGGAGATGGTCGACGAAATTCTCGAGCGCGTCGACCGCGGCGTGCGCGCGATCCGGAGTGCGGTCGTCGTCGGTGGCCGCGTGTTGAGAACTCGTGACATACCGGCCGCCGAAGTCGAGACCTGGAAGAAATCCAAATTGGCCGAAGATTATACGAGCGACATTTGCGAGCCTTCGGACAAGCTTTTCCCCATTCGCGTGCCGCTGGTGCCAAGCTCCGACAAGGAACCGCCGATCGGTTTCCTCCTGGTCGGGACGCGGCCCGACGGCTCGATCCCGAGCCGCGACGAGCAGCGGGCGCTCGCAGGCGTATCGGAGGACATCGCGCGCGCGATCCGCACCGTGGTCAAGCGGGAGGCCCGCGAAGCCAAGGTCGCGGAATTGATTGAATCCAACGCGCTGCGGATCGATGCCCTGGAGAAGGCGCTGAAACTGAAGCCCTAGCTCGTTACGGCGAAGCAGCGGTTTCGTTGACCCTGCTAACTCCGGCTAATAGTCTGGAGCAAGACAGGGGGAGTCGAGAAATAATGCGTATCTTGATTGCCGCGGCGATGCTCATTGTCGCGCCGGCAATTCCGGTGGTTCCGGCGCAAGCGGCTTATGCCGCCGACAATCCGCAACAATGCACCGATACGCCGCAAAAGCAGGCGCGGAGGTCTCTGTTCGGAGGGATTATCGGCAGCGTTGCAGGTGGAGTCCTTGGCTCCGTCGGCGGGACCGCAGGCACCGTCGCCGTCGCTGCATTGCCCGCCGCGTCCTACCTTGGCGACGAGCTTTTGAAGATGCTCGACTGCAAGGAGCAGCAGCAGGCCGCCAAGGCGACAGATGAAGCAATTCGCGGCGGGGTCGGCACGGAATCGACCTGGCAGAGCGAAACCCGACCGAACGTCCACGGCGCATCGACGGTCACCGGCCAGCAGGAGCTTGCCGACGGTAGCCACTGCATGACGGTCACCGACGTGGTCATCGTCGACGGCGAGGAAACCACGGTGCCGAAGACGATGTGCCGCAAGCCCGGCGCATCGGGTTATGTGAAGGTGTGATGCGCCAAGGCCGCCGCCTGGCGCTGGCCACAGCAGCGGTCGTGCTGCTTGCCTCGCCGCTCGCCGCGGCCGGCGAGATGGATCCCGACAACCCCACCTGCCCGAAGCACCTGGATTGGTCGACCTACCGGCAGATGCGCCTCACGCTCGAAAGTATCGACGGGCATCGAATCCTCAAGGCCGAGGGCCAGATCGACGAGGGCGTTCCCGAACGACTCCAGGACGCATTGAAGGCCGGTGCGCCGATCGACGAAATCTGGATACGCTCGCCCGGCGGGATGGCCCGCGCCGGCAATGCCGCCGGCAAGGTCATCCGGGCGTCGATGATCCCGACACGAATACCCGCCGGCTGGGCATGCTTCTCCGCCTGCAACTTCATGTTCATGGGCGGCGCAATCCGCTATGTGGATCCGGGAGGCTTATTCGTCGTGCACATGTTCACGCACCTGGCCGACAAGCAAGCTGTCCGGGAGGAGGTCCAGAAGGGTGCCGACAGCGCGATCGACCTGATCGGTGACGTCGAGCAGGATTCGGCGCTTCTTGCGAGCGAAGACAATGACTTCCTGATACGGATGGGGGTGTCACGGAAGCTTCTGACGGACGTGATGTATCGGCAAAAGGCGATTGCCGAAGCGGACGACAAATCCACTCGCCGCTGCCTGACCGCGGACGAGACAATCAAATACAACGTTGCCAACGCACATTGAATTCAAGCTTGAGGAGGACCGGGAAATGAAGACTACTCAGCTGTTGAAGATAGGAACGGCAATGATTGCACTCGCCGTTTCGACCGCGTCGGTTGCGACCGTTCTGGTCGTTCGGGCGCAAGGACCGTCGGCAAAGGTCTATCCGCCCGGAAAGGCGCTTCCGGAAAGTGCGAAAGTGCAGCTGCAGCCAGGCGACAGCCTGATGCTGCTGAACACGAACGGCGCCAGGACTCTGCGTGGGCCAGGAACATTCGCGGTCGCCGCGTCAGGCGAGAACCTGGCCGCCGCCGCCAATCGCCGCGCCCGCTTCAGCGCGATGCGCAGCGGCGAGATCCCGCTCAACCCAAGCCCATGGAATCTCGACATCACACAGAGCGGCAAGCTGTGCGTCGCAAATCCGTCGAAGCTGACCCTGTGGCGGCCGCAAAAGGACGATGCGATCAAGCTGACCATCAAGGGCGGAGGCAGCGAGCAGACGATCGACTGGCCCGCCGGCAAGGACACTGTTGCCTGGCCGACATCGCTGCCGATCACCACCGGGGCGGAATATCAGATCAGCCAGCCGGACAGCGGCGACATGTCGCATATCACCTTCGTCGCGCTCACCAGTGCGCCGAACGACACGATCAGCACGGCGCAGTCGCTCATCGCGAACGACTGCAACAACCAGCTGGACGTGCTGGTGGACGGATCGCCGAGCGTAAACTGACGGGCTTCAGCCGCCGATAACGCCCGCCTCCCGCAAGCGCGCGGCCTCGGCCTGCTCGATTCCGAGCTCCCCAAGCACTTCGGCGGTATGCTCGCCGAGGGCCGGTGGCGGCAGGCCGGATTCGGCGTGCTGGCCGTCGATCCTGACCGGCGAACCAACGAGGGGAGCGCCTGCGATCGTCCGGACCATCGCCCGATGCTGCGCCTGGACATCTCCGAGGGCCTGGCTGATCGTGTTGATCGGCCCTGCCGGGATTCCCGCCTTCTCGAGCTTTTCCAGCCAATTGGCGGCGGGCTTCGAGCGGATGCAGTCCGCAACGGCACGGACCATTTCGGAGCGATTGGCGACCCGCGCGGCGTTGTTCGAAAAGCGCTCGTCCTCGACCCATTCAGGATGGCCGCACATTTCCGCGAGGCGCGCGAATTGCCTCTCGTTGCCGACGGCGATGATTATTGGCTGATCGGCCGCGTCGAAGGGCTGGTAGGGCACAATGTTCGGGTGCGTATTGCCCTGGCGGGGCGGGTCCTCTCCGGAAAGGAGGGCGTTCGATGCCTGGTTTGCCAGCATCGCCAGTTGCGTGTCGAATAACGCCATGTCGATATGGGCGCCCTCGCCGCTCTTCTCCCTTCGGTAGAGCGCCGCGAGGATCGCGACGGCAGTGTAGAGTCCGGTGAAAAGGTCGGCCACGGCCACTCCGACGCGCATCGGGCCGCCGCCTGGTTCGCCGTCCGGAAGCCCGGTGATGCTCATCAATCCGCCCATGCCCTGGATAATGAAGTCGTAACCGGCGCGCTGGGCGTAGGGGCCGTCCTGGCCGAAGCCGGTGATGGATGCGATGACGAGGCGCGGATTGACTTCGTGAAGCGACGCCGCGTCGAGGCCGAACTTGCTCAAGCCGCCGACCTTGAAATTCTCGACGACGACGTCCGCATTGGCCGCCAGCCGGCGGACGAGCGCGGCGCCTTCCCCTGTCGCGAAGTCGATCGCCGCGGAACGCTTCCCGCGGTTTGCGGAGAGGAAATAAGCCGCCACCTTCTTGCCGTCATGAACGTGCCATGGTGGCCCCCAGTGGCGCGTATCGTCGCCGGCGCCCGGTCGCTCGATCTTGATGACTTCGGCACCGAGATCGGCGAGCAGCTGCGTGCACCACGGACCGGCGAGCACCCGGCTCAAGTCGAGCACTCGAATCCCGGCGAGCGGATGATTCACGCTCGGCGCCTGGACCATGGCCTGCGGTCGGCGAGGATCGCCTGCGCCGCATTATGGCCGGGCGCCCCCGTCACTCCGCCGCCCGGATGCGCGCCGGAGCCGCACAGATAGAGGCCCTTCAGCGGCATGCGATAGTCGGCGGCGCCAACCATCGGCCGGGCACTGAACAGCTGGTCGAGCCCCATCTTGCCGTGGAAGATGTCGCCACCGATCAGCCCGAAACGCCGTTCAAGGTCGAGCGGCGAGTGGATCTGCCGGCCGATCACCGACCTCGCGAAGCCCGGCGCATGGGCCTCGACCGTCGCGATGATCGCGTCGGCTGCCTTCTCGCGCTCCTTGTCCCAGCTTCGCCCCGGCCCGAGATCGTAGCGGAAATGCTGGCAGAATAGCGACGCGACGTGCTTGCCTTTGGGCGCGAGGCTCGAATCGAGGGTCGACGGGATCAGCATCTCGATGATTGGCTGCTTCGCCCAGCCGTTGACGCTCGCGTCGAGCCAGGCGCGGTGCATGTAGTCGAGGCTCGGCGCCATGATGATCCCGGCGGTCAGGTGATCGCCTTTCTTCGGAAGCACGGTGAACTTGGGAAGCTCGGCGAGCGCGACGTTCATCCGGAATGTCGCGCTTTCGCACTTCCAGGCGTGCATCCGGCTGGTGACGTCGGAATCGACAGAGCCGGGCGGCACGAGGCGGTCGAAGAGGAGTTTCGGGTTGACCCCCGCGGCGACGATATTGGCGCGCCTCGCCTTGTCGCCGGCGACGACTCCCGCCGTCCTGCCGCGCTCGACGATCAACTCCTCGACCGGGGTGTTGAGGATGATGTCGACACCCTTCTCCCGGCAGGCGCGGGCCATTGCCTGCGTGATCGACCCCATTCCGCCGATCGCATGGCCCCACGCGCCTTCGACTCCGGCCGCCTCTCCGAACAAATGGTGGAGGAGCACGTAAGCCGTCCCGGCCGATTGCGGCGAAGCGAAATTGCCGACCACGCCGTCGAAGCCGAACAGCGCCTTGGCGAGATTGCCCTGGAAGTGCCGGTCGAGGATGTCCGCAGCGCTGCGCACCGCGAAATCGTGGACAATCCGGGTCTCGGCAAGCGACAGACCCGCCATGTCGCGGCCGAGACTGAGTAGCTTGGGAATGGCGCTGACCGTCGAGCCGACGTTGGGAGGCGCCCGGAGGAGCCATTTCTTCAATAGGCGGACGACCACCTCCAGCTCGGCAACGTAGCGGTCATAGGCCTCGCCGTCGGCCTTCACATGTCGCGCGATCTCCTTGCGCGTAAGCCCGCCGCGGCCGGACAGGAGGTAATCGCCGTCGCCGGGAAGGAAATTGTCGGTCTTGCGGAGCACGACCTTCAGCCCGTGCCGCTCCAGTTCCATGTCGCGGATGACCTTCGGCTGAAGCAGGCTGACGGTGTAGCTGGCTGCGGAATTCCTGAAGCCGGGAAGGAATTCGTCGGTCACGGCTGCGCCGCCGACCTTGTCGGACGCTTCCAGCACGGTGACCTTCAAGCCCTTGCGGGCGAGGTAGAAAGCGCAGGTCAGGCCGTTATGGCCGGCGCCGATGATGATCGCGTCCTGGCTCATCGCATCAGCACCAATTCTTCCGCCATTGTCGGGTGAAGGGCGATGGTCGCATCGAAATCCTCTTTCCTGAGGCCGGCCTTGACGGCGATTGCCGCCGCCTGGAGTATTTCCGGCGCGTCGGGGCCGATCATGTGCAGGCCGACGATCCGCTCGGTCTCCCCTTCGACGACCATCTTGTAGAGCGAGCGCTCATTGCGACCGGCGAGCACATTCTTCATCGCGCGAAAATCCGATGTGTACACACGCACCGGGCCCAGCCGCTCGCGCGCCTGGCCTTCCGTCATTCCCACCCCGGCAAGCGGCGGGTGGCTGAATACGGCGGAAGGGATTGCATCATAATCGACGCGCGTCGGCGTTCCGCCGAAGAAGGTGTCCGCGAACGCCTGCCCCTCGCGGATCGCGACCGGCGTGAGCTGGACCCGGTCGGTGACATCGCCGACCGCGAAGATCGATTCCACCGAGCTTCGATTATCCTCCTCGACCTTGACCGCGCCATGCCGGCCGAGCTCGACCCCCACCTCCTCGCACCCGAGTCCGCCGGTGTTCGGCAGCCGCCCGACCGCAACCAGGAGCTGATCCGCCTCGATATCGTCGCAGCCCGTCATCGCCAGCTTGAGACGGCCGTTCTTCTGCTTCTCGATCCTGTCGATCATGGAGTTGAACTTGAAGTCGATGCCCTTGCGGACCGAAATCTGGATGAGTCGGTCGACGATCTGCTGGTCGTAGCCGCGAAGCAGGACGTCGGTGCGGTTGACGAGCGTGACACTCGATCCGAACTCGTTGAAAATCCCGGCGAATTCGTTGGCGATATAGCCGCCGCCGACGATCACGATCCGTTTCGGCAACTCCTCGAGATGGAAGGTCTCGTTAGAGCTTATTGCATGCTCGATCCCGGGAATATCGGGCATTTGCGGCCGGGCGCCGGTGGCAATCAGGATCTTCCTGGCGCCGATTTCCCGGCCGGATGCGAGGCGGACTGAATTGGGTCCGGTGATGACCGCCCGCTCATGGAAGATCTCCACGTTATGATTGGTCAAAGTGTCGGTGTAGGCGCCCTCGATTCGGGTGACTTCCGCCAGGACATTGTCGCGCAGGACGGGCCAGTTGAAGGTCTTCTTCGGAATATCCCAGCCGAACATCGCCGCATCGTTGATATCCTCGGCGAAATGGGAGCCGTAGACGAGCAGCTTCTTGGGAACGCAGCCGCGAATGACGCAGGTTCCGCCGACGCGATATTCCTCGGCCACGGCGACTCTGGCGCCATGGGCAGCGGCGACGCGCGACGCGCGCACTCCGCCGGAACCGGCGCCGATCACGAACAGGTCAAAATCCAAAGCTAAACCCCAGCCCTTTCCATCAGCGCCCGAGTCGACGCATCGAGTTGATCCTCGCCCTCGCCTTCAGCGAGCTGGCGGGCGATACGCTTGCCGAGCTCGACACCGAACTGGTCGAACGGATTGATTCCCAGAATCACCGCATTGGCGAACGTCCGCTGCTCGTAAAAGGCGAGCAGCGCGCCGAGGATCCGGGCATCGAGCCGGTCGAGCAGGATCGTCGAGCTCGGCCGATCGCCGCCATAGCTGCGCTGGGCGTCATCGGACTTGCTCCCGCACATCAGGGCCGCGCCCTGGGCGAAGGCGTTCAGCAACAGCTGCCGGTGATGTTCGGGAAGGCCGCCTTCGTCCTCTGCAACGGCGATAAATTCGACCGGGACGGTAACGGTTCCCTGATGGAGAAGCTGGAAGACGGCATGCTGCGCGTCGGTTCCGGCGCCGCCCCACACGACCGGGGCGGTGGGTCGGCCGACAGGCTTTCCGTCGGCGGTCGCGGACTTCCCGTTCGATTCCATTTCCAGTTGCTGGAGATAGGGCACGAGCAGACGCAGCCGCTCGTCATAGGGGAAAACCGCTCGGGTCTGGCAGCCAAGCTTTTGGGTATAGAGGAGGTCGGCAAACGCGGCGAGCAGCGGCATGTTCTCCGCCGGCGCACTGTAGCGGAAGTGGCGATCCATTTCCGCCGCCCCCTCGAGCAGCTCCTCAAACGCGTCCCAGCCAAGCGCAAGCGCGGCCGATACCGACACCGCGCTCCACAGCGAATACCGTCCGCCGACCCCTTCCGAGAACATCAGGATCCGGCTTTCGTCGATCCCCGCTTCGAGCGCGGCCTCGGGAGCCGCGGTGACCGCGATCGTCCGGCCATAGGGATCGGCAACGCCATGCTCGCGCAGCCAGTCGATTGCCGCCGAGAGATTTGCCAGGGTTTCGGCGGTCGTGAACGTCTTCGATGCGACAACGAGCAAGGTCGTCGCCGGATCGAGCGGTTCGATCGCCTCCTCGAACGCCTGCGGGTCGATGTTGGAGAGGAAGCGGATCTGCAGCCTCGAGGCGGACCGGCCGAGCGCGTCGACCAGCAGATGCGGTCCGAGCACCGAACCGCCGATCCCGATGTGCAGCAGGCCGGTGACCGGACCGAACGCCCGGGCCTCGATCGCATCGACCAGCGCGCGCATCCGAGTCCGGCGGGCGGCCGCGAGTTGCACAGCCGCCGAGCTGCCCGATCCCCGTTCCGCCAGATGCTCGGCGGGCCGCAGCTCGCTGAGGTTGACGATTTCGCCCGCAAACAGCGCGTCGCGCACCCGGGTGAATCCACGCTCGTTGGCCAATTCCAGGAACGCATTGACGAGCGCGTCGTCGAGGTGGGTCTTCGACCAGTCGAAATAAATGCCGGCGATTTCATGCGTAAACCGGGCAAGACGATTCGGATCGTCCGCGAAAAGCCGGTCGAGCCGCTTCAGCGGGTAAGCTTCGATCGGCTTCCAGGCATCGCTCGGCATTGCCGAGCCTCATACCGGCGGCGCACAGGATTGCCATAGCTTGACGTTCCGGCGGCTCGTCTAAACAAGCAGGCAATGAGCCGTCCCCGCGCCCGCAAATCCCGCCCGCAGGAGCGCGGCAGCCTGCTTCGGCTGGTCGTCACCGTCGCGATCATCGCCTGGGCAATCCGAAGCTTCGTGTTCGCGCCGTTCAGCATCCCGTCCGGCTCGATGCTGTCGACCCTCTACATCGGCGATTATCTGATCGTCGAGAAATGGCCCTACGGCTTCTCGCGCTACAGTTTTCCCTTGGATTTTCCGCCATTTACCGGCCGCTTCCTGTCGCGCCTGCCGGAACGCGGAGACGTAATCGTCTTTCGTCATCCCGATGCCGGCGAGGACCTGATCAAGCGCGTGATCGGCTTGCCGGGGGACACGGTCGAGTTGCGCGACGGATCGGTGATTCTCAACGGGCGGCCACTGGCTCGCGACGAAGTTGGACCGGCGCAGGTTGCGGTCAGCCGCAACAGCCCATGCCGCGTCGTTGATGGCGCCACGCCCGTGGTGCGCGGGAGCGGAAACGGTCGCGTTTGCCTTTACCCGTCATATCGCGAAACGCTCCCCGGCGGGCGGAGTTATAGGGTGATCGATCAGGTGAATACGTCCGTCGCCGACAACTTTCCGGCGGTTAAGGTGCCTCCGGGGCGCCTGTTCCTGATGGGCGACAATCGCGACGACAGCCTCGACAGCCGCTATTCGATCGCCGAAGGGGGCGTTGGAATGGTTCCGATCGACCATGTCGTCGGCCGGGCCGCCATCATCTTCTGGTCCACGGACGGAAGCTCGAGCTACGTTAGGCCCTGGACATGGTTCACCGCTCTGCGCGCCGACCGGATCGGCAACGGCTTCTCGACGGATCGTCCGTGAGCGAGGACATCGCCGACTTTGTCGCCGGCCAGCTTGGCCAGACCACGAAGGACCTGTCGCTGTTCGAGCAGGCGCTGACCCATTCGAGCAGTGGCCCGGTAAATTACGAGCGATTGGAGTTCCTCGGCGATCGTGTGCTCGGGCTGGTGATCGCGCGCTGGCTTTACGAGCGCCTTCCCAACGAGCCGGAAGGCAAATTGTCGCAGCGTTACAATATGCTCGTCGCGCGGGAGACCTGCGGGGAAGTCGGCCGCCAGATCGGCCTACCGGCCCTGATCCGGCTCGGCAAACAGGCGCGCGAGGACGGCGCCAACTGGAGCGACAATGTCATCGGCGACGTTGTCGAGGCGGTGCTCGGGGCGATTTTCCTGCAAGGCGGGTATGAGGCCGCCGAGACCCTGGTCCGACGCCTGTGGGGACCGATGATCGAGGGACAGCACGGCGCCCCAAAGCATCCGAAGTCGGCGCTTCAGGAGCTTGCCGCCGCGCGCGACCTGCCCAATCCCGACTATCAGGTGGTTTCGCGAACCGGCGCCCACCACGCACCGCGATTTACCGTTCGGGTCTCGATTCCAAAGCTCGGCGAGGCCGAGGCGGAAGGACCGAGCAAGCAGGACGCGGAAACCGAAGCCGCAAAAGCCCTGTTGTCGAAGCTGACATGACAGAGTCCGAAACGCGATCCGGCTTCGCCGCGGTGATTGGCGCGCCGAACGTCGGCAAGTCGACCCTGGTCAATGCGCTGGTCGGCCAGAAGGTCGCGATCGTCAGCGCCAAGGCGCAGACCACCCGGGCGCGGTTGATGGGAATTGCGATTCAAGGCGCCGCGCAGATTCTGCTCGTCGATACGCCGGGCATCTTTGCGCCGCGGCGGCGGCTGGACCGGGCGATGGTCCAGGCCGCGTGGAGCGGAGCGGAAGACGCCGACCTCGTCCTGCTCGTGATCGATTCGGACAAAGGGATCGGCGCTGAAGTCGAGCGTGCGATCGCGGGCCTCGAAAAGCGCGCCCATCCGCTCTTCATCGCCCTCAACAAGATCGACCTGGTAAAGAAGGAGAAGCTGCTTGGCCTCGCCGCGGAGCTGACGGCGCGGCTTGGGCCCGAAGAGTTGTTCATGATCAGCGCCGCCCAGGGCGACGGCGTGGCCGACCTCAAGGCTGCGCTGGCCGAGGCGATGCCGGAAGGGCCGTGGCTCTATCCTGCCGACGACGTGTCCGACGCGACCGACCGGATGATCGCGGCCGAACTCACCCGTGAGCAGATTTACGAACAGCTCCGTCAGGAGCTTCCTTATGCCTCCGCGGTCGAGACGGAGACTTGGGAGGACCGCCCCGACGGATCGACCGAGATCCGGCAGCAAATCCTGGTCGAACGTGACAGCCAGAAAGCGATCGTCGTCGGCAAGGGCGGACGGCGGCTGAAGGAAATTGGCCAGGCGGCGCGTCAGGCGATTTCCGAGCATCTCGGCCGCAGGGTGCACCTGTTCCTGCACGTCAAGGTGAACCCGAAATGGGGCGAGGATAGAGGGCTCTATCGAGAGATCGGGCTGGAATGGTCGGATTGAGCAGCGCTTAGAACCTCGTCGACCCACGCCGGCACCAGTTCGCCCGCTTTGCCGACCCGGCTCTCGCCGAACAGGAAGCTGCCCATGCTCGGCTCGAGGTTGATCTCGAGAGTCCGGGCGCCGAAATGGCCGGCGGTCTGGACGAAGCCGGCAGCGGGATAGACCGCGCCGGACGTTCCGATCGACACAAACATGTCGCAGCGCTGCAGCGCCTGGTCGATCCGGTCCATTTCGTAGGGCATTTCGCCGAACCAGACGATGTCGGGGCGCACCAGGCCCGCGGTTCCGCAGCTCGGGCATTCCGCACCGTTCCCCATCGGGCCCTGCCACGGAAAGCGCTGATCGCAGGCGAGGCACCAGCCCTTCGCCAATTCGCCGTGCATGTGGACCAGCCGCTTCGATCCGGCCCGCTCGTGAAGGTCGTCAACGTTCTGCGTGACGAGCAGGAGCTCGCCCGGCCATTCGGCGTCGAGCCGCCCCAGCGCATCGTGGGCGGCGTTCGGACGCACTGAAGAGAGCTTCTCCCGCCGCGCATCGTAGAAAGCGTGGACCAGCGCCGGGTCGCGAGCGAAGGCCTCGGGAGTCGCCACATCCTCGACGCGATGGCCTTCCCACAGGCCGTCCGGGCCGCGGAAGGTGGCGAGACCGCTCTCCGCCGACACTCCGGCGCCGGTCAGGATGACGATGTTCCCTGGTCTCACGCCGGCTGCTTGGCCCGTTTGCGGCGGCTGCTCCGGCGTTCGACGACCCGCTCCGCCGCCCGATGTTTCTCGCGCGACCGGAACCCGTCGATATGCGCGATGACCAAGGCCGCGAACGGGGTCGCGACGAGCGCGCCCATCAAGCCGAAGCCAAGCGCCAGAACGACCAGCGACAGGATGATGATGAACGGGTGGATGTTCATTTGCGCTCCGCTGACCTGGGGCGTGACGAGATTGCCGAGCGCCTCGTTCATGACAAGATAAAAGAGCGCCACCCACAAGGCCGTCACCGGGCTGACCGAGAGCGCGATCAGCACCGGCGGAGTCGCCATGATGTAGCCGCCGAGCCGGGGCACGAATTCCGAAAAGAAGGCCAGCGCGGCCCAGACCAGCGCTCCTGGAACACCCATCAAGGTCAGGAACGTGCCGGCGAGAACCGCCTGGATAGTGCCGACGATGACGTTGGCGCGCATCCAGCCGGCAACCATTGCCGAAAAGCGCACATAGCTGCGCATCGCCTTGGGCCGCAGGTCATCGCCGTAGAGGCTGAAATAGCGAACAAGCAGCGGGCGCGGGTTGAGCGTCAGATAGATGACGGACGCAAAGAAGACGATCAAAGCGGCGGCGATCTCGAAGATCTTGAACGAGGCGCCGACACCGCCGGCGAGAAGGCGAAGCGCATCGGGCGCGAGCCCCTTGAAGGCGTCGCCGTCGAGCTTCACCGCCCGTTGCAGGTCCGGATAATAGCGCAGGCTGAACGACAGCCGGCTCATCGCCGACGTGACGATGTCCGGTAACTGGTTGATCAGCGCTACGAGCTGGTTGGCGACCCTTGGAAGCACGATCCAGCAGACGCCGACGATGACTGCGAAGAAGATGCCGAGCACCAGGATCGCGGCGCTGTGGCGCGACCAGCCGCGCCGCTGGAGCCTGGTGACGGGAGCGTTGAGGCCGATCGCGACGAAAACCGCGAGGAACAGCAGCAGCAGGCCGGACGCGACGGTGTAGAGGAACCACACTACCCCGAGGCCGATCGGCACCGCGAACAGCTTCAGGAAGAGGTGCGGTTCCACTTGTTGCTGCTGATGCCGAACCATCCAGCTTTTTTCCCGTGCCGTTTCGCTTCCCTAACGAAAATGCCGGCCTCAGGTGCCCGGTTGCCTTTCGGCCGCCGATTCCCTTAGGCTGCCTCCGCACAACCTACAGCGGAGAAATTTGAACCCATGCCTTTGAACAGATTCGCCTATTTCGCATGCGCAGCGGCGATTGCAGCCGCGCCCGTCGCGATCAGTTCCGCAATCGCTGCGACCCCCGCCGAGGTGAGCGCCGGAATGCAGGTCGTCGATCCGGACGGCGGTACCGTCGGAGTCGTCACGGCGGTGAAGGGGGACATGCTGATGCTGAAAACCAGCGCCCACGAGGCGCAGCTGCCGCTTGCGTCGTTCACGGCGCATGAGGGCAAACTGCTGTTCGGAATGACTGCCGCGCAGCTGAACGCGGAGGTCGAAAAGCAGCTTGCGGCCGCGAATGCCGCGGTCGTGGTCGGCGCACAGGTTTTCGGAAGCGACGGGACCCTGGCCGGCCAGATCGACGCGATCGACGGCGACCTGGTCACCGTCAAGCTGGCGAGCGGCCAGACCGTCCGCCTTCCGCGCTCCGGAGTTGCTGGAAGCGACAAGGGCGCCGTGCTTGGCGTCACCACGGCACAAATCAACCAGCTTGCGACCCAGGCCAGCGCTTCGCAGCCCGCCGGCAACGGCAAATAGGCTCCGGCCGGCTCGCGGCGCATTCGGGACGTGGCGCGCGGACGGATCAGGATCGGGATCGGGGGATGGACGTACCCGCCCTGGCGCGGGAGCTTCTATCCGCCCGGCCTAACCCAAGGCCGCGAGCTCGAATACGCATCGCGCCAGCTTGGTGCGATCGAGATCAACGCGACCTTTTACGGGCGGCAAAGCCCGAAGAGCTGGAAGACCTGGGCGGGAACGGTTCCCGACGACTTCCAGTTCGCGGTGAAAGCGTCGCGCTTCTGCGTCATGCGCGCGCGGCTGTCCGAAGGCGCCGAGGGGCTGGGAAATTTCTTCGCCCAAGGCTTCTCGGCACTCGGTCCAAAGCTTGGTCCGATCCTGTGGCAGTTCGCCGAACGCAGACAATTCGACCGTGACGATATTGCCGGATTCATCGATTTGCTTCCCGCGGAGATCGACGGAATCCCGCTTCGGCATGCAATCGAGCCGCGCCACGAAAGTTTCCGAAACGAGAGATTTTTCGACCTGTGCCGCCAGCGCAACGTGGCCGTCGTCCTGGAGGATTCGAACGACTATCCGCGCATCGAGGCCGATACCGCCGACTTCGCCTACGCAAGGCTCCAGAAGATGAGCGAGGACGTGGCGACCGGTTACGACGCAAAGACGCTCGATTCCTTTGCCGAACGCGCGATGCGGTGGGCCGAGCAGGGCCGCGACGCCTTTGTCTTCATGATCAACGGAGCGAAAGTGCGCGCTCCGGCGGCGGCGCTAGCCCTGCAGGAGCGGCTCCGCTAATCAGCGCCGATGCGCACCGATCAGCAGCCGATCCGCATCAGCCTGTTCGCCCCGAACGGACGCATGGGAAAGGCGATCGCCGCAGCCGTCGAGGAAGATTCCGGCTTCGCGATCGACCCGGATCATGGCGACGTCCTGGTCGACTTCTCGACACCGGCGGCGCTCCAGTCGAGCCTCGACCGCGCGGTGTCGGCGGGCGTTCCGATCCTTGTCGGGACCACCGGCCTCGACGAGCTCGCGGGCGAACGGATCGCCCAAGCCGCGAAGCGGGTGGCGGTGCTCCGCGCGCCCAATACGTCGCTTGGAGTCGCGGTCATGGCCGATCTCGTCGAGCGCGCGGCGCGGGTACTCGGCTCCGATTGGGACATTGAGATCCTCGACATGCATCATCGCGACAAGGCCGATTCGCCCTCGGGCACGGCCTGGCTTCTCGGCGCCGCGGCAGCGCGCGGCCGTGGAGCGGAGCTGAAAGCGGAGAGCGGCCGCGACGGTACCGGCCTCAAGCGCGAGCCCGGGGCGATCGGATTCGCCTCTCTGCGTGGCGGCACGGTTTCGGGCGAGCACGAGGTGATCTTTGCCGGGCCGAGGGAGCGGCTGGTCCTGTCGCATATCGCCGAGAACCGGATGATCTTCGCTCGTGGCGCGCTGGCCGCGGCGCGCTTCCTCGCCGGCAAGCCGGCCGGCCTCTATTCGATGCGCGACGTCATCGGCGCATCGTGAAGAAGGAGCAGGTTTTCGAGTTTTTCCGGCGGCTGGCGGAGGACAACCCCTCCCCGACCACCGAGCTCGACTACAGCAACCCCTATACCCTGCTGGTCGCGGTGGTCCTCTCCGCCCAAGCGACCGACGCCAGCGTCAACATCGCCACGCGCGATCTCTTCAGGCGGGTGAAGACGCCGGCACAGATGCTGGAGCTCGGCGAAGACCGGCTTCGCGACGCGATCAAGACCATCGGCCTGTTCAACACCAAGGCGAAGAACGTCATTGCCCTGTCCGATGCGCTCATTCGCGACTTCGGCGGCGAGGTTCCGCGCACGCGCGAGGAGCTTCAGAGCCTTCCGGGGGTCGGCCGAAAGACCGCCAACGTCGTGCTCAACACCGCGTTCGGCGAGGAGACGTTCGCGGTCGATACGCACGTATTCCGGGTGTGCAACCGCACCGGCCTCGCGCCAGGCAAGACTCCCGAGGCGGTCGAAGCCAAACTCGACAGGATCGTTCCGCAACCGTTCCGGCGCGACGCTCACCACTGGCTGATCCTTCACGGCCGCTACGTCTGCAAGGCGCGGACACCCGAATGCTGGCGCTGCGTCGTCGCGGATCTGTGCCGCTACGCGCCGAAGACTCCCGAGCCGAAGGCTAAATCCAGGTCCGCTCGAAGCGGCTCCCGAGGGTCGTCAGCAATTCATACTGGCTGAGGCCGGAAGCCTCCGACGCGGTCGGAAGGTCGTAGTCGAGCTCGACCCAATCGCCTTCCTTCAAATCGGACGCCGCGTCACAGCCCAAAACAACAAGATCCATAGACACCCGTCCGAGCACCGGAAGCGCGAATTCGCCGGCGAATGCGCTCCCGCGCGATGAGAATCCGCGAAGATAGCCGTCCGCGTAGCCGACATTGACGACCGCCGCTTCCGTGTCGGCCGGAGCAACGAAAGTAGCCCCATAGCCGCAGCTTTCGCCGGAGCGGATTCGGCGCCGCTGAACCACTTGGGCGTCCACGCGAACGACCTGGCGGATGTTGCCTTCGGCCTCGGGCCTCGGGATCCCGCCGTAAAGCGACAGCCCGGGGCGGACGAGGCCGAAGCTGTAATCGCGTCCAAGACAGACGCCGGCGGAGTTCGCCATCGAATAAAGCTTTGCTGGAACGACCGCCGCGATCTCGCGAAAAGCGGCGAGCTGCCGCGCGTTCATCCGCGAATCTTCGTCGGCGCAGGCGAGATGGCTGTGCAGCGTATCGATGGTCAGGCCGTCCAGCACGCCAATCTCCTCGGGCCTGAGGCCGAGCCGGTTCATGCCCGTGTCGATCATCACGTCCGCCGGGCGGCGAGGTGCGATTTCCTTCCACCGCGCGACCTGCTCGATGCTGTTGAGCACCGGACGTGCCGGGGAAGCGAGCGCCGCGGCTGCGTCGTCAGGCCCGACGCCGTGAAGGACGACCAACGCACTGTCGTCGGGGGCCGGACCAAGCTCTTCAGCTTCCGCATAGGTGGACACGAAGAAGGTTCGACAGCGGGCCTCGTGAAGCACCGCCATGGTCTCGCGCGCGCCGATCCCGTACGCGTCGGCCTTGATCGCCGCACCGGCCGGAACGCCCGCGCGGTCCTGGAGCCAGCGCCAATTGTGTTGGAGGGCGGCTCGGTCGAGCCTCAGGCGAAGCGGGCGGTGCATTTCGGGCGGCCTAGCCGCCGTCCGGCATCGCGTCGAGATTCGCTTTCGCCGCTTCCCAGTTGCGACCGTCGAACTTTTCTATCGCGAGCTCGATCGGTTGGTCGAGGCAATTGGCGTTGACGCTCCACGAGTCCGGGTGAGAGCGCGGCTGGTAGAAGCTCTTCACTCCGCACCTGCTGCAGAAAAGATGCTCGGCGGTTCCTGTCCCGAAGCGGTAGCTCGCCAGGGCATCTCGCCCGGTCAGCAGATCGAACTTATCGTGCGGCACGACGATATGAAGGAAGCCGGTCATCCGGCACACAGAGCAATTGCAGTCGAGCGCCGGAACCGGCGGCTCCGGCATTTCCGCTTCGAACCGAACCGCTCCGCAGTGACATCCGCCCGAGATTTTCATTCCCTAGACGTAATGCGGTTGGGGCCGCTCGCGAAGCTCTTCGTAATGAACGAGGGCCGGAACCGGCCCGAACGGGACCGGCCGTCCATCGCGGAAAGCCCATTCGCCGCGGTCGCAATCCCCGGCGCGGACATAGCCGTTGATGTAGAAGCGGCGCCGATGGCCGGACCGGTTGTGGCCCGAGCCGTGGACCAGATATGGACTCCACAGCGCGAGGTCGCCTGGCTCCAGGACCAGGTCCACAGCGTCGCCGGCGGACAGTCCGACCGCCTGCAGCGCTTCGTCCAGGAGCGGCGTGCCGAGCGCTTTCTTCGAGCAGTCCATGTCGAGATCGCCGCGTACATGGCTTCCGGGAATGAATCGCATCCCGCCCGACTCCGGCCCGTGCGGATCGATAGCAAGACCCGTCTGCACATAGGAATTTCCAAGGTTCCGGTAGGCCGATGCCGGCCTTCGGGAGCGGCTGTCCTGATGCCAGGCGAAGTCGCCGAGCGATCCTCGTGCCTTCCAGTGCACCTGGTTGATGATCTGCTTGAGATGGGCGCCCAGCAGCGGCTTGAGCAGCCGCGCGATTCGCATGTCGAGACGGACCGCGTTCAGCGCCCGCTGGTGATAGGACGGCCATTGCACCATCCGGACCATCGGCTCGCCCGAACCGCCTTGCGCGATATTGTAGAAGAGATTTCCGTGGCGGAAGCTGCGGCCGTGGGCGACGCCTTCGCGGTAAAGCTGGTCGGCCGCAGCGGCAATTTTCTCGATCTCGTTCGCTGAAAACAGGCCGCGAACGACCGCGTAACCGTCCCGAAGGAACGCCGTCACATGTTCGTCAAAGACCTCTGCGCCGCGCGGGTCGAGCGGCTGTAGGCAACCCATGAGAGTCCTCCGCCCCTTTGCCCAGGATAAAGGAAGCGTTTGAGATTGCCAGATTTTTCTAGGAGAGATTCGGCCTATTCGACCGTGACGCTCTTCGCCAGGTTGCGCGGCTGGTCGACATCCGTGCCTTTGAGCACCGCCGTGTGATAGGCGAGCAGCTGCACCGGCACCGCATAGACGATCGGCGCTATCAGCGGGTGGACTTCGGGCATTTCGATTGTCGCCAGGCAGCCGTCGCCGGCTTCCCTGATCCCCTTCGCGTCGCTGATCAGCACTATCTTGCCGCCGCGGGCGCGGACTTCCTGCATGTTGCTGACCGTCTTTTCGAACAGAGGGCCTGACGGTGCCAGGACGATCACCGGGACATCCTCGTCGATGAGAGCGATCGGGCCGTGCTTCATTTCGCCGGCCGCATAGCCTTCGGCATGAATGTAGCTGATTTCCTTGAGCTTCAGCGCGCCCTCCAGTGCCATCGGATAATAAGGCCCGCGGCCGAGGTAGAGAACGTCCCGAGCCGGCACGATAAGATGCGCCATGGCCGCGATGTCGTCGTCATGGCCGAGCGCAGCGTTGAGGGCGGCAGGCGCCTGCTGGAGATGAGCGACGATGGACTTCTCGTCCTTGCGCTCGATCTGGCCCCGAGCGCAGGCGAGGTTCGCGGCCAGCGCGGCGAGCACGGCAAGTTGGCAGGTGAACGCCTTGGTCGAGGCAACGCCGATCTCCGGCCCGGCGTGGGTGGGCAGGAGCAGGTCGGCTTCGCGCGCCATCGAGCTGGTCGGGACGTTGACGACGACCGCGATCCGTTGGCCCTGTGCCTTCGCATGGCGAAGCGCGGCGAGCGTGTCGGCGGTCTCGCCCGACTGACTGACGAACAGCGCCAGCCCGCCCGGCTCCAGCACCGGGTCGCGGTAGCGGAATTCAGATGCGACGTCGATGTCGACGGGAACGCGGGCGAACTGTTCGATCCAGTATTTGGCGACCAGGCCGGCATAATAGCTCGTCCCGCAGGCGACGATCGTCAGGCGGTCGACGGCCGCCAGGTCGAAGTCGATATCGGGAAGCGCAACCTCTCCCTCGAACGGCCGAACATAGCTCTGGAGCGTCTGGGCAACCACGACCGGCTGCTCGAAAATCTCCTTCTGCATGAAGTGCCGGTAATTGCCCTTCTCGACCGGTGCCGACGTTGCCCCGGATTCGACGATCTCGCGCTCGACCGGCCGATTGTCGCGGTCGAAAATCTCGATCCGGTCGCGACGGATCACCGCCCAGTCACCTTCCTCGAGATAGGCGATGCGCTGGGTCCAGGGCGCCACCGCGATCGCGTCGGACCCGAGGTAATTCTCGCCCTTGCCGTAGCCGACGGTGAGCGGCGCCCCCATTCTCGCACCGATCACGAGGTCGGGATGGTCGCGGAACAGGAAGGCCATTGCGAAGGCGCCCTGCAGTCGCGGAAGGACCGCGGCGACCGCCTCGTTCGGCGAGTGGCCGCGCTCGATCTCGCGGGCAACGAGATGGCCGACGACCTCGGTATCGGTCTCGCTCTCGAACTTGCGGCCCTCGGCGATGAGCTCGTCGCGGAGCGGCTTGAAATTCTCGATGATGCCATTGTGGACCAGCGCGACGGGGCCGACGATATGCGGGTGCGCGTTGCCGACGGTCGGCGCACCATGCGTCGCCCAGCGCGTATGGGCGATCCCGACCGTCCCGCCCAGCGGCTTTGACTCCAGCTCGCGCTTGAGGTTGTCGAGCTTGCCCTCGGCCCGGCGGCGCTCGAACGCGCCGTTCTCGATCGTGCAGATGCCGGCGGAATCATAGCCGCGATACTCGAGCCGCTTGAGCCCGTCGAACAGCCGCTGAGCGACGTCGGTCTGGCCGACGATTCCGACGATTCCGCACATGCTACTCGGCCGCTTTCCTCGTCATCCGCTCGCGGAACCGGCGGGCCCAGCCTGCAATCCCCTTCTGCTCGTTGCGCTCGATCGCGAGGCTGTCGGGCTCGACGTCGCGGGTGATCACCGATCCGGCCCCGACAATCGCTCCCTCGCCGATTGTGACGGGTGCGACCAGCGAGGTGTTCGATCCGATGAAGGCACCGGCGCCGATCACCGTCCGGTATTTGCCGAAGCCGTCATAATTGCAGGTAATCGTGCCCGCGCCGATATTGGAACCCTCGCCGATCTTGGAATCGCCGACGTAGGAGAGATGATTGACCTTGGCCCCGGCCCCGACATCGGCCTGTTTGAGCTCGACGAAATTGCCCACCTTCGCCTTGTCGCCGAGCCGCGTGCCGGGGCGGATCCGGGCGAAGGGCCCGATAACTGCCCGCGATCCGACCACCGCACCCTCGATATGGCTGAAAGCCTTGATCGTCGCCCCGTCCGCGATGTCGACCCCCGGGCCGAAGACGACGTGGGGTTCGACCGTCACGTCGCGGCCGAGCCTGGTGTCATAGGCAAACCAGACGCTTTCCGGGTCGATAAGGGTCGCGCCGTCCTGGAGCGCCTGCTCTCGCCGGCGGCTCTGCCATTTCAGCTCCAGATGCGCGAGCTCGGCGCGGCTGTTCACCCCGGCCGTCTCGTATGGGTCGGCCTGGATGACTACCGCCTCCCGGCCCTCTCCGGCCGCGATATTGACGACATCGGGCAGATAATATTCGCCCGCCGCATTGGCGTTATCAACCTGGCCAAGCCAGCGGAACAGATCCCGCGCGCGCACCGCCATCATCCCGGAATTGCAGAGCCGGACTTCGCGCTCTTCGGGCGTGGCGTCGCGATATTCGACCATCTTCGCGATCCGGTCGCCCTCGCCGAGGATGATTCGGCCATAGGCTGCCGGGTCGGCGGGCTCCGAGGCGAGGACAACGACGCCCGGCCCGTCCTTGCCGTCAAGCCGCTCGAGCATCCTGGTCAATGTCGATGCCTCGACGAAGGGCGTGTCGCCGTAGAGCACGAGGATCGCGCCCTGATAGCCTTCGAGCGCATCCCTTGCCTGGAGAACTGCGTGACCGGTCCCCTTTTGCTCGGCCTGGTGCGCAACCGTTACGTCGCGCTCGCCAAGCGCCTGCTCGACCTGATCGCGGCCCTTGCCGACCACCACTACCCTCTTCTGCGCGCCGAGACCGTCGACGCTGTCGAGAAGGTGAAGGAGCAGCGGCCGCGACGCGATCGGGTGAAGGACCTTGTGCGTATCGGACCGCATCCGGGTCCCTTGACCCGCCGCGAGGATTACGACTGCGAAATCAGGCACGATACTCATCTCGACCGGCTGAATGGCACGGCCCAGACGCCAGCGCCAGTGGCGCCGAAAACGAAAAGGGCGGCCAACTTGGCCGCCCTTGAAAGAGGAAAGTCGACAGCTTCGGTCAGAACGCTGCGTAAGCCTCGTTACCGACGAAGCCCATCTTTTCGACGTGCGCGCGCTTGGTGATCGCGAGCACCTGGTCGACGAGCGCATAGCGCGCCTGCGGCTCCGGCTGCAGGTGGAGCTCCGGAATCGGGTCCATCTGCTGAGTCGCGTCGAGATACAGGCGAAGCTGCTCGGGAGTGACGGGCGTTCCGTTCCACAGGATCTGCCCGGCCGCCGTGATCACGACCTTGTTCTTGGTCGGCATGATCGGCGGCGGCGGTTGATTCGTCTGGTCCTGCGGAAGGTCGAGCTTCACCGCATGCGTCTGAATCGGAAGCGTGATGATGAACATGATCAGAAGCACCAGCATCACGTCGATCAGCGGCGTGGTGTTGATGTCCAGCATCGGTTCGCCCGAGCTGTTGTCGCCAGTAGTTTGCATCGTCATTGCGGGGAACTCCTACTGGGCGACCATGGTCAGGGGCGGGGGTTCGGAGATGAAGCCGATCCGTGCGAAGCCCGCGCGCTGCATGGCAAAGATGGCTCCGCCGATGCATCGATACGGGGTGTTGATGTCACCCCGGATATGCGCTTCCGGCATCGTCTCGTCGGTGAGGTTCTGGACTCCCCCGACCTTGGCGATCTGGTCCTTCAGCTTCTTCACGGCGCGATCGAGCAGCTCGGTGCTGTTGACCCTCGTCAGGTTCCAATAGACTTCGCAGACCCCGCCTGGCCCGCCGCGGACGGTGAGCGAGACGTTCTCGGGCTTCGTCGTCGTCGGCTCGTAGCGAACGTTGGGAAGCTTCACCGGGACGTTCTGGATCACGACCGGAACCGTAAGAATGAAGATGATCAGGAGCACCAGCATCACGTCGGTCAGAGGAACGACGTTGATGTCCGACATTGCGTCTTCTTCGCCTTCGGCCGGTCCTACAGTTACTGCCATCGATAGGGTCTCTTCAGTTAATCGGCATTCGGGTCCGGGCCGGACGAGCCGGCCCGGATGCCTTCGCTTACTTGCTCGGAGTCGTCGTGCGGGTCGACTGGGCGCCAGTCGAGGTCATTCCGGTGCGAACCGGCTCGCCGGGCTGCTGGGTGGTGCCGGTGGCACGGCCCGTCGCAGCGCTGGTCTTGGCCGCTTCGGAGCCGAATTTCGGCTTCACCGAACCGCCCGACATGATGTAGCCGTGAAGGTCATTCGTGAAGGCCGCGAGGTCCTCCATGATCGACTTGTTGCGGCGGATCAGCCAGTTGTAGGCAAGCACCGCCGGGACGGCGACGACCAGACCGAGGGCGGTCATAATCAGCGCCTCGCCGACCGGGCCGGCGACGGTGTCGATCGATGCCTGGCCCGACGAGCCGATCTTGATCAGCGCGCGGTAGATGCCGATGACGGTACCGAACAGACCGATGAACGGAGCGGTCGAGCCGACCGTCGCGAGGAAGGCCAGGCCTTCACCGAGACGGGCGCCGATCGCGCCCTGGCTGCGCGCCAGGCTGTTCGCCATCCAGTCATGCTGGTCGATCGGGTCGGTCAGCTTGCCGTGCTGTTCCTGGGCGAGGAGCGTGTCGTCGACGATCGAGCGATAGGCGCTCTTCTTGTCGAGCTTCGCCGCCGCTTCGCGAAGATTCGGCGAGTTCCAGAAGCTCGCCCGGACCTTGCGGCCCTGGCTGATGATCTTCTGCTGCTGCATCAGCTTCGTGAACAGGATGTAGAAAGAGAAGATCGACATGCCCACCAGGATGATGAACACCGACCAGGCAATGATGCCGCCCTGCTCGAGAGCGGGCAACAGGCCGTACGGATTCGCGGCTGCGGGAGCTGCTGCGGGAGTTGCCATAATAGTCTACTTTCCTCTGATGAAATGCTGAATGGGAGTGATCACTGGAGCTGCCATACGATGGTCTGCGTGAAGCTATCGGTTGTCGGCTGACCGTTGCTCAGCTTCGCGGGGTTGAACCGGGCGCGTGACGAGAGCAGTCGGCAAGTTGCGCTATCCAGTGAGCGCACGCCGCTCGAAGCGACTACGTCACAGCCCGTGACCCGGCCGCTTGTGCCGATCTCCAGGCGGACGGTAACCCGACCGGTCTGCTCATTGCGAAGCGCATCCTGCGGATAGTCGTCGCCGCTGATCAGGCCCTGAAGGTTGCCGCGGGCACTTTGCGCGCGTGTCACCTTCGCCGGAGGGGGCGCCGGCGGAGCCGGTGGCGCCTGCGGAGTAATGATTACCGGCGGCGCCTCGCGGACTGTCTCGATCACCGGCGAGGTCTCCATCGTCCGCACCATCGGCGGCGGAGCGACGACCGGCGGAGGCGGCGCCTCCTTCGGCGGAGGTGGCGGCGGCTGCTCGGGTGGCGGCGGCTGCTCCTCGACGTCGAAGGTCTTCAGGTCCTGCGCGGCCTGCTTGATGACGTTATAGGCGAGCCCAGTGACGATCGCGTAACCCAGCGAGAACTGGATCACTGCGACGATGATGATCGCCAACGTGCGATTGCCGCTGAGTTGCTTCTTCTGGGCGTAAGACATTAACGCACAATTCTCCTCGAGACGCCGTGAACTCCACGGTCGGACCGGGCCTCCCCATTCAGCCCCGTCGCCAGGATTTGGAAACTGTCCATGTTCTAGTGTCTCACGGACAGCAAGCGCGCCTCCTTATTGCCGCTTCAAGTGCGGTGCAAGGGCTTTTGTTCCGCATGGCCAATGTCCTCGACTAAACGTCAGGGGCAACACCCCTGAAAGAGGCGAATTCGACGCCTACTCCGCGGGCATCCTCGTAGATGTCGGGCTTGGAGGTCGTGACCCGCAGCGCCTTGACCCCGCGCATGGCTGCGAGCCGGAGGTAAATTGCCTCCGCAATCGTCTCCTGGAGATTGTACCGGCGGGCCCCCGCAAGCTCCATCACCTGGTTGCGGACATAGTCATAATCCCACGCCTGGTCGGGGTCGTCATCGAGGGGCGCAGCGGAATTCTCCAGCCAGACTTCAACGGTGACGATCAGCCGTTGCGGAGTCCCGATCTCGAATTCGTGGAAGCCGATATCGGCCATGACCTCGAGCTGGTCGAGCAGGATCCTGGCGCTTCGCGGCCGCAGGGTTTCCGGTACGAGTCCGCTAAGCTTGGGCGAGTCCATCATGTCTCCAGGAATTGCACATCGCGATCCGGCGGATTGAATCGCTGGCCGCCGTCGAGAGTCAGGACCTCGCCGGTGACGACGGGACTTGCAATCAAATAGTCGAGCGCGGCCATCACGTCTGCCGGCATCACGCCCCGGCCAAGCGGATTGGCGCGGTGCATCGCCTCATAATTGGATTCGCTCTGGCCCGGTGACTTCAGCATCAGCGCCGGGGCGATCGCGTTGACCCTTATGCCCTGCGGTGCAAGGGCCCGGGCGGCAAGCTCGGTCACGCCCAGCAGCGCCTGCTTGGAGATCGTGTAGCTGAGGAAATCCGGATTCGGCGCCGCGAGCTTTGAATCGAGCAGGTTGACGGCCAACGCGTCGCCGCCGGAGTGGCGGCGGGCAAGCTCCTGGATAAGGAGAATCGGCGCCCGGACGTTCGCGTGCATGTGGGCATCGAATTCTTCCGAATCGAACGCTCCGAAGCCGTCCCACGCGAATCGAGCGGCATTGTTGACTAGCAAACGAACGGGAGGGAGCGGCGCTGCAGCGGCGAAGATCGCCGGAGCGCAATCCGGGCTGTCGAGGTCGGCGGCGACGCGGATCGATCCCTCGGGAACCTCGTCATCGACGCTGCGGACGTGCGCCAGCACCGTCCATCCGCGCTTGACGAGCGCCGCTGCAAGAAAAGCGCCAACGCGCTTTCCGGCACCGGTAACGATCGCGGTTCGAGGCTCATCCACAGCCGCTTGTTGTCATCGCGAGCGAAGCGACGCAATCCAGCACCCATGCCAGAGACCCGCCCGCCGATCGAGCTCAAGGGCATCAGCCTTTCGGATATCCGGAAGCTGATCGACGAGCGCCGCCTGCCGCCGGTGGAGAATTGGAACCCCAAGCATTGCGGCCATTCGGGCATTCGGATCGCCCGCGACGGAACCTGGTATCACGACGGTCGGCCAATCCGCCGCGCTGCCATGGTGCGGTTGTTCTCGACCGTCCTTCGCCGCGAGCCGGACGGCAGCCATGTGCTTGTAACGCCCGTCGAAAAACTGGAAGTCGAAGTCGAGAAGGCGCCGTTTCGAGCAATTGCGATGCAATGCGAAGGCTCCCGCGAGGAGCGGCGAATCGCGCTCGAACTGGACAGCGGCGACGCAGTCATCGTCGGGCGCGACCATCCGCTCCGGATAACCGACGAGGAAGATGGCCCATCGCCACGGGTCCTGGTCCGCCACGGGCTGGAAGCGGAACTGTCCCGGCCGATCTATTATGAGTTGGCGGAGATCGCGCTTGGCGAAGGCGCCGACCCGCCGGGCGTGTGGAGCGATGGCTTCTTCTTTCCGCTGGGCACGGCCAATGGCGCTGGCTGAGAGGATTCGAGCCAGCCTGGCCGAGCCCCCGATTCGGCCGCCGCTTACAGGGGACCTTCCGAAGCTGCGGGCGAAATCAACGATACCGGCGGCGGTCCTGATCGCCGTGACGGAGCGCCCCGATCCGGGCGTGATCCTGACCGTTCGGCGCGAGCATATGCGCACCCATGCCGGTCAGATCGCGTTCCCGGGAGGGCGGTCCGATCCCGGCGAGAACGCGATCTCCGCAGCGCTCCGGGAAGCTCGCGAAGAGCTTGGCCTCGACCCGTCGTTCGCCGATCCGGTCGGCTGTCTCGACGACTACCGGACCGTGACGGGCTACATCGTTACCCCGGTCATTGCCGTGATCCCGCCCGATCTCCAGCTGATTCCGCACGAATTCGAGGTTGCGGACTGGTTCGAAGCTCCGCTCGCCTTCCTGATCGATCCTGCCAACCACCACATCGAGACCGCTGTTTTCGGCGGGCGCGAGCGCCGCTACTGGCAGATCGAATGGAACCAGCGGCGAATCTGGGGAGCGACAGCGGCAATGCTCGTTAATCTGTCACGGCGGCTTCGATGGAGCTGAAGCTCGATGTGAAGAGGTGGCGAAGGCGGCCGGGCATGGGCAAGCTTTTGAAAGCCCTGGGTGCTGGCGAGGCGCTTACGCGCTACGTCGGGGGCGCCGTCCGCGACGACCTGCTCGGTCTGCCGGTAAGCGACGTCGACCTGGCGACCCGGCTCCGCCCCGACGAGGTCGTCGAACGGCTGCAGGTCGCGGGCATCAAGGCGGTCCCGACCGGTTTCGACCACGGCACCATCACCGCTGTCAGCGACGGCCATCCCTATGAAATCACGACGCTTCGCCGGGACGTCGAAACCCACGGCCGCCGCGCCACGGTCGCCTTTACCGACGACTGGGAAGAGGATGCGGCCCGCCGGGACTTCACCATCAACGCGCTAATGGCCGACCCGGTCAGCGGCGAGATCTTCGATTATTTCGGCGGGCTCGGCGATCTCGAAAAACGCCACGTCCGGTTTATCGGCGACCCGTTCGAGCGGATCGCGGAGGACCATCTTAGGATCTTGCGTTTCTTCCGCTTCCACGCCCGCTTCGGGTTGGGCGAGCCCGATTCGGCAGCGCTGGAGGCGTGCGCGCGCCGGGCGAACGACCTGATGGCCCTGTCGCGGGAACGAATCGCCGACGAATTGCTCAAGCTGCTTGCGGTCGAGGACCCGGCGCCGACCGTACGCGTCATGCTCGACCACGGCATATTGAAACCGGTCCTCCCGGAAATAGAGCCTGGTTCCTGGACAAGGTTGAAGGCGCTGGTCGAGGCAGAGCGCGAGTGCAAGTTCCAGCGCGAACCCCTCCTGCGGCTTGCGGCGCTGATGCCGCGCAATGCAGAGGTCGCGGGGTCGGTCGCGGCGCGCCTCAAGCTGTCGAACCGCGCCAGGAAGCGCGTCGCCTGCGCGGCCGATCCGGAAATCCCCGCGGACACGAGGGCGGCCGCCTATCGTTTGGGTGTCGAATGCGTCGCCGATCGCCTCCTCCTCGCCGGGCGAGCCACCGAGACAAAGGCAATTTCCAGGTGGCATCTCCCTCGCCTGCCGATCACCGGCGGTCAGCTCATCAAGCGCGGGCTCAAGGAAGGCCCGGCGGTTTCGCGAACTCTTCGAGAGATCGAAAATCGCTGGATCGAAGCGGGATTCCCTTCGGGTGCTGAATTCGAGGCGATCGTTTCGAACTCGCTCGCCGCCAACTTTCGTTAACCGCCTTTCAATCCCGGTTGGCTAGAGCCGCTGATGGTTAATTGTCTGATGACCATTTTCCCCGGATTTCGGGGACCGGAGGCGAAGAAGTGGGGCTGCGCCTTGCGACGATAGCGGTGCTTGCCGCGACGGCTGTTGCCGCCGTGCCTGCGGCCGCGGCCACCGTCAACGCGCAGGCGAAGGTCAAGGTGATCAAGCCGCTGGTCCTGCAATCGGTTCAGGACTTCGACCTCGGAACGATCGTGTTGAGACCCGGCAGCTGGTCGGGAGCTACGGTGAAGCTGGCCCGAACCGGAGTCCTGACCTGCCCGGCCGTTGTCACCTGCTCCGGAGCGACGCAGGTTGCGATCTACAACGTCTCAGGGTCCAACGGCGAGACGGCAGTGATCATCGCGCCCAACGTCACGCTGACCAATCAGGCCGATCCGACCAAGTCGCTGACCCTGGTGGTCGACAGCCCCGGCAAAGTCACCTTCACCAACTCGGGAAGAGCCGGGCTGAACTTTCCGCTCGGCGGCTCGATTGCATTGGATTCCAGCACCGCCGACGGCGATTACGTCGGCACTTTCAACGTCAGCGTCGAGTATCAGTAGACTCTTCGCCGCGGGCTTTCGGTGTCATCCGCGGCCGCTTGCCGCGCGATCGCACCTTCTCTCCATGCTTCTGGGTTGAGCGGACCTTCAGGAGGTCCTGCCTCGACACGATCCCGACCACCCGCTTGGTGCCCGGCTCAACGATCGGCACCCGGCCGACGCCGGTTTCGACCATCATGTCAGCCACTTCGCCGCACGGAGTCTCGGGAAAGGCGAACTGGGCCGAGGCATCGGAAAGCAGGTCGGCAAGGCGGCCCTCGCTACGCTTGGCGACCTGCCAGCGAAGGGCATCGGTGCGCGACACCAAGGCAAGCAATCGGCCCCGGCCGTCGACGACAGGGTAGGAACGGTGCTGTGCCTCCTCCGAAAAGAAGCGGAGCACTTCGGGAAGCGGCATGCTTCCGGGCAGGGTCGCGGGATCCTTTGTCATCAGCTGCCCCGCCTGCAGGAACTCGAGCGCGTCGATCGTATATTCGCGCAGGATGTGCCGGCCGCGGCGGGCGATCTTCTCGGTCAGGATCGAGCGTTTCATGACCAGCACGCTCACCGCATAGGCCGCAGCCCCCGCGGCGATGGTCTCGGGAAGCGCGGAAAGGTGGTTGGTGAGTTCGGCGGCGAACAATGCGCCGGTCATGGGCGCACGCATGACTCCGCTCATGATTCCGGCCATTCCGACCATCGCCCAGAAGCCGGGATCGCCAGGCAGCACCTGGCCGATGAGGAATCCGCTCGAGCCGCCGAGGATGAGCAGCGGCGCGAGGATTCCGCCCGACGTCCCGGAGCCGAGCGCGATAAGCCAGACGACCGCCTTGACGACAAGCAGGACAAGGACCGCTCGAACCACCAGATTGCCGTCGACGAGCGCCTGGATGCTTCCATAGCCGGCTCCGAGGACCCGGGCATCCAGCAGGCCGCCGATGCCGACGGCCACCGCTCCGATCGCCGGCCACCACATCCAGTGTACCGGCAAGGCGTGAAATCCGTCCTCTATCTTGTAGAGCACGACCGACAGCAGCGCGGCCTCCAGGCCCATCACCAGGCCGAGCAGCGCCGATATCGCCACCGGCTCGATCCCGGCCGGCGTCGGTGCCGCGAATGCGAACAGCGGCCCGCTGCCGACTAGCAGCGGTCGCCACGCCAACGCTACGAGAACCGCGGTAACCACCGGCACGAAGCTGCGCGGCTTCCATTCGAACAGCAGGACTTCGACCGCCAGCATGATCGAGGCGAACGGCGTTCCGAAGATTCCGCACATTCCGGCGGTCGCGCCAGCGACCAGGAGCGTCTTTCGCTCGGCGGCGCTCAACTTGAACAATTGGGCGAAGAGCGAGCCGATCGCGCCTCCGGTCATGATAATCGGGCCCTCGGCGCCGAACGGGCCGCCGCTGCCGATCGAGACCGCCGAGGAGAGCGGCTTTAGAAGAGCGACCTTCAGCGACAAGCGGCTTTCGCCAAACAGGATCGTCTCGATTGCCTCGGGTATTCCATGGCCGCGAATCTTGTCCGATCCGAATCGCGCCATCAGCCCGACGATGAGTCCGCCCGCTATCGGGACAAGCAATAAAAGGAGCGGCGCGCGATCGGCGATCACCGCCGGGGCGAAGGAGAAATTCCCGTACCAGAAGACGTTCGTCGCGAAAGCGATGAGCCTGAGCAGAGCCCACGCACTGAAGGCGCCGCCGGTGCCGGCGACGACAGCCATCGCGGCCAGCATGAGCATTCGGTAATCGGCGCTATAGTCGGCGAGGCGGCGTGGATTCTCGTTCGCGGAAATGCTTGGCATCGCCGCCGTTCACGGGATTTCGCCGCATATTGCAACACCGCGGGCGCATTTATCCCGGCCCCGCCGGCTCAGGCGCGGCTGCGACGGCGCGACTTCCAATAGTTGATCGCGGCTTTGGCCTCGAGCGGCTTGGCGAAATAGAAGCCCTGCCCGCTCGCGCATCCAAGAGTGGCGAGGGTGGTCGCCAGCTCGACCGTCTCGATCCCTTCGGCCGTAGTCGACATGCCCAGCGCATCGGCGAGGCCCAGGACGGCGCGCACGATGGCAACCGCGTCGGGGTCCACCATCATTCCCGATACGAAGCTCTTGTCGATCTTCAGGACATCGATCGGCAGCCGCTGCAGGTAAGCGAGGCTTGAATAGCCGGTGCCGAAATCATCCATCGCGACGGTCGTGTCGAGCGCTTTCAATGAATCGAAGACGCGGGTCGCGCGCGCCGGGTCCTGGACGATCGAGCTCTCGGTCAGCTCCAGCGTCAGGCGATCTCCTGTGAGCCCGCTCGACCGAAGCGCGCTCGATACGACATCCGCGATATCGTCGCGCGCGACCTGGATCGCGGACAAATTGACGCCGACGTAAAGCGGCAGCTTGCTGCCCGCCTGGCGATCCCAGTCGGCGAGGGTCCGGGTCGCCTTGTCCATCGCCCAGCGGCCGAGCTGGAGGATGAGCCCCGATTCTTCCGCGACCGGGATGAATTCGGAAGGCGAAATCTCTCCGCGGTCGGCGTGAGTCCAGCGCGCCAAGGCCTCGAAGCCGGCGACCTCGCCCGACTTCAGGTCGATCAGCGGCTGGTAGAAGAGCTTGAGCTGGTCCTTGTCGAGCGCCCGGCGAAGCTCGGTCTCGATCGAAAATCGGCGGCGCGCCAGGCTCGCTTCCTTGGGCTCGTAAATCTGCGGTTTTCCGCTCTGTTTCGCCTGTTTGACCGCAAACTGGGCATTGCGGAACAGCTCCTCCGCCTCCTGGCCCGGGTGCCTCAAAGCGACACCGATCGCACACTCCACCTTGATGTCGAGGTCGGAGATATGGAACGGCGCCGCCATCGCCTCCTGGATCCTCGCGGCGGCATTCAGGGCGTCCTCGATGCCGCGCCGGAGCGAGACGAGAATTCCGAATTCGTTACCGCCCGTCCGGGAGAGAATGTCGCCGCCGCGAAGGGCCGACATCAGCCTTCGGGCGAAGGTGATCAGAAGCTCGTCGCCGGCAAGACTGCCCATGCTCTCGTTGATCCGGCTGAAGCGGAGCACGTCGACGACAAGAACGGCATGCTCGAGTTCGCTCGCGGAATCCTCGCCGGCGCGTTCGATTTCCTCGGTGAAGGCCAGGCGGTTCGGAAGGCCGGTGAGGCTGTCGCGGAGCATTTCCGCGCGCAGCGTCCGTTCCGCCTGCACTTCGACGGTGCGATCGACGACGCTCATCAGGCATCGCGGAATAGTGCCCTCGCCCGCCGGCAGCGGCGCGAGCTTGATTCGAAGATAGCGCGCCGCGACGCCTTCGCCGTCCTTCAGGTCGAGGTCTCCCGGCGAAAGCGGATCTGCGAAATAGCCGTCGAAAAGCTCGGCGATCGGGCCGTCCTTCAGGCAATCCGCCTCGTTCCAGTCGGCGGCCGTGCAGGTCGATCGGGCGACGGCATCGACGAAGCGGCTATTGTGCGCGATGACCTTCAGCGCGCCATCGTCGCAACGGCCGATGATTGCCGCGGCGATCGGCAATGCGCCCAGCAGGGCCGCGTCGCCGGCAGTCGCAACAGCAGGCCTCGACGCGCGTGCGTCGTTTCGGCGCGCGCGGGTCGGCCCCCGGGTACGCTGTTGTGCGGCCTGCATGAACCGGTTTTTGAACGAGATGGGTTAATTCCCGGTATCCTCTCTATCGCAACCGGCATTGTTGACGGAGGTTTAGTTAACCATTGAGAATCTGTTCGAGCGCGGAAATCCCATCGGCGGCATCCGGCCGGCTGCGCCGCGCGCCGCGCGCCACGGGCCAAGGTCGGTTTCAGTGCGAACGCGGCCGCTTTCGCCGCCCAGGTTCCAGGTCAAACCATCGTCGAGACGGAATGCGATTGCATCGGAAAGCCCACCGTCGCGGTAGCGCTGGAGCATGACGCCCTGCCCCCTCGCGAGCTCGGGAAGGTCCGACAAGGGGAAGACCAACAGCTTGCGGTTCTCGCCGACCACGGCGATGGCGTCGGCACCTTCCGGAATCGGACGGACGACCGCTACCTTCGCCCCCGCCCTCAAATTCACCAGCTGCTTGCCCTTGCGAGTTTCGGCGATGGTCGATTCGCCCGAAGCGATGAAGCCGCGTCCATCGGTCGAGGCGACGAGCAGCTTCCTGCCCGACCTCGCGACCAGCAGGTTGACGACCTCGGCCTCCGGCTCGAGATCGATCTGCAGGCGCACCGGCTCGCCGAAGCCGCGCCCGCCGGGAAGCTTGTCTCCGGAAAGGGTGTAGACCCGGCCGGTGTCGGCGAAGAGCGCCAGCTTGTCGGTGGTCTGCGCGTGAAAATGAATGAACGGGCCGTCGCCCTCGCGCCACTTGAGCTGCTCGATTTCGTCGAGCGCGACATGCCCCTTCATCGATCGGATCCAGCCGCGCTGGGAGAGAATGACGGTAATCGGCTCCTTTTCGATCATTGCCGACCAGTCGATCTCGCGCGGTGCGGCCCCTTCCTCGATCCGGGTGCGGCGCTCGTCTCCGAACTTTTCCTTGACCGAAGCCAGGTCCTTCTTGAGCCGGGTCCGTTGCCTGGCCGGGCTTTCGATCAGCTTTGACAGCTCCTCGCGCTCCCTGGACAGCGCATCGCGCTCGCGGGCAATCTCCATCTCCTCGAGCTTTCGAAGGGAGCGAAGCCGCATGTTGAGGATCGCTTCCGCCTGGCGGTCGGAGAGCGAGAATTCCGCCATCAGCACGGGCTTGGGCTCATCCTCGCCCCGGATGATCGCGATGACCCGGTCGAGGCTGAGGAAGACGACGAGGAAGCCCTCGAGAAGCTCCAGCCGATCGTCGATCTTGCCGACCCGCACCTGCGAGCGCCGGACGAGAACTTCGAACTGGAACTGGAGCCAGGCGGCGAGCGCCTCCTTCAGGCTCATCACGAGCGGCGTGCGCGTTGAATCGAGAACGTTCAGGTTGAGCGGGAAGCGAACCTCCAGATCGGTGAGCCGGTAAAGGCTCTCGAGCAGCAATTCCGGGTCGACGGTCCTGCTCTTCGGCTCCAGAATCAGCCGTACTTCCTCCGCGCTCTCATCTTTCACGTCGGCGAGGATCGGCAGCTTCTTGTCCGCGATGAGCCCGGCGATCTGCTCGATCAGCTTGCCCTTCTGGACGCCGTAGGGAATTTCGCTGACCAGCAGATACCAGCCGCCGCCCTTTTCCCGTTCCTGGCCGATGCTCGCCCGCAGGCGGAACGAACCGCGGCCGGTGGCATAGGCTTCGGCAATGGCCTCGCGGCTGTCGACGAGGACTCCGCCGGTCGGGAAATCCGGGCCGCCGACGAAGTCCATCAGCGACTGGGGCTCGGCCTTCGGATCGTCGATGAGATGGATTGCGGCATCGATGAGCTCGCCGACATTGTGGGGCGGGATGGAGGTGGCCATTCCGACCGCGATCCCGCTCGCTCCGTTGGCGAGCAGATTCGGGAACAGCCCCGGAAAGACTTCGGGCTCTTCCTCTTCGCCATTGTAGGTGGGCCGGAAATCGACGGTTCCCTCGTCGACCCCCGCCATCAGCTGGATCGCGACGGCGGTCAGCCGCGCCTCCGTGTAGCGGTAGGCGGCAGCATTATCGCCGTCGATGTTGCCGAAGTTTCCCTGGCCGTCGACGAGCGGATAGCGAAGCGCGAAATCCTGCGCGAGCCGGACCATCGCATCGTAAACCGATGCGTCGCCGTGCGGGTGATATTTGCCGATCACGTCGCCGACCACTCGAGCCGATTTCTTGAACGCGCCGGTGGGGTCGAGCCGAAGCAGCCGCATTGCCCATAGCAGGCGGCGGTGAACCGGCTTCAGGCCGTCGCGGACGTCGGGAAGCGAGCGCGCGGTGATCGTCGAGAGCGCATAGACGAGGTAGCGCTCGGAAAGCGCGGCTTCGAACGGGGTTTCGATTACGGAAGCTGTGTCGGGATCGGCCATCGCTGCTCGCTAGCAAGGCGCGAGCCCGCTTGCCACCGGTTCGGTCGGGTGGCGGTCGAAGCCACTGCTAGTTCGGTTTGCGGTCGATCCCGATCGGGTCCCAGTCGCTTGGGTCCGCGCCGCTGGTCACGCCCGTGTCGAGCGACGACCCGTCGTCACCATTGAGGCCGAGGTTGTCGACGATCACGTCGCCCTCGTTCTTGTCCTTCTTCTGGTCATCCTGCGAGCCGGTTCCGTCATCCAGCCAGGGGATCACTTCGTCGCGGAATGAAATCCCCGGGGCCGGCGGCGGCGGTGGCGGCGGAGGCGGCGGCGGCGGCGGCGGCGGCGGCGGCGGCGGCGGCGGCGGAGGCGGCGTCTGGTTGAGCTGGATCTTGAGATCCCTCGTCTCAGCGAAGCTCACGTCGACCTCTTGCGAGGACGGATCAAAGCCGTCCGCGGTCGCGTCGACCTTGTGATG
>Ga0207657_10000336_pt1 | contig 49702 bp, 47 predicted proteins | sample KBSC33metaG_FD_184316 | JGI IMG/M metagenome (GOLD analysis project Ga0207657, IMG submission 184316) | Corn rhizosphere microbial communities from Kellogg Biological Station, Michigan, USA - KBS C3-3 metaG (SPAdes) (version 2) | ecosystem: Host-associated > Plants > Roots > Rhizosphere > Soil ... | reverse complement strand
GGGCAGGGGCGGTCCTCGTCCGGCCGACGCGGCTGCCGTTGCCGTCCGCGTCGGTGAAGCGGTACCAGTAGAATCGGGAGGGCATGAGGCCGGCGACCAGCGCGCGAGCCGTCCAATCCGATTCCGCCGACACGGGCGCCGTCGCGCGCGCCACGACGCGGCGAAAGGTAGCGTCTTCCGCGACTTCGAGATCGAGGGTGTGCGAGGTGCCGTTGTCGAACGGGCGCCGGGTCCACAGGATGACGCTCTTGTCGTCAGGCTCCCCGGAAGCCACGCCCTGAGGGAAACATTTGCGCGCTTCGCGCCATCGGCTCGATGCAGCGCTGGCCGGCCCCGCCCACGCCAACGTTGCCCCAAGCGCCGCCGAAAGCTCGATGAACTCGCGACGGCTGGTCCTCATGCCTCGATCCGGCTTCACCTCGGTCGTCCCCCTCGTCGAAGCCCGGTCAAGCCGGGTTTTCGTTTCGGGTAAGGTCTGAGTGCCAGCATTCGAGCGCCGCAAGGGCGCATCGACCAAGCGGCACTAGCGTTCGACTGTCGTATTCCTCGAGGGACGGATCGGGCGTCGAAGACGGTGGACAATCTGCGGTAAGAACGGGTGGTGAGGCGTCTTGCCGCGAGTGAAGCTGTGGAACATCCCTGCCCTGGTTCCGGCCAGCGCGCTCTCCACATTGGAGACCTGGTCCGCGGTGCGCACATCGACATGTAGCCGCAGCCGTCCGTCGAAATCGAAGCTGATGCGCGCGTCGCTGGGGCATCGATCCCGCACCGTGCGCAAGATGCCGCCGAGCTCGTCGGTTACCGCGCATTGCGGCACACGGGAGCGTTGTTCGACGACCGCGGGCTGGACAGTTTCGGCTGACGGCATAGCCCACCTTTGAGCCGAGGTGCCCATGATAGCGCGGCTGCCGTTTCGATGAAGTGATGTTCCTGGATATCCGTGCTTTGGCCGAGGTCATACGGAGTAATCATGAAGGCTGCATTGCCTCGGCGCAAAGACCGGGAGCGGCCGACGCTCGGCGCGCTCCCGGCTTTTCTGGCGCAAACTCAGTTCTGCTGACCGCAACGGCAGTCGGAACCGCACTTGCAATCGGTGCAGGTGCAGGTGGTCGAGCAGCGGCGGGCTTCGTCTTCACGGTTGGTCATGGTGATACTCCTCGTTGTTCGGGAAGCCCCAAGTAGGCGCGCTGGCGGATCGGGGCTTGAACGTAACGGCTAAAGTCGCGTCAGCGTCGTCGCCGGTAGGCCGAAGGTGCGCCGGAAGATGCGGCTGAAATGCGCCGAGTCCGCGAATCCCGCTGCGTGCGATGCCTCGGTCAGATTGCGGCCCTCGGAATAGACCTGAAGCGCGCGAACAAGCCGTAGCCAGAGAACATAAGTCTTGAAAGCGAGGCCCGTCTGCTCGACGAACAAGTGTCTCAGGCGGCTGGGCGAGAGATAGACGCCCGCGGCGGCCGCGGCGAGATCGAGCGGCTGGTTGAGGTTGGTCGTGGCCTGGTCGATGATCTTGCGCACTCGGGGATCGGGTAGGGGCGCCCCCTCGGCTGGAACGAGGACCGCGAGGGCATGGCCGCCGGCGCGCAACAATGCGTCGGTTCCGAGCCCCGCTTCAAAGGTTGCGCAGAGCGGTTCGAGCGCTGCCCGCAGCATGGGAGCATCGAGGTGGGCAAGTGAGGCCTCGCCGAATAGGGCCGAAGTGAGCGCCCGTCCGGCTCGGCTTTCCGGCTCGACGAATACGAAGACCATAAGCCCATCGGCTTCGAAACGATGCCTCGCATCCGCTGCTACGGCTACCGCCGGCCCGGCGATCCTCCCATGCTCGGTTGCGAGCATCAGGCTGCCCTCGAGCGACACGGTGATCTGGATCGCGTGATGGCGGTGAAACTGAGGGTCGCCAAAACCACCCGGCGCTTCGAGTACCCACACGCTAAGCCCCTGGCCGATCGCCAGTTTCGCCCGTCCCATTGCCATGGCGGCATTCTAGCGGACGGAGAAGGAATGTCAGCCCAAGCCCGCCAGCAACTCCTGCAGCATCGGTCGCAGGCGACGAAGCTCGGCGCGGTGGCTTTGCGAGAGGTATTCGAGCACGGCCTCGCCGTGTTCGCTGAGCCGCAGGGTGACCTGGCGCTTGTCCTCGTCGCGGGCTTCGCGCCGTACTAGGTCCTGCTCGACCATCCTGTGGACCAGCTCGGAGGCGCTGTGCGGGCGAAGGAACAGCCGCTCGGCCAGTTCGCCGACGTTGAGCGCGTTGTCCGGCCCGGCGCGGATCGCCAGCAGCGCCTGGTGCTGGCGCGGGGTCAGGCCGGCTTCGCCCGCGGCGCGTTCCGAATAGCGGACGAACTTTCGCAGCTCGTAGCGAAACCCGGCGAGGGTCGCGTAATCGCCGTCGCTCAGCTTGGGCATTGACTCCCTCTCTTGTTTTATGTCGTATCCCGACATAGTTGCGCGGCAAATGAATCGCAACGCAACTGTTCCCGCCCGGGTCGCAGGGCAGGGCGCGCTTCCGGGCGCGCCCAACCGGCCGCGCCTCGCCGACCACAACGCCGACATCCGCATGGTGCTGCTCTCGCTCATGGCTGTGGCGACCGGCACCGGCGGCGCGCTGTCCGCGTGGGTGCTGCTACACCTCATCGGCCTTGTCACAAATGGGCTGTGGTATCACCGCTGGTCATGGGCGATGACTTCGCCCGGCGGGGCAGCGACAGGGCCGCTGACCGTGCTGATCCCGGTTGCCGGAAGCCTCATCATCGGCGTGATGGCGCGTTACGGCTCGGACAAGATCCGCGGCCACGGCATCCCCGAAGCGATTGAGGCGATCCTCTACGGCGAGAGCAAGCTGAGCCTGAAGGTCGCCGTGCTGAAGCCGATCTCATCGGCGATCTCGATCGGCAGCGGCGGACCGTTCGGCGCCGAGGGTCCGATCATCATGACCGGCGGAGCCATAGGCTCGCTGTTCGCCCAGCGCTTCCAGCTCAGTGCCGCCGAGCGCAAGACGCTGCTCGTCGCCGGCGCGGCGGCGGGCATGACGGCGATCTTCGGAACGCCCTTCGCCGCCGTGCTCCTGGCGGTCGAGGTGCTGCTGTTCGAATGGAAGCCGCGTAGCTTCGTCCCGGTGGTGACGAGCGTGATCGTCGCCTTCGCCTGGCGCCCGCTGCTGGTCGGCTCCGGGCCGCTGTTTCCCGCCGGTTGGCATTTGGACGCGTCGGCGCTCAGCCTCGCCATCGCCGTCGGCGTTGGTGCGCTCTCGGGCCTGCTGGCGTGCCTCATTTCCAAGGCGCTGTACCTGATCGAGGACGGCTTCCACCGCCTGCCGGTGCACTGGATGTGGTGGCCGGCGATCGGCTCTGTCGTCGTCGGCCTCGGCGGTCTGGTCGAGCCGCGCGTGCTCGGCGCGGGTTACGACACCATCAACGCGCTGGTGAACGGCTCGCTGCTGCTCGACGCGATGCTGCTGATTCTGGTGGTCAAGGCGATCGTCTGGCTCGCCGCGCTCGGCTCTGGCACTTCGGGCGGCATCCTTGCGCCGCTTCTCATCATTGGTGGCGCGGCGGGGGCGGTCGTCGGCCTGTGGCTTCCAGGGGGCAGCGGCGCCTGGGCAATGATCGGCATGGCAGGCATGATGAGCGCCTCGATGCGCGCGCCGCTCACCAGTGCGCTGTTCGTCGCCGAGCTCACCGGGCGCTTCGACGCGCTGCCGCATGCGCTGGTCGGCTCTGGCACCGCTTTCGCGCTGGCGGTGCTCCTGCTCAGGCGCTCGATCCTGACCGAGAAGATAAGCCGCCGTGGGCGCCACATCAGCCAGGAATTCACCGTCGATCCGCTGGCCCTCAGCCTCGCGCGCGACGTGATGACCGCCGATCCTGTCACGCTCCCCGCCGACCTTCCGGTGGCCGAGGCGCTGGTGTTCTTCGAGCGCGAGGCGAGGCACCGCAGCTATCCGGTGGTCGACGAGGACCTGCATCCCGTCGCCCTGGTCTCGCGCGCCGACGCGCTCAAGTGGCGGCAGGACCCCGAAGCGCTCGTCGGGACGCTGCGCGAGACCCTGTCCGACGTCTCGCTGCCGATGGTCACCCTCGACACGCCGTCCGACGCCATCGCCAACCTGATGATCGCCGAGAACTCTGGGCGCGTTTGCGTGGTGAACCCGGAAGACGGCCGGATCGCGGGCATCGTCGCTCGCCGTGACCTGCTGCGTTCGCGCGCGGTGGCGCTGCAAGGCGAGCGAGAGCGCTCGCGAGGGTGATGGGAACGGGCTAGCCGCCGTTTGTCGCGAGCGCGGCCAACTGGACGCCGTCGAGGCCGTATGGGTCCGGCCCCGCCGCCAATCCGTCGCCCTCGGCGCGTGCGGTCAGGTAGGTGATGTAGATCGGCACCGGCTTGGGCAGGTCCACCTTCTGCTCCGGCTTGCCCGACGGCGTTTCGAGTGGCGCGCCCATCAGCCATTTTCCGAGGCGCTGCGCATCCTCGAGGCGCACGCAGCCGTTGCTGAGATGGCGATCAGCCTTCAGCATCAGCGACTTGTCAGGCGTGTCGTGGAGATAGATCCCGTCCGCATTGGGGAACTCGTACTTCACCCTGCCCATCGAATTCGTAGCGCCGGGGCGCTGCCGAACGTGAAGGTTGAGCTTGCCGGCCTTTGCCGCCTTCCAGTCGATTGTCGAGGGATCGACCGGCACCGCGTCCTCCTCCCAGCCTGACAGCACCTCGTAGCCGCGCGTCTTGAGGTATCTCACCCCCTGGGCCAGGACGTTCGGCGCGATGGTCTTGCGGATCAGGTTGTCGGGCACATTCCAGTAGGGATTGAGAATGGCAAAGCGCACGTAACCCGCCATGATCGGGGTCTGCAAATCGTGCTTGCCGACGATCACCCGCATCGAATCGACGGCGACGTCGCCGTCGTACATCCACAGGCGCGCCTCGCCACTGTCGACCACGATGTGGCGGCCCCCTGGCTGAGGCGGGATGGCCCGAATTCGCGCGAGATTGGCAACCGCAACGGCGCGCTCGCGCGGAGAAGTCCCGCGCGCTGCGATCGCGGCGCGGCGGAGCGGTGCATAAAGCGGATGCATCCACTTCATGCCTTGAATGTATTCGCTCAGCGAAGGCGCCTTTGCCGCTTCGGCGAGGACGCTGTAAGTGCCGCGAGCGCCCGGCCGGAGGTAGTTGTGCTCATAGGCCATTTGCGGTTCGCCCGGGCGCCGCAGCGCGGTGGAGTAGGCGACGAAGGCGCGGGACAGCGACAGCTCGGCCTGGGCGAGCGCCGCTGGTGATGAATCGGCCACCATCCTCTGCACGTCAGCCTGGATCTGCTCGACATTGAAGGAGGAGGGATCGAGCCCGTCGTCGTCCGCCGTTTGCATGAGCTGCAGCAGCTCGTTGGCCGCCGGGTTGAGTGAGCCATCGGGAGCGATCCAGAGCGGCCCGGCACCGTAAGCATAGTAGCTGGCGAATTCGCCGTCGCCCAGCTTCAGCAGCTGCGCTTGCAGCTGCGGATTGGCCGGCCCCTCCGCGGCCCGAAGAGGAGCGGCAACCGCGAGCGCCAGGCTCACTGCCGGCACCACATGTAAGGCGCGTTTCAGCATAGGTTTCATGGACCGGCCCCCGACCAGAGCGTTGGATTCACACAGTTCCGCTTGGCGCGTGCAAGCTTAATGGCGCTGAATCCCTTCAGGAATCTCTCCAGAGTCTACCTTTGCGCCTATCGAAAGTTAGGAGGCCGCCCTCCTCGATCATGGCCTCCGGAAGACGTAGACGAACTGGTCCGTGCGGCCTCTCACCTTCGGATTGAAGACCAGCAGCGTGCGGTCGTCGGAGGGGTTGCGCAGGACGTTGCTCTCGCCGACGAACTTGAAGCCCGCGGCCGCCATGTCCGCCTTGACCACGGCCGCGTCGATCCGATGCAGCTTCTCGGTCGCCTCGAGCTTCGAGCCGTCGACCGCGGAATGATCGATGATGACGAAACGGCCACCCGGCTTCAGGGCGTTGAAGACGCCCTTGTTGAAGGCCGGAACGTCGGCCGGGCCGACGAACTTGTCGTAAAGGTCGTGGTAGTTCTGCCGCATCCAGATCAGGTCCGCCTTGGCCGGCAGGGCGAAGATATTGGTGTGCGCCGCCAGGGAGATGACGTTCGGATGATCCGCCAGCGGCATCGAGCCGTCCGGGGGCGTGGGACGATGCTCGCCTGCGTCGGCTTCGATCAGGTGGACCGCATAGACCTTGCCCTTCGGCCCCACGGCGTCGGCGAACAGCCGGTCCCAGTAGTCGCCGGGCCAGACGTCGGCCACCGTCGCGCCCTTGCGGATGCGCAGGAAGGTAAGGAGCTCGGCCGGATGGCGTTCGGCATCGAGCGCGCGGTCCGCCTGGGGCCGCGTCGAGTCCGCGACGATTGCCGCGGCATCCGATTGCTTCGGCGCCGCGATGGCCGACGCCGCGATCCAGCACGCGATCAAGGTAGCGCCCACGACCAGGCCGGACTTGCTTACTTTCATGCCACTCCCCGCTTATCTTCCCGGTGACGACTTATGACAGCGGGCGCGCCTCGCCAAGAAGGAATAGAGATTGGCCGTAGGGCACGTCGCAAGGACCTGGAGTTGGGCACGCAAATAATTGTTCGGTTCGTTAATTCGTCCGGGGCCATCGCGGGAGTGACCGATGAGTGATTGTCACCCTCGCGTGCAGTCGGGTCGGCATGCTTTGGGAGATGACGAATTTTGCGCAAGCAGCTAAGCGGCGCCGCAAGACAAGGAGACGCCCGTGAAAATCGACCAATCCATCGCCGCCGTCGTTACCGGAGGAGCCTCCGGGCTCGGTGAGGCGAGCGCGCGGGCGCTGGCCGCCAAGGGCGCAAAGGTTGCGATCTTCGATCTCAACCAGGAACGCGGGGAAGCGGTCGCGCAGGCCATCGGCGGAATTTACTGCAACGTCGACGTTTCGGACGAGGCCTCGGTGGACGCCGGATTCGCCAGGGCGCGCTCCGCGCATGGGCAGGAGCGGGTGCTGGTGTGCTGCGCCGGCATCGGCACCATCGGCAAGACCGTGAAGCGCGATCGCGAAACCGGTGAGATCAGCCATTTTCCGGTCGAGCAGTTCATGAAGACGATCCGCGTGAACCTGCTGGGCACGTTCCAGTGCGTCGCCAAGTCGGCCACCGGGATGATGACGCTCGATGGGCTCGAGGACGGCGAGCGGGGGGCGATGGTTGTCACGTCCTCCGTCGCTGCCGAGGACGGGCAAATAGGGCAAGTCGCCTACGCAGCGTCGAAAGCCGCGGTGATGGGCATGACGCTGCCGATCGCGCGCGACTTCATGCAGGAGGGCATCCGTATCAACGCGATCCAGCCGGGCATCTTCGCCACACCGTTGCTCGCGGGACTGCCCGAGAAGGCGCAGGAATCGCTTGCCGCGGCCGTGCCGTTCCCGAAGCGGCTCGGCCAGCCGGATGAATATGCCGGGCTGGCCATGTTCATGCTCGAGACCGGCTACTTCAACGGCGAGAGCGTGCGGCTCGACGGCGCGATCCGCATGCCTCCCAAGTAGGACGCTCGCTTGGCCGGCTGGCACATCGGCATCATCGGCGGCTCCGGGCTGTACCAGCTCGCCGGGCTGGAAGATGCGCAGCAGATTGCCGTCGGCAGCGCCTTCGGCGAGCCGTCGTCGCCGGTCACGCTGGGGCACATCGGGCACGTTCGCCTCAGTTTCATCGCCCGCCATGGGGAAGGGCACAGGGTCTCACCGAGCCGCGTCAATTACCGCGCCAACATCGACGCGCTGAAGCGCTGCGGTGTGACCGATGTGCTGGCCATCTCGGCGGTCGGATCGCTCAAGGAAGACTTGAAGCCCGGTACGTTCGTCGCAGTCGACCAGTTCATCGACCGCACCCAAGGGCGCGAGCGAAGCTTTTTCGGCGAGGGCATCGTCGCCCACGTCGGACTGGCCGACCCGGTGTGCCCGCGCCTCGCCAGGTTCGCGGCCGACGCGGCGAAGAAGGCCAAGGCAACGGTGCATCGCGGAGGTACTTACGTCGCCATCGAGGGGCCGCAATTCTCGACCCGCGCGGAGAGCCTGCTCTATCGCTCGTGGGGCGCCGACGTGATCGGCATGACCGCGATGCCCGAAGCGCGCCTAGCCCGCGAGGCCGAGTTGCCTTACGCCTTGCTTGGCATGATCACCGACTACGACGCCTGGCGCAAGGGCGAGGCGGGTGTCGATGCGGCCGAGATCCTCGAGGTGGTGCGCGAAAATGCCGAAACGGCGCGACGGGTGCTCGCCGAGCTCGCCAAGGCATTGCCCGAGGAGCGCGAGGCGAGCCCGATCGACACCGCGCTCGACGCCGCGCTGGTCACACCGCGCAGCGCTTGGCGCGCGCACGAAGTGGCCCGGCTCGACGCGGTCATGGGCCGGCTGGTGCGGGAAGGGTTCGCCCGGCGATTGCGCCAGGGCAATGCGTGACGCTTGCAAATGTGGTGAAAACTGTAACAAACTAGTTTGCGATGAAACAAAGCAACCGCCTTGCCGAATTCCTGCCTTACCGATTGTCGGTGACCTCGAACGCCGTCAGCCAGCGGATCGCGCAAGAATACCGCATCCGCTGGGGCCTCTCCGTGCCCGAATGGCGGGTTATGGCGGTGCTCGGCGATTCCGGTCCGCACACCCAGCGCGAGCTCACCACCATGACGATCATGGACAAGGTGGCGGTCAACCGCGCGTGCAAGGTGCTCGAAGACCGCGGGCTGGCGGTGCGCAAGCCGAACGCACAGGACGGACGCTCGCACCTGCTCGAGCTGACGTCGGCCGGAAAGGCGATGCATGGCCAGATCATGCCGCTCGCGCTGGAGATGGAACGGCGACTGTTCGCCAACTTCAGCGATGAGGAGATCGAGGCGTTCCGCGCGCTGCTTGGCCGGGTGCGCGACGAGGTCAAGGATCTCGACGCGGACGGCATCGACAGCGAGAATTTCGGGGTAAGGTGAAAAACGAAAGCCCCCGCAGGCGCGAACCTGCGGGGGCTCCATCAGGGGGTCCCCCCGGCCTTGGCCGCCCCTTAGCTCAGTGCTTGTGCCCGATCCCTCCGGAGAACGCGTCGGCAATCGAACAGGCTGCCGGGCCGAGAATGACGATGAACAGCACCGGCAGGATGAACAGGATCAGCGGCACGGTCATGATGGCCGGCAGCCGCGCGGCCTTTTCCTCGGCGCGCATCATGCGCTCGTTGCGGAATTCCGCCGAAAGCACGCGCAGAGCGGAGGCGAGCGGTGTACCATAGCGCTCGGTCTGGATCATGGTGGTGACCACGCCGCGCACGGCATCGAGGTCGACGCGATAGGCGAGGTTCTCGAACGCCTGGCGTCGCTCGGTGAGGAACGACAGCTCGATGGCAGTCAGCGCGAACTCGTCGCCGAGCTCGGGATAGGCGCGGCCGAGTTCCCTCGCGACGCGGTTGAACGCGGCGTCCACCGTGAGGCCAGCCTCGGCGCAGATGACCAGCAGGTCGAGCGCATCGGGCAAGCCCTTGCGAATCGCATGGGTGCGCTTGTTGGCCCGGTTCTTGAGGAACAGTTCGGGCCCCTTGTACCCGACGATGACGAGCGCCGCGAAAGCCATGAAGCGCTTGAAGCTGCCCCACGTCGGGAACATGTTCAGCCAGTAGATCGCCACCACGGCGACGAAACCGAGCACGATCGGCAGGATCATCCGCAGGAAGATGACGATGACCGCGTATTCCTTGTTGCGGATGCCGGCCTGCGCCAGCTTCTGCTGGATAATCTTGACCTGGCTGTCCTGGAGGACCTTGAGGCCCTTCAGGGTGTCCTTCATCTTGTCGGTCGCCTCGGTCCGCTGGACGAGGCTTTGCCGCTTGCGCGACTTTGCCGTGATGATGCCGGATTTCAGTTCCTCGCGCCGTGCGTTCAGCGCTTTCACGCGCTTTGCCATCGGGTCCTTGACGGTCACCGCCGCGTAAATCGCGAACATCATCGCGGCGGCGGCGATCCCGGCAAGGATCGTGCCGACGAACATGACGTCGATGCCGAGAAGCGTGGGTCCTTGTGCGGGATTCATGGCTTGGCTGGTCCTTCGCTCAGATCTCGAAACTGACCATCTTGGCCATGATGAAGGCGCCGATGCCCATCCACACCAAGCCGCCGATGCCGGCCACGGTCAGGCGGTCGTCGCTGAAGAATTTCGCCAGGTAGTGCCCGTTGAGCCACCAGATCAGGCCGAAGACGATGAACGGCAGCGAGCCGACGATGTACGCCGACGCCTTCGATTCCGAGCTCATCGCTTTGATCTTGAGCTTCATCTGCGCGCGCTTGCGCAGCACGTCGGCGAGGTTGGATAGCGTCTCGGCGAGGTTACCGCCGGTCTCGCGCTGGATCGCCAGCGTGATCACGAAGAACTGGAATTCGGCCGTGCCCAGCCGGTCGGCCGTTTCCTGGAGCGCCTCCTCCATCGTCCGGCCGATGCGGATGCGCTCAGTCACCGCCTTGAACTCGGATCCGACGGTGCCGGGAATCTCGTGCGCCACGACGCCGAGCGTTTCGGTCACCGGCAGGCCCGAACGCAGTCCGCGCACGAGAAGCTCGATGCCGTCCGGAAACTTCGAGTTGAAGTCGTTGAGGCGCTTCTTGATGAAATGACCGACCAGCCAGTGAGGCAGTCCTGCGCCGACGAGCACGCCGACACCGAGCGACAGCAGAAACGCGTGGGTCTCGAGGAACAGCACCATGGCGACGACGAGCGCCAGGCCGAGCGAAACATACATGTACTGCGACACCGTCCACGGGCGTCCGGTCCGTTCGAGCCGAACGGCGAGCGCCTCGCTGCGGGATCCGGTGCCAGCGATCTTGAACTGTTTCGGCTTGCGCGCGGCGATGGCCTTCTTGAGCTGCGATTCAACCTTCGCGACCGTGCTCTCGGAATGGCGATAGCGCACGGCCTGGAGGCGGCGCTGGCTCTCCTTGACCGGCGACCGGCCGCCGAACGCCATCACCCCGATGACCATCAGGATCATCAGGCCTGCCGCGAACATAACCAGTTGGATCACGCCCATTATAAGCTACCGCCTTCCTGTCCGAACCAATCGCCCGACGCTTCTTCGGGTCGCTTATTCGGCGTCGACGGATTCAGCGGCCTTGCCCTTTTCCTTCTTGCCGAGCAGCGACTTCAGGTCGAACTTGCCCAGCAGCGAAGAATTCTCAGGCACGCCACTATCGATCTCGCCTCCTTCCTCGACTGACCCGAGGATGCTCTTCGAGATGTCCTTGATCACCGCACCTGCCTTGCTCGAGCGGTTCGCGTCGACGAACGTCTGACCCAGCTTGGCAGCGTTGACCGCCGCCTTCTGATCGTACGGAATCGTGAAATTGATCTTGCGCTCGATCGAGGCTTCGAAGTCGGCCTTGGTGATCTCCGACGCGCCCGGCTGCACCTTGTTGGCGATGACCAGGGGCTTGACGCCCGGGGCGTTCGACTTGAGCCACGACAGGATGCGGATCGTGTCGCGCGCCGAGGCCAGCGTCATTTCCGCAACCAGCGCCATCACGTTCACTTCCGACAAAAGATGCGGGAAGTTGATCAGCATGTTGCGCGGCAGGTCGATCACGGTCGTCTCGAACGCCTGGCGGAATTCTTCCTCCAGCTGCACGAAGGCGCTGCCATCCGTCATCAGCGGCGAGTTGATCGGCGCTTCCGCCGAAAGGATCGCCAGGTTGTCGTTGGCGCGGATCATCGCCCGCTCGATGAACAGGCCGTCGATGCGGCTCGGGTTCTCGATCGCGTCGGTCAGGCCGCGGCCCGGCTCGAGGTCGAGCGAGAGCGCGCCGGTACCGAAGTGCACGTCGAGGTCGAGCAGCGCAGTGGGCCGCTTGTGATCGGTGCTGAAAAGCCACGCGAGAGAGGTCGCCAGTGTCGAAGAGCCGACGCCGCCACGGGTGCCGACGACCGCGCACGACACATGCTGCTTGGCCACCTCGCCGTCGCGCTCGCGCGGCGCGGCGAACACAGCCTGCGCCTGGTTAAGCGAATCGCGGATTTGCCCGGCGGTGAGCGGCTTGAGCAGGTAATCGTGAATGCCGCTCGCGAGCAGGTCGCGATAGAGGCGCACGTCGTTGACCTGGCCGACCGCGATCACGACCGTGCCGGGCTCGCAAACCTCGGCGAGGGCGTTGATGTCGTTCAGCGGATCGCCGCTCTCCGACAGGTCGACCATGAGGATCGCGGGGCTGGCCGCGATGGACAGGGACTGGACCGCGTTGCGCAATCCGCCCTTGGCGCACTTCTCCGGCGCCCAACCCATTTCGATGACGACCGGACGCAACACGTCGAGCGCCGTCTCGTCGCAGATGAAGGCGGCGAACGGATCGCGATTGCCTACGAGGCCGGGTTTCCAAGGCGCGTTCATTCTTACTTACCCCCGTTCTCGGTGGACACTTTCGGCAACCCGTCGGTGCCGGTCGGTTTCTGTGCGCGATAGGCTTCGATCGCCTTGTTCGAGCTCATGATCACGGTCTCGCCCCGCGGGGTCGCGCCGTGCAGGAGATCGTCCGGATTGGCGACCATCGCCGCCAGGTTGGCGTTGACCGCGCAGCCATAGTTGGCATCAGTCTGGTTGCCCAAAGAGGTCGCGTATTTGTCCGACCAATTGGGACAGTTCGGCACGTAGGCCCGGCTGCGGGTGATGACCACGCGCACCGTGCCCCCTTCGATGTAGCCTGCCGTAACCGGGGCGCCGTCGCTGAGAAGCAGGCCATAGCGGCCGGCGATCGCGGCGACATCTTCACGCACCGCTGCGTTGGTCACCGATCCATCGAGCGAGATGCGATCGCGGAAGCCGACGTTGAGCGATTCGAACCAGTCGGCCAGGCGACGCTGCTCGGAGATCGGCAGCCCTTCTGCGGTCGTGTTCAGGTCAAGCGAATAAGTGGCATGCTCGACAACCGGCTGATTGACGCTCTCCAGGCCACGATTTTGCGGGCCGGGGTTGCAAGCCGAAAGGGCAAGCCCGAGCGAAAGGGCGATGGCGCTGGCCGCCGCGTTCTTCGTGCAGATGGGCATCGTCATCACCTTTCTCACTTGAAGCTGAAGCCGGGGGTCACCGGGTCGGCGTTCTGCGCGACCTTGGCGTCCTTGCGGCGATCGCGATCGTCAGCCGGCGAAGCGGGCTGGTCGTTGACCCCGACGGACGGTGGGGGAGCAGGCTCGGCGGCACGCGGCAGCGGCCGGGTCGCACCCGAGGTCCCGTTCGTTTCCTTGTTCATGAAGATCTGCTCGAACGCCGTCGGAGCGCTGAAGCCGTCGGTCGGCAGCTTGATCTGGCTGTCATCGACCGGGTTGACCAGGTAGGGGGTGACGACGATCACCAGTTCGGTCTGGCCCTTGCGGAAGTTCGTCGACTTGAACAGGTTGCCGATGATCGGCAGGTCGCCGGCGCCGGGAACCTTGTCGAGCGTGTTTTGCGCGTTGTTGCTGAGCAGGCCGGCGATCATGAAGCTCTGCCCGGAGCCGAGCTCAACCGTCGTTTCGGCGCGACGCACCGTCAGCGAAGGAACCTGGAAACCGTTGAGCGTGATCGCGCCTTGCGTCGAAAGCTCGGACACTTCCGGCCGCACCCTCAGCGAGATCCTGCCGTTGGCGAGCACCGTCGGAGTGTAGGCGAGGCTCACGCCGAACTTCTTGTATTCGATCGACGTCGTGCCGAGGCCCTGGCTGATCGGGATCGGGAATTCGCCGCCCGCCAGGAATTCGGCGGTTTCGCCGGACAAGGCAGTGAGATTGGGCTGCGACAACGTGGTCACAAGGCCCATGTTCTCTCCGGCGTCGAGCGCTCCGAGGAGGTCGAGGCCGAGCAGGTGGCCTGCCGCGCCGAAGACGGTTGAACCCGGGTTCGGCGCCTTCATGTCGTACGTCGTCGTCCCGGTCACGAACTGGCCCTTGATGGGATCGAAGGGCACGGGCGTGCTGGTGCAGCCAAGCTTATAGAATGCGCAAGGGTCGATCATGACCTGAGTGCCGGTCCTGTCGCCGCCCTTGATGGTCCCCGCGGCGCCGCGGCCGATGCCGAAGGTGAAGCCGCCGCTCTGGTCGCGCGTGGTCAGGCTGGTCTGGAGGTCTCGAGCCAGCGAGCGGCTGACTTCCGCAAACCGCACCCTGAGGTTGACCTGCAGCGGCGTCGCGGTGCGCAGGCGCGAAATCACGTTGGTATCCTTGCCGACGAAGGCCGTCACCAGGCGCTCGGCCTCGGCGGCGTCTTCCGGCGCGGCGACCGTGCCGGTGAGGAGCACCGTGTTGGTGCCCATCGTGGCAACGCTGATATGAGCTTCCGGCATCGCCAGCGCCAGCATCTCGGGTATGCTTGCGATGTTCGAGCCGACCCGCACGTTGGAAGACCAGATCGTCTGGCCGGCTGCGTTGCTGGCGTAGATGGTGGTTTCGCCCCCGGACTTGCCGAACACGTAGAGCTGGTGCTGCGACTTCACCTGGACGTCGGCCACCTGGTCGTTGGCGACGAAAACGTCTGTCATCGAACCTGGAACCGTGATGAGTTCGCCCTTGCCGAGCGACAGGACGATCTCACCTCGCGGGGCGGTGATCGACTGGCCGAGGGCCGGGCCGGCCGGCACGGCGGCCAGCGGCGACAGCGCGCAGGCTGCGGTCAGCACAGTCTTGATAAGGCGACGATTCATTGTCTTGTCCCTCACTGGATCGCCGCTCCCTAGGCGGCTTGCGGGTATCGTCTCGAAGTTCGTCATTTGATCAGCCGGCGACCATGCCGGCGGCAGTGGCGCTGCCCATGGTGCGGCCTGCGCGGCTCGCCCCCTGGGCTTCGGCGCCGACCATTCCCTTGACGGCGCCACCCAGCGGCTGCGCGCTCATCGAATTCCCGCGGAACACCCGCACGACAGGACCGCTTGGGACCGAGCTGACCGCCGCGCCCGACACCTGGGCTGCATTCTGGTCGCCCTTCGGCGGCACGGTCCTGCGCTGGAAGCGGGAAATGTCCCCGCCGGTGACGAAATCGTCGCCTTTCTGCGGGATCGTCGAAACCTGGCGCAGCAGCTTGTTCTCGGCATCCTTCGACAGGTTGTCGGGGATGTTCACGTCGCTCGAGGCGAGCATCTTGTCGAGATCGGCCTGATCGTCGGCCAGCGAGCGCAGCGCGAGGCTGAGCGTGCCGATCGTCTGGGCGACCTGGATTTCCTCGGCGACCTTCGGGGTCGCCTCCAGCGTGACCGTGCGGAATGCCTTGACGACGGTCTTGCCGCTGTCGTCAGTGGTCGTCTCGGTCTTCTGGTCGGTGGCGAGAACGCGCAGGTTCTTGAGGATCGTTTCAGTGGCCTTGAGGCTTTCTCCGCCGTTGCCGTCCACCGATTGTGTGAGCATCAGGTCGACGTGGTCGCCCGGGAAGATGAAGCCGCCGACGCCGGTCTTTTCGGAGACCGGGATGGTAACGGCCCGCATGCCCGGCCCGAGCGCCGCGGCGAGAAAGCCGCGATCGCCGGGGTACACCAGAGCGCCTTGTGTAACCGGCTCGCCGGCCGTGATCGGGTGGCGCACCACGGTGCCGAGCAGCTTGTTCATGTCGGCCTCGCCGTCGACGAAGTAGGCGTCCTGGACCATTTCCTTCGGCCACAGCTGATAGCCCACCGCATCGGCGGTGATGATCGTGCCGACCGGCAAGGCGCGTTTGGCGACGAGCACCTTGGGGCCTTGCGGCTGCGGGGCGGCCGCTGCCTGCGGCGCGGACGCGCCGGCGAACATGCTCCGGGCCGCCAGCGCGGTGCCGATCGCGACGATCAGCGCCCCCAGCAGCAGAAACAGCTTCTTCCTGTCCATGGTGCGTCAAGCCCCCACAATGAAAATGGCGTTATGATTTACGGCGCTTATGGCCGGATTGGTTAAAATCGGGTTCACCCCAGGGCTCCCGAGGTGGCCGCCATCGGCGGCCAGTAATGCGTCGAAAGGACCCACAATCCGGCCGTCGCGATCGCCAGGCCGTAAGGAATGGCGAGCCGGTCCTTGCGGCCATTGATCATGTGAACCGCGGCAAAGACGATAGTCAGCACGCCGCCGACGAGCGCCATGACGATGATGAGCTTCAGGAACCACGCGGGCTCGATCCACAGCGCCAGGGCGGTCAGCAGCTTGACGTCGCCGCCGCCCATGGCGCCGATCGCGAACAGGCCTGCGAGAATGGAGAATGCGCCGACAGCCACGCCGAGCTGGGCGGCGACTTCGGGCCACAACGACATTCCGCTGGCCCACCAGAACAAGGGGGCGCCAAGCGCGATGGATCCGTTCAGCCAGTTGCCGATCCGGCGCGAACGCAAATCGGTAAACCCGGCAACCAGCAGGGCGATTGCCAACGCGGCCAGCAGTCCATACTTGAACGGATCGTCCAACACCTAGTGTGCCCCCGGTAATCCCGAGGCTCACTGCTAGCGATCAGGGCTTACTAAAAAGTAACCACGGGCGGGAGGTTGGAATTAGCCATCCAAATTCGCCGGACAAAACGGCTTTCGACCGCCGGGCAATTCCACCTGATGCTCGCGAGAGTCGCTGGCGCGCCCCGGACGGCCAAGCGATCAGAAGGATCGACTGGCCACAACCCGCTTCGTCCCGACGGGGCAGCCTGCTGTTCCTGCCCGGACGGGGAGACGCTTACGAGAAATACCTCGAGACCCTTGAGCATTGGCGAAGGCAAGGTTGGCGAGTGACCGCGCTCGACTGGCGCGGCCAGGCGGGGTCCGGGCGCCTCGGCGCGGACGCGGTCACCGGGCATGTCGACGATTTCACTCGATGGACAGCCGATCTGACCGCGTTTTGGGAGGAGTGGTCGATCGCCGGCAACGGCCCGCTCGTGCTGGCTGGCCATTCGATGGGCGGGCACCTCGTCTTGCGCGCCGTCGCCGACAGGCAGGTACGACCGGCGGCGCTGGTTCTGTCGGCGCCCATGCTCGGTTTCCTGCCGGATTGGCTGCCGCTGTCCGTTCAACGGGCCTGGGCGGGCGCCATGTGCCGGGTTGGCGATCCGCGCCGAGCGGCCTGGAAATGGAGCGAAAAGCCCGGCGAAATTCCGCGCAACCGTATCGAGCTGTTGACCCACGACGCCGATCGCTATGCCGACGAGCTGTGGTGGCGCGAGGCGCGGCCGGGCCTCGCGATGGGCACCGGGAGCTGGGGCTGGGTGGCCGCGGCGCTGCGCTCGATGAACGTGCTCGGGAGGCCGGGGCAGCTCGAAGCGATCGACATGCCCGTGCTTCTCCTCGCCGCTGCGCACGATCGGCTGGTGAGCTTCCTCGCCATCCGTCGTGCTGCCGCTCGGCTACCGAAGAGCGAGTTGGTCGTGTTCGGGCCGGAGGCCCGGCACGAGCTCTTGCGGGAATGTGACGCGGTGCGCGACAAGGCCCTTGCAATGATCGACCGCTTCCTCGACCGGCTCGGGGTGTGACCATTCCGCTATTCGACTTCGCCGTGATCGGCGCGGGCATGGCCGGTGCCAGCATTGCCGCCGAATTGGCGCCCCACGCCAGCGTCCTCATCGCGGAGGCCGAGGACCGCCCTGGCTATCATGCCACCGGCCGCTCGGCGGCCTTTTGGGAGGAATGCTACGGCGGCCCCGACGTTGTTCCGCTGACGCTCGCCTCGGGTCCGTACTTGCGTGAGCATGGCATGCTGGCTCCGCGCGGCGCGCTCTACATCGGCCGCGCAGAGGACGAGCCGGCGATCGCCGCCTTCATGCAGCGTTTCGCGGACAGTGGCGTATCGATCGAGCGCCTCGGTCGCGCCGCGCTCGAAGCGCGTATTCCAGGGCTGCGTCCCGAATGGCAGCACGCGGTCCATGAACCGGCTTGTGCCGACATCGACGTTGCCGCCTTGCATCATCGCTATCTGGCTCGCGCGCGCGCAGCCGGTGCGGAGCTTCGCTGCCGCGCCCGGCTCGAAACGGCGGGCCGCGAGGCCGAACTTTGGCGCCTGTCATTGGGCGGCGCCGGCGAGGCGCATGCAAGGGTCGTGGTCAGCGCGGCCGGGGCGTGGGCGGATCAGGTGGCGAAGATTGCCGGTGCCCGCCCGCTGGGAATCCAGCCGCTGCGCCGCACTGTCGCCCAGTTGCGCACATCGCCGCTTCCGCCGGCCGACTTGCCCCTGGTCCTCGACATCTCGGGCGCGTTCTACTTCAAGCCGGAGCACGGCAAGTTGTGGCTCAGTCCGCACGACGAGACGCCGTCCGCGCCGTGCGATGCCGCGGCAGAAGAGCTCGACCTTGCTCGGGCCATCGACCGCTTCGAACGGGTGGTCGACTGGCGGATCGAAGCGGTCGAGCACAAGTGGGCGGGTCTGAGGAGCTTCGCGCCGGACCGGCTGCCGGTTTACGGATTCGACCCGGCGGTCCCCGCCTTCTTCTGGTTCGCGGGGCAGGGCGGCTTCGGCATTCAGACCGCGCCGGCCGCCGCCCGGCTCGGTGCCCAGCTCCTGCTTGGTTTGCCGCGTGACGAGATGACGAGGGCGCTGGATGCATCGCTTTACGATCCAGGCCGCTTCGCCGGGGTGGTGGAACCATAGCGGCCGGCTTCCGTACCTTGTGCCGGAGGCCACGGCATGCAGGTTCGGCAAATCCACGGCAGCGGCCGCCAGCGCACGTTCGCGGTGATCATGGCAACGAGCGACGAGGCGATGAGTCAAATCTGCCGTTTCGCGGAGCGCGAGGACATTACCGGCGCGCTGATCACCGGCATCGGCGCGTTCGAGCGGGCCGTGCTGCGCTATTTCGATTGGGACGCCAAGCAGTATCGCGACATCCCGGTCGATGAACAGGCCGAGGTTGCATCGCTGATCGGGGACATCGGCGAAGATGAGCAGGGCCGTTCCGCGGTGCACATCCATCTGGTCGTCGGCAGGCGCGACGGCAGCGCGCTCGCCGGCCACCTCAAGACGGGGCACGTGCGGCCGACGCTGGAACTGATCGTCACCGAGACGCCGGCTCACTTGTGCCGTCGCAAGGATGCGACGACCGGGCTCAATCTGATCGACCTTCGCGGGACCGTCGAAACATGATTGGGTCCCGCGCGCCAACGATGATGGCGGGCGTTGCCCTGTTGGCGGCAGTCTCGCTCGCCGCGTGCGGCAAGTCCAGCCAGCCTTCCGCCGAGCCTACGGTGAGCCAGCGCGCGCCGGTTTCCGCCATGCAAATGACCAGCACCGCCTTCGGCGCCGGCAACACATTGCCCGAAGAATACACTTGCGACGGCGCCGGCCGGTCGCCCCCGCTCGCCTGGAGCGGCGCGCCGGCGAACGCGCGGAGCTTCGCGCTCATCGTCGAGGACCCGGACGCGCCCGACGGGACCTTCCGCCACTGGGGCGTCTACGACATCCCCGCCGGAACGCACGAGCTTGCCGAAGGCGCGTCGGGGAAAGACGGCCTGAAGCAGGTCAAGAACGATTTCGGCAAATCCGGCTACGGACCTCCGTGCCCGCCCAAGGGCGACCCGCCGCATCATTATCACTTCCGCCTGCTCGCGCTCGATGTCACGCAGCTTTCCGGCTCGCCCGGCAACGTGAAGGACCTCCTTGACGCGACCGACGGCCATGTCGTGGGCAACGGCGAGTTGATGGCGCTCTACGGCCGGCGCTGAGCCTCAGGCCGCGCGGGCCGCCTCGTTCGCCGCGTCGCTGGCGAGCTTGTCGACACGCTCGTTCTCGACGTGTCCGTCGTGGCCCTTGACCCATTGCCAGGTGATCCTGTGCCGCCCCGCGGCATCGATCAACTCGTGCCACAGGTCTTCGTTGCGGACGGGCTTCTTGCTGGCGTTGACCCAGCCCTTCTTCTGCCAGCCGTGGATCCACTTGGTCATGCCGTCGATGACGTAGCGGCTGTCGGAGTGGAGCAGGACTTCACACGGCTCGATCAACGCCTCGAGCGCGCGGATCACGGCGGTCATTTCCATCCGGTTGTTGGTCGTCGACGGGTCGCTGCCGCTGAGCTCCTTCTCGTGCTTGCCCATTCGCAGCAACGCACCCCAGCCACCGGGGCCGGGATTGCCCTTGCACGCGCCATCGGTAAAAATCTCCACTCTTTTCATGCGCGTGCCATGCCTCACCCGGCGGGAGGGCGGAAGACGGTTTTGCCGTGTTCCTCGTAGAAGGCCAGCCGGCGCGCGAACACCATCGGGTCCTTGCGCGTCACGAGCGCGTCGGCCGGGGTGTGCAGCCAGTCGTAAGCGCGGCTGGCGAGGAAGCGCATGGCCGCGCCGCGCGCGAGGATCGGCAGTGCCTGACACGCTTCGCTCGTCAACGGCCGGCGCTGGTGATAACCGGCGACCAGCGCCTCGCCGATCGCCGGACGGAAGCCGTCATCGCCAGTGAACGACCAGGCGGCATGAGTGACCGCCAGATCGTAGGCCATGATGTCGGTGCAGGCGAAATAGAAGTCGATCAGGCCGCTCACCCGATTGCCGAGCATCAGCACGTTGTCGGGAAACAGGTCCGCGTGGATCACAGAGCGCGGCAGGTCGCCCGGCCAACTCGCCTCGAGATAATCGAGCTCGCGGGCGACAAGATCCGACAGGCTCCCATCGATTTCGGATAGCCGGTCGCCGCAGTCGTCCAAGAGCTTTCGCCAGGCGGGAAGAGCCATCGTGTTCTCCCGCCGCCCGGGAAAGTCCGCCGCGGCAAGGTGAATGCCGGCCAGCGCCTCGCCCACCGCCCGCGCCTGGCCCGGGCGGGGCGTGTCGATCGATACGCCCGGAAGAAACTCGATCAGCGCGACGGCCTTGCCGTCGATCAAGCGGAACGGCGCGCCCGCGCGGTCGTGGATGGTCCTCGGCACCGGGCTGCCCTTCGCGGACAGGTGGTCCAACAGGCCGAGGAAGAACGGCAGGTCGGCAGCCTCGACGCGGTGTTCGTACATCGTCAGGATGAAGCGGCCGGTCGTCGTCTCGACCAGCCAGTTCGAATTCGAAACCCCTTCGGCGATGCCCTTGGCCGAGACGAGAACGCCGACATCGTACTCGCCGATCAGCATCTCGAGGTCGTCGGCCGAAAGGTGGGTGTAGACCGCCATCCGGCGCTTTCAGTCGACGAGCTGCCGGGGCAACTTGAAAATCATCTTTTCCTCGGCGGTGACGAGGGTGTCCTCGTCCACGGTGCGCCACGCCCCAAGGGCGTCGACCACTTCGCGCACCAGCGCCTCGGGCGCCGAAGCTCCCGCCGTGATGCCGACGCTGCCTATTCCCTCCAGCCAGCTCGGATCGATGTCGCTGCCGCGCTGGATCAGCCTCGCGTCGGTTCCGCAGCGCTCGGCCACCTCGACCAGCCGCAACGAGTTCGACGAGTTCGGGGCGCCGATCACCAGCACCAGGTCGCACTTCGGGGCGATCAGCTTGACTGCCGCCTGGCGGTTGGAGGTGGCGTAGCAGATGTCCTCCGCCTTCGGCCCGACGATCTGGGGATGGCGCGCCCGCAGGGCTTCGACGATCGCCGCGGTGTCGTCGACCGACAAGGTGGTCTGGGTCAGGAAGGCGAGCGGCGCATCGGCCGGGAACGGGAGCGCGGCGACGTCAGCCAGGGTTTCGACCAAAGTCATTCCGCCTTCCGGCACTTGTCCGAACGTGCCGATGACTTCCGGATGCCCCTTGTGCCCGATGAAGACGATGTGCCGTCCCGCTTCGATCTGCCGCTCGGCCTGGCGGTGCACCTTGCTCACCAGCGGGCAGGTCGCGTCGAGATAGTCGAGCCCCCTGTTCTCGGCGGCGGCAGGCACTGACTTGGGCACGCCGTGGGCGCTGAACACCACCGGCACGCCATCCGGCACTTCGTCGAGCTCCTCGACGAACACCGCGCCCTTGGCCTTGAGGTTGTCGACCACGTAGCGATTGTGGACGATCTCGTGCCGCACGTAGACCGGTGGGCCGAAGCGCTCGAGCGCCCGCTCGACGATCTCGATCGCCCGGTCGACCCCGGCGCAGAAGCCGCGCGGCGCGGCGATCAGAACCTTGAGCGGCGGCCTGCCGGTGTTTTGCAAGGGCGCGTTCATATGCGCGCCTCTAGCCGTTGTGCCTGCGAGGCGAAAGGGCTAGGCCCCTCCCGCACTTTGGACGAGGACAACGCATGAAATTTCGGACCGTCGTGATTGCCGGGCTTGGCGCAGCCGTCCTTTCCGGTTGTCATCACGCTGGGGACCTCGTGGTCGACGAAGGCATCGGCATCACTGCGTTGAAGACCACGTGCCCTGCCGTCGGAATTCCCGATTTCACGGGCGATGTGACCCTCTTCAATCCTCCGCAGGCCCGTACCGCCGACGCGATCGACGTCACCGCCTCGATGACCGACGTGCGCACGACCTGCGACGATTCGGGCGACAAGGTCTATGCCGTGGCGAACTTCGAGGTCGTGGGCCAGCGCCGCAACACGCAAGGCGCGCGTTCGGTCACGCTGCCTTACTTTGCGACGGTAACGCGCGGCGGGGAGACCGTGGTCGCCAAGAAGGTCGGCACGGTGACGCTCAACTTCGCGGACGGACAGGCGCGGGCGCAAGCGAATGCTTCCGGCTCGGCGTACATCGACAAGGCGGCGGCGACCTTGCCGCCCGACATCCGCGACCGGATCACCCGCAAGCGCCGCGCCGGCGATGCCGAAGCGGCCATCGACCCCCTCGCCCAGCCCGATGTGCGCGCCGCCGTCAATCGCGCGAGCTTCGAGCTTCTGGTCGGCTTCCAGCTGACCGACGACCAGCTCAAGTACAACGCCACCCGCTGATCCGGCTTCCCGCCCTTTCGCGCGCCGTGCAAACAGGGTAACGGCGCGCGCCATGGCGAAACCGCAAACCCTGTACGCCGCGTTCGCGGCCAAGCTCGACGCGGCACTCAATGCACTGGAGGCCGAAGGAGCCCTGCCGACCGGACTGCCGCGCAGCCACGTCAGCGTCGAGCCGCCGCGCGACCCGGCGCACGGCGACCTCGCCACGAATGCGGCGATGGTCCTGGCCAAGCCCGCGGCCACGAGTCCCCGGGCCCTGGCCGAATTGATCGCCACCAGGCTTTCGGGCGATCCTGCCGTGGCTTGTGCCGAAGTGGCCGGCCCGGGCTTCATCAACCTGCGGCTCGCCGAGAGCGTCTGGCGCGACGAGCTGGAGGCGATCGCCGCCCTCGGGCCGGACTACGGCCGTTCGGCGACGGGCGCCGGGCGGACGGTCAACGTCGAATACGTATCCGCCAACCCGACCGGGCCGATGCACATGGGCCATTGCCGCGGTGCCGTCGTCGGCGACGCGCTCGCGAGCCTGCTCGAGTTTGCCGGGCACAAGGTGGTCCGCGAATACTACGTCAACGATGCCGGCGGGCAGGTCGACGTGCTGGCGGATTCGGTCTTCCTGCGTTACTCGCAGGCCCTGGGGATCGACATCGGCGAGATCCCGCCGGGACTCTATCCGGGAGACTATCTCAAGCCGATCGGCCAAGCGCTGGCGAAAGAGTTCGGCGACAAGTACCTTGGCGCGCCCGCCGACGAGTGGCGGCCGGTGTTCCGCAGGCGCGCTGTTGCGGCGATGATGGATCAGATCAAGTCGGACCTGGCCTTGCTCGGCATCCGTCACGACGTCTTCGCCTCGGAAGCCGAGCTGCAGCGGGAGGGCAAGCCGGCGGAGGCGGAGGCTTGGCTGCGCGCGCACGATCTCGTCTACGACGGGCTCCTCGAAGCTCCCAAGGGCAAGACCGTCGAGGACTGGGAGCCGGTCGAGCTGCCGCTGTTCCGGTCGACCAGGTTCGGCGACGACCAGGACCGGCCCATCCGCAAGAGCGACGGCAGCTGGACCTACTTCGGCGCCGATCTTGCCTATCACATGCAGAAAGCCGGCCAGGCCGACGAGCTCATCGACATCTGGGGCGCCGATCACGCGGGAACGGTGAAGCGCATCAAGGCCGCCGTCGCCGCGCTCAGCGAAGGAGAGGGCAAGCCGATCCCGTTCGACGTCAAGCTGGTGCAGATGGTCCAGCTCCTGCGGGGTGGTGTGCCGGTGAAGATGTCGAAGCGCTCCGGCAACTTCGTCACCATCGCGGAAATGGTCGAGGAAGTGGGCAAGGACGTGGTCCGGTTCACGATGCTGACCCGCAAGCCCGAGGCGCAGATGGACTTCGACTTCGCCAAGGTGGTCGAGGTCTCGAAGGACAATCCCGTCTTCTACGTGCAATATGCGCACGCGCGGATTCGCTCGAGCCTGCGCAAGGCGGAGGCTGAAGGCCTGGCGCCCTCGGCCGATCACCTCGAACGGCTCGGCCCCGACGAGCTCGCGCTGGTCAAGCTCGCCGCGCAGTTTCCCCGCACCGTCGAGGCCGCTGCGCAAGCGCGCGAGCCGCACCGGATCGCGTTCTTCCTCTACGATCTTTCCGCTGCGTTCCACGCCTTCTGGAACATGGGCAACGACGATCCGGCGAGGCGGATCATCGTCGCGGACGATGCCGAGCTTTCCGGTGCAAGGCTTTTCCTCGGGGCTCAAATCGGGCAAATTATCCGCAACGGGCTTGCCATACTGGGGGTCGAGGCCGTCGAGGAGCTGTAGCATGCAGGCAGGAGGGATCACGGGTGGGGCTGCCGACGATCTGGACGACGACGGTGTGATCGAAACCGAAGAGCTCGCCTTCGCCCAGGAGGATGAGCGCCTGCCGTGGCTCGAGGCCGACGACGATGCCGAGGAAGGCACGGTCGACACCGGGCGCGTTGTGACCTTCGTGGTGGTGTCGCTGGTCTTGCTCGGGGTTGTCCTCGGCGCGCTGTGGTGGGTGCTCCGCGACCGCACCGGCGGAAACATCGTTGCCGACGGAAGCACGATCGAGGCTCCTTCCGGCCCGTACAAGACCAGGCCGGCGAACCCCGGCGGGTCCGAGGCGGTCGGCACCGGCGACACCAGCTTCAAGGTCGCCGAGGGAAAGGATATCGAGGGCACCGTGGCCGAGACCGCGGCGCCGCGCCCGACAACCGGCCCCGTCGAGGCGCGCACCGGTCCGGCTCCCACCAAGTCGAGCGAGCCGACGGGAGTAGGGGTGCAGGTCGGCGCCTATTCCACTCGGGACCGCGCCGAGGCCGGCTGGTCGACGCTGAGCACGCGCTACGAGGCGCTGGCCGGCGTCAGCCACCGGATCGTGCAGGCGACCGTCGACGGCAGCCCGATCTATCGCCTTCAGGCGGTGGCCGGTGACGTGAAGGCTGCCGAGGCTCTGTGCAGCACGCTGCAGAGCCAGGGAGCGGACTGCCAGGTCAAGGACTGAACGGCAGGCTGTTCCGCCGCGGCAAGTCCCGCTAGGGAGCGGCGATGCAGCAGCGCGCGCGGCCGATCGTCCACATCGGCTATCACAAGACGGCGACGACGTGGTTCCAGAAGGCCATCTGGCCGTCGCTGGAAAGCCACGACTGGGTGCCGCGCAAGACCACGCAGGAAGCGCTGCTCGACCCTCCGGGCATGCACTTCAATCCTGCCGAGGCGCGGCGGGTGCTGGGCCTGGATGGTCGTTCGAGGCCGGTCGTGCTGAGCGAGGAGAATCTCTCGGGCTACATCCACAACGGGGGCCTGCACGGCCTCGTCGGCCCTGAAATGGTGCGGCGTATCCATGCCGTGCTGCCGGATGCCCGGATCGTCGTCTTCATCCGCAACCAGCCGGACGCGATCCGCGCGAGTTACAGTCAGTATGTTGCCGGGGGCGGGACTTACGGGCTCGAGAAGTACCTGCACACTTACGACAACGTGTACGGAGCCCTGCGGGCGCCGTTCAAGGCTCCGGCCTTCGAGTGGGAGCACTTCGAGTACGATCGCCTGATCGGACTCTACGACGAGGCTTTCGGGCGCGAGAACGTGTTCGTCTATCCGTACGAGGGCCTGAAACAGCCGGAGGCGCTGTTCGAGAAGCTCGCGACCGATCTTGGCGTGCGCTTTCCCGAGGGGATCACCGCCAGGCGAGGCGCCAACGTCTCGCACAGCGAAAGCGGGATGAACGCGCTGCGCTTCGCCAACCGCTTCACCCGCCAGTCGGTCGCCAACAAGGACTGGTATGTCGATCCGCCCGGCGGCCACGCGCTGCGCAACGTGGTCAGGTTCGTCCTCAAGGCGGCGCCGGGTGGACCGTTCAGACTTCCGAAACGCGTTGTTGCTGAAATCGGCCGCTACTACGCGCCGAGCAATCGGCGGCTTGCCGGGTTGCGCGAACTGCCGCTGGCGGAACTCGGCTATCCGATGACGGGCGACGAGGCGGCGTGATTTGCGTGGTTACTGTCCACACCGGCGCTGGCCGGCCAACTTGCCCGGGCGGGCCTTTCCTGCGAGTTTGTGACCAATGACACCTGCGATCTTCGGCCTTTCCGGTCCGGTGATGTCGGACGATGAACGCGATTTCTTTCGTGATGCGGATCCGGCCGGATATATCCTGTTCGCTCGCAACGTGGAGAACCGCGCCCAGCTCAGGGCGTTGACCGACAGCTTGCGGGAGATCCACGGCCGCGAGCGGTTGCTGGTCTCGATCGACCAGGAAGGCGGGCGCGTCGCGCGCATGCGGCCGCCGGAGTGGGACCCTTACCCTGCGGGCGAAGCGTTCTCGAGGCTGTGGCAAGTCGCACCGGCGAGCGCGATCGAGGCGGCGCGCGCGAATGCCGAGGCGCTGGGGCTCGACCTTGCGGGAGCCGGCATCAGCGTCGATTACTGGCCGGTGCTGGACGTGCGCCGGCCCTATTCGCACGACGTTGTCGGCGACCGCGCGCTCGGCAGCGAGCCGATGCAGATCGCGGCGCTGGGGCGGGCGATACTCGACGGCCTGGCGCGCGCGGGCGTCGTCGGCTGCATAAAGCACATGCCCGGCCATGGCCGGGCCCGGGTCGACAGCCACAAGGAATTGCCTGTCATCGAGGCGAGCGAAGCCGAGCTCGAGGTCGATATCGAGCCGTTCCGCACGCTGGCGCGTGCACCGATCGGGATGACCGCGCACGTCCGCTACGCCGCGTGGGATCCCGAGAACCCGGCGACGCAATCCGAATTCGTGGTCAACGAGATCATCCGCAAGCGGATCGGCTTTACCGGGCTGCTGCTCAGCGACGACGTCTACATGAAGGCGCTTTCGGGTACCCTGCCCGAGCGGGGTGCGAGGGCGCTGGCGGCGGGCTGCGACGTCGTCCTCAATTGCCATGGCGAAGTCGCCGATATGGCGGCCGTCGCCGACGCGCTGCCGGCAATGCCGTCCGAGGCGATGGAACGACTCGAGCGGGCGCTTTCGTCGGTCAATTGCGATGGGGCGGGGGATCACGCTGCACTCGTCGCCAAGCGCGATACCTTGCTCGAGCTCGCGAGGGATCTTGCATGACCGACGAGGGGCTGATCTTCGAGGCGGAGACGACCAACGTCGATCCCGATTGGGATGGCCCCGGTACCGCGCCGACCGACGATGCCGCGCTCTACCTCGAGCTCGACGGATGGGAGGGGCCGCTCGACCTGCTGCTCGATCTCGCCCGGCGGCAAAAGGTCGACCTCAGGCAAATCTCGATCCTCGCGCTGGTCGACCAGTATTTGCTCTACATCGAGCGGGCCGAGGCCCTGCGGCTGGAGATCGCCGCTGACTACCTGGTGATGGCCGCCTGGCTCGCTTACCTGAAGTCGGCGCTGCTGCTGCCCAAGGAGCAGCAGGAAGAGCCGAGCCCCGAAGAACTGGCCTTGCGGTTGCAGCTGCGCCTGCAGCGGCTCGGCGCGATGCGCGAGGCGGCGGCGCGGCTGCTCGCCCGCGACCGGGTCGGCCGTGACGTGTTCCTGCGGGGCGCGCCCGAGGGTCTGAGGGTTGACCGGGTCAACACCTGGCAATGCGACTGGTATTCCCTGGTGCACGCGTACGGACAGGTGAAGCTGCGCACCGAGCCGGTCGTGCACATGGTGCGCGACCGCATGGTCATGACGCTCGATTCCGCGCTCGACAGGGTTTCGGCGATGCTCGGCGTGACGCTTGACTGGATGGAATTGCGCGAGTTCCTGCCCGCCCACGCCGACCAGCGCCTGCGCCGCTCGGCGCTGGCCTCGAGCTTCGTTGCGGCGCTCGAGCTGGCGAGGCTCGGCAAGGCGGAGATACGGCAGGAGGATGCATTCGGCCCGCTGCTGTTGAGGCGCGTGAAGGCGGCATGATCCATCTGCGGGTCGAGGACGATCAGGGATCTGACGACCTTGTCCGGGCCGTCGAGGCGACGCTGTTCGCCGCCGAGCAGCCCATGACCGCCGAAGAACTCTCCGCCCATCTCGGCGGGGCCGACGTTCGCGAGGCGCTCCGGCAGCTCGAAGGCCATTACCGGGAGCGCGGCGTGCGGCTGGTCGAGCGCGGCAAGCGCTGGCAGTTCCAGACCGCGCCGGACCTGGCGCATCTGCTGAGGCGCGAGCGCGAGCAGATCCGCAAGCTCAGCCGCGCAGCGACCGAAGTGCTGGCGATCGTCGCCTATCACGAACCGGTCAGTCGTGCCGAAATCGAGGCGATCAGAGGCGTCCAGACGAGTCCCGGCACGCTCGACGTGCTGATGGAAGCGGGCTGGGTCCGCGTCGCCGGCCGCCGCGAGGTCCCGGGCCGGCCGGTGATTTACGCAACAACGCCCGAATTCCTCAGCCATTTCGGCCTGGAAAGCCGGCGCGACCTGCCGGGCCTGGAAGAATTGCGGGCGGCCGGGCTGCTCGAGCCGGTGGATGACGTGATCGAGGCGCTGAGCACGCCCGAGGAGGAGGGCGAAGTGGCCGCGCTGGAAAATCCGGGACAAAGCGCCTAAGTCACCCGCCGGAAGCTATCGGAGACATCCAGTGCACTTACCTGGCTTGTTCCAGATACTGGTCATCGGGTTCATCGCGCTGGTGCTGTTCGGACGCGGCAGGATCAGCGAATTCATGGGCGATTTCGGCAAGGGCGTGAAGAATTTCCGCCGAAACCTCGAGGACGAACCCGTCCGCCCGATGCTCGAGGCCTCGCCGGCTTCCGAAGCGGCGGCCGAGCCGGTCTCGGCTCGAGACGAAACTTCCAACTAAGAGGGCGCTGGCGAATATGTTCGGGATCGACTGGGAGGAGCTCCTGGTCATTGTGATTGTCGCAGTGGTCGTGATCGGTCCCAAGGACATGCCCGTGGCATTGCGCACCGCCGGCCGCTGGATCGCGCGCGTGCGGCGCGTCTCGAACCATTTCCGCGCGGGGGTCGAAGCGATGATCCGCGAAGCCGAGATGGAAGAGATGGAGAAGAAGTGGGCGGCGCAGAACGAGAAGATCCTGCGCGAGCACCCGGCCGACGCGCCGGTCGAGATGGAACCGACCGGCGCCTATCCGGCGCGGCCGGCGGGTCCGGCCGGGGAGAACGAGGAAACCGCCCAGGCCGCTCCGCGACAAGGCGATGCCGAAGAGCCGCAGCTGCCGTTCGGCAAGCGGAAGTAGCATCGTCATGGTCTTCAAGATCAGAGACATCGACGACACGCAAAGCCCGCTGCTCGATCACCTGATCGAACTGCGCAAGCGGCTGGTGCGATCGTTCCTCGCCCTCGCGCTGGCGTTTGGCGTTTGCCTTTATTTCTCGAGCGACATCTTCGCGCTGCTCGTGCGGCCGCTCGCGAACGCGTTTCCGCCCGGGCAGGGCAAGCTGATCTACACCAAGCTTTACGAAGCGTTCTTCGTCGACATCAAGGTGGCGCTGTTCGCGGCCTTCTTCGTCAGCTTTCCGGTCATCGCCAACCAGCTGTGGGCGTTCGTCGCCCCAGGGCTCTACGCGAAGGAGAAGAAGGCTTTCCTCCCTTTCCTCCTCGCCACTCCCATCCTGTTCATCATGGGAGCGAGCCTCGCCTACTTCGTGGTGATGCCGACGGCGTTCAAGTACTTCCTCGGCTTCCAGCACACGACCGCGGGCCTGCAGCAGCAGGCCCTGCCCGCGATGGGCGACTACCTCGACCTCGTGATGCGCTTCATCTTCATGTTCGGCGCCGCGTTCCTGCTGCCGGTGCTGTTGCTGCTGCTGCAACGGGCGGGACTCGTCACGCGCCAGCAACTCGTGCGCGCTCGCCGCTATGTCATCGTGATCATCTTCATCGTCGCGGCGGTCGTGACGCCGCCCGACGTCGTGTCGCAGTTCCTGCTGGCCATTCCGCTGCTGGCGCTGTTCGAAGGAACGCTGCTGGTGATGCGCCTCAGCGAGAGGAAGGCAGCCCGGCTCGCGGAGCGGGAACCCGAGGTCGCTCCTGCCGAGCAAGCACCGACGGACGAAGTTGCCGGTTAAGGGCTCCAGCAAACTTTAGGGTTGGTCACTTGCGCCCCTGATCGGGCAAGTGCCGGATCAGCGCGCTGGTATCCTGCCGCGCGCCCCCCAGGGCCTGAACCTCGGCGTAGAACTGATCGACCAGAGCGGTGATGGGGAGCGAGAGGCCCCGTGCGCGGCCTTCGGCGAGCGCGATGGCGAGGTCCTTGCGCATCCAGTCGATCGCGAACCCGAATTCGAACTCGCCGGCGTCCATCGACGTCCAGCGGTTTTCCATTTGCCAGCTCTGCGCGGCGCCGCCGGAGATGGCTTCGAGCACCTTGTCCATGTCGAGCCCGGCTGCCTGGGCGAAGCGAACGCCTTCGGACAGGCCCGCCAGAGTGCCGGCGATGCAAATCTGGTTGACCGCCTTGGTGGCCTGGCCGGCGCCGGCATCCCCGACATGGACGATCCGCGCTCCGTACGCCTGCATGACAGGCCGCGCCCGCTCCATCGCCCCTGCCGAACCGCCGCACATGATGGCGAGCCTGCCGTTTTCCGCGCCCGCCTGCCCTCCGGAAACCGGGGCGTCGAGGGCCTCGACGCCGCGTTCGGCCGCGCGGTCGGCAATCACTTGCGCGATCGACGGCGAAACGGTGGTGTGATCGATATACAGCGCGCCCTCGGGCATCGATTGCAGGGCACCCCGGTCACCGAGGACGACTTGCGCGAGATCGTCGTCGTTGCCGACACACGTGATGACCACGTCCTGCCCTGCGGCCGCTTCGGACGGGGTCGGGGCGGTCGTGACATCGAGGCCGTCGCCGCGATGGAGGTCGAGCCACGAGGCCGCGGACGACGCGGTGCGGTTGTAGGCGGTGACCTTGTGCCCGGCCCGGGCGAGGTGGCCGGCCATCGGCGCGCCCATGACGCCGAGGCCAAGAAAGGCGATGCGCAGGGGGTTGGTCATGCGCGCCCTCTGCCGCCTTGACCGCTCCAAAGCAATCGTTGTGCGCTTGTGGCGTTTGCACGGCGCGCGAATTGGGTTACGGCCGCGCCCCGTATGGACGAGAGCCTCACCGCAGAGCGGCAGCTGCTGACGATCGACGATGTGCGCGCCGCCGCGAAGCGCATCGCGGGCGCCGTCGTGCGCACCCCGACGATGCACTCGAAGACGTTGTCGCGGATCGCCGATGCGGAAATCTGGCTCAAGTTCGAGAACCTGCAGTTCACGGCCGCCTACAAGGAGCGCGGCGCGCTCAACGCCTTGCTCCTGATGGACGAGGAGCAGCGCCGGCGCGGCGTCATCACCGCGTCGGCCGGCAATCACTCCCAGGGCCTCAGCTATCACGGCACGCGCCTCGGTATCCCGGTTACCATCGTCATGCCGAAGACCACGCCGATGGTGAAGATCATGCAAACCGAGCAGGTCGGCGGGAAGGTAGTGCTCGAAGGCGAGACATTCGACGAAGCCTATGCCTGCGCCCGCAGCATGGAGAAGCAGCTCGGGCTGACTTTCGTCCACCCGTTCGACGATCCCAACGTCGCCGCCGGGCAGGGCACGGTCGCGCTCGAAATGCTCGAGGATGCGCCCGGGATCGAGACGCTCGTCGTCCCGATCGGCGGCGGCGGCCTGATCTCGGGGATGGCGACCGTCGCCAAGGCCCTCAATTCCGATATCGAGGTGATCGGAGTCCAAGCCGAGCTTTACCCTTCGATGTATGACAGGATCAAGGGCGCGCACTTGCCGTGCGGCGGCGATACGTTGGCCGAAGGCATCGCCGTCAAGGAGCCGGGCGAGTTCACCGCCGGGGTCATCGCCGAGCTGGTCGACGACATCGTGCTGGTGAGCGAGGCCGGCCTCGAGAAGGCCGTTTCGCTGCTGCTGCAGATCGAGAAGACCGTGGTCGAGGGTGCGGGCGCTGCCGGGCTCGCGGCGGTGCTCGCGCACAAGGAGCGGTTCGCCGGGAAGAAGGTCGGCCTCGTGCTGTGCGGCGGCAACATCGATACGCGCCTGCTCGCCAACGTGCTGCTGCGCGATCTTGCCCGCGAAGGCCGTCTTGCCCGGCTGCGGATCACGCTGCAGGATCGTCCGGGGGCTCTCTACAAGGTGATGCACGAGTTCGACGCGCACAGCGTCAATATCCTCGAGATCTATCATCAGCGCATCTTCACGGATCTTCCCGCCAAGGGCCTCGTCACTGACATCGAATGCGAGGCGCGCGATCGCCAGCAGCTCGAGAAGCTCATCGCGGCGCTCCGAGCGAAGGGCTACGCGGTGAGCCAGGTGGAGCTCAACTGAACCTGCCGCGGGGCACAATTCGGGCGTTCGCGCGTTGCGGCAGGGTGGATCCAGCGAAGCCCTGCGCTGTCGTGACCGGAGGGGAATCGGGCATAGGCAAGGCCTGTGCCCTGGCGCTTGGCCGCATGGGCGTGCCGGTCGTCCTGACCTACTTTCGCGATGAAGCGCTGGCCGCGAGTGTCGTGACGCAAATCGAGGGCGCCGGAGGGCAGGCCATCGCGCGGCAGACCGACGTCAGCTCCGAGCCGGCGGTCGATGCCCTGTTCACCGCTGCTGAAACGACGTTCGGACCGGTGACGATGCTGGTCAACTCCGCCGGCCTCAACATGCGCGGCACGCCATTGGCGGAAACCTCGCTGGCGCAGTTCGACACCATCGTCCGGTCGGACCTGTACGGGCCGTTCCTGACCTGCCGCCGGTTCGTTCGCGGGCTGGCAGGCCGACAGGGCGGGAGGATCGTCAACATCTCGTCGATCCACGCGTTTGCGCCCCGCCCCGGGGCGGTGGACTACGACAGCGCCAAGGGCGGGCTGACGCAACTGACGACGACCCTGGCGCTGGAACTCGCGCCGCAAAGGATCGCGGTCAACGCGGTCGCGCCGGGCATGATCCTCACGCCGATGAACCAGTCCGCCATCGACAATCCGGTCGAGCTCGAGAGCAAGCAGGCCGCGATTCCGTGGGGAAGGGCGGGGACGGCCGAGGAAGTGGCCGAGACGGTTCTGTTCCTGCTCTCGCCGACGGCCGACTACATCACGGGAGCCACGCTGGTCATCGACGGCGGCCTGTCCCTGACTGTCGCCCAGGGGGCCTGATGAGCGGGCAGGTCGATTTCGCTGTCGAGGCGATCGACGTCGTCAAGCTGGACATGGCCGATCGTGACGACGGACTGCTTTCGGGCCATGACCTGATGAGCCCCTACGTATGGTCAGCCGAGGGGAAGCTGAAGTTGCTCGTGCGGGTGCTGAAGAACCCGCTCGGGCCGAACGATCCCACCGGGGTCATCTTTGCGGGACAGTCCGGCGACGGCATCCATTTCGAAATGGGCAAGGTGCCGGCCATCGTTCCCGGGCCGGACGAGATCGATGCCGGCGGAGTCGAGGACCCGACGGTGGTGATCGGTTCCGAACCGCACGTGATGGTATTCTACACCGGTGTCGAGGCGACGCGCTCGCAAGGCTCGCTGTTGATGGCGGCGGGACCGAGCCTCGGCCATCTTCGCAAGCAGGAAGTTCTCCTGAAGGCGCCGCCGGGCCAGGGCAACATCAAGGAGGCCACGGTCGCGCAAGGGGCGGACGGCCGCTGGCGGCTGTTCTACGAATATGCGCAGGACAACGCCTCGCGGATCGGCCTCGCGCTGGCCGACGATCTTGCTGGCCCGTGGGAGCCGGTCGGGGACCCTTTCACGGTCCGCGGGCGCCTGTGGGACACCTGGCATCTTTCGACCGGGCCTATCCTCGCTCGCCCGGGCGAGCCGCCGGTGATGTTCTATAACGGCGCCACGGCCGATGCCCGCTGGCGGATCGGCTGGGTTGCGTTCGACGAAAACTACACACGCGTGATCGACCGCTGCATCGAGCCGATGCTGGTTCCCGCGCCGCCCAGGGAGCGGTCGGGGACCGACATTGCCTTCGCCGCTTCCCTCATCGACAACGGCCCGGACATTCACCTCTATTATTCGGTCGAGGATCGCGTGTTGCGGCGCGCGGTGGTGCGCAAGCTGCGCCCGGCGTGACCCGGCAAGACGCCAAACCCGTTAGCGATGACCCTGCCAAGTGACCAAAAACGGGGCGATTTGCCGCGCCGGGCGCGCTTTCGTGCAAATTAACTCTGCAAGTGTGGGAAATTAGGGTTAATAGTCTTCTACTGGGGCGAGTCTCGGGAGCATATGCGGGTCTCGCTCGTAGAGCAGTCGTAAGGCTTCAGGAGAGGACCGCCAACGCCGTGACGGCCCCAGTTCGCTTCCCTCGCTTCTTCGTGACGAGCCCCGCGCCGTGCCCGTACCTGCCGGGCAAGACCGAGCGGAAGGTGTTCACCGAGCTCAAGGGTCCGCATGCGGAGGAATTGAACGACGCGCTCGGCCGGATCGGTTTCCGCCGCAGCCAGACGGTCGCCTATCGCCCCAGCTGCCTCGATTGCCGCGCCTGCGTTTCCGTGAGGGTCGTGGCGCACGAGTTCATGCCGTCCTCGACCCAGCGCCGGAACCTGAAGCGCAACGCCAGCATCGTCTCCACCGAGTGCCGCCCGTGGGCGACATCCGAGCAGTTCGAGCTTTTGCAGCGCTATCTCTCGCATCGTCATCCGGGCGGCGGCATGGCCGCGATGGACGAGATCGATTACGCGGACATGGTGGAACATACTTCCGTTTCCAGCTTTGTCATCGAGTACAGGGAACCCTCTGCGGACGGGGCGCGCGGCCGTTTGATCGGTGCCTGCCTAACGGATCGCCAGGGGGACGGGTTGTCGATGATCTACAGTTTCTACGACCCGGAACATGAGGCGCGCACCGGGCTTGGGAATTTCATCATCCTGGATCACATCCGCCGAGCCGCCGACGCTGGACTGCCCTACGTCTACCTCGGCTATTGGGTCGATGGCGCGCAACGCATGCAGTACAAGGTCCGTTACCGTCCGCTCGAGCGCCTCGGCCCGGACGGCTGGCGGCGCTTCACCGACGAGCAGCAGGCCGCGCTCATCGCTTCCGCGGCAAATTCCCGGCGTGACGAGGCTCCCGCCCTTGACGGCGGCGGCAAGGACGGCACGCCCGGCGGCCAGCAGCAGTACAAGATCGCCTGACATAACGTTCCTCCCAGTCGTGCGCCGCTTCGCCGCGATCCTGGCGATATCCACCGTCCTCGCCCCGCCGCTCGCCGCGCAGGACCGCAACACGCTGCCCGAGCTCGAATCCCTGATTCCGGATTCGGCGATCGACGATCCGCAAGCGTGGGTAAGGCAGTCCGTTCCGACGCAAGCGCCAGGGAACCAGGACGCGCAACCGCAACCCGACACCCCGCTCGCCGATATGCCCCTGATCACGGTGCCGTGGCCGGACAAGCTCGAGCTGCCCGCCGTCGTGCCGCTCACGCCTGATGCAGGCATTCAATTTGCCGAACCCGAACAGCGCCCGGGGGGGCGGCGCGAGGGCACCGAGGTTCAGGTCTCCAGCGAACTCAAGCTCGTGTTCCCGACAGACCCTGCCGAGTTTCCGGATCGCCACGCTTTCGTCGACCGGTTCAAGGGCCTTTCGACGGTCGTCCAGTACAAGTCCGATGGCAGCGCCGCGAAACTGGCGGCTCAGGCGCGGCAGGATGAGGCCCTGCTCGAGCGCATGCTGCGCGTCTACGGCTATTACGACGCCCTCGTCTTCCGCAGCGTCAACACAGGGCCCGAAGGCGGGCAGCCGGCCAACGCAAGCCAGCCGAGCGTGCGATTCGACATCGTCCCGGGCAAGCAATACACCGTGGGCGCGATCGACCTCGGCAGCCTCTCGGCGACCGGCCCGGACTTCCAGATGCTGCGCGAAGCGTTCATGGTGAACACGGGTGATCCGCTGCTGCAGGACAAGATCGAGAGCGAGCAGGCCGATCTCGACATCGCGCTCGGCGAAGCGGGATACCCGTTCGCCGCCATCGATGATCCCTTGCTTGTGGTCGATCATGCGCGCGAGCAGGGGGACCTGACGCTGAAGGTCACGCCCGGCGGCAAGTACACATTCGGCAAGGTCACCAGCAATCTTGCCGATTTCATGCCGGGCCGGCACTTGTCGGAGATCGCCCGGTTCAAGCCTGGCGACCAGTACAAGCGCAGCCTGCAGATGGACCTGAGGCGCGCGATACAGGCGACCGGTCTTGTCGCCAGCACCGATCTGACGCCTGTCGAGGTGACACCTCCGAGCGGCGACCGGCCCGGCGTCGTCGACATCGCAGCGACCATGACCAAGGCCAAGGTTCGCACTATCACGGCTTCGCTTGGCTACGACACCGGCCAGGGCTTCAAGGCCGAAGGCAGCTGGGAGAACCGCAACCTGTTCCCGCCAGAGGGTGCCCTGAGGCTGCGCGCCATCGCCGGCACACGCGAGCAACTCGCCGGCGTGACCTTCCGGCGCAACAACTTCCACGGGCGCGACAAGGTGCTGACGATCGACGCTTATGCCAGCACGATCGATTACCAGGCGTATGACTCGCGCACGGCGTCGCTCGTGGCGACGTTCGAGCGGCTCAGCAACATCCTGTTCCAGAAACCCTTCAGCTGGTCGATCGGCCTGGAGACCACGGCGACGGGCGAGCGCCAGGCGCTGCCGGGCGGCGGCTTCGGGCCGCGCAAGACCTATTTCGTCGGCGCGCTCCACGGCTTCGCCGAGCTCGACACCTCCGACGATCTGCTGAATCCGACGCACGGCTGGCGGCTCTCGGCCTGGCTCTCGCCCGAGACGTCGCGGACGGACAACGAACAGAGCTTCTACATCAAGGCGCAGGTCGAAGGTGATTACTACCTGCCCGCGGGCAAGAAAGTCGTGCTCGCCACGCGGGCAAAGGCGGCCACCATCACCGGCGCGCCGATTTCGGCGATCGCGCCTTCGCGGCGCCTTTATGCCGGCGGCGGCGGTTCGGTCCGCGGTTACGGCTACGAGGCGATCGGGCCGCACAACGGCCAAGGTGATCCGACCGGCGGGCGCTCGCTGGTGGAACTGTCGGCCGAAGCGCGTATCCAGACGGGGTTGCTGGACGGCGCGATCCAGCTCGTGCCGTTCGTCGATGCCGGCAGCGTCGGCACCAGCCCGACGCCGAGCTTCCATGAAATCAAGATCGGCGCCGGAATCGGCGTGCGCTACCTGACCGGGTTCGGACCCGTTCGCATCGATGTCGGCGTTCCGCTCAATCCGGGCCCGAAGGATTCCAAGATCGGCGTCTACGTAGGCCTGGGGCAGGCGTTCTGATGACCGCGGACGAGGGCATCGGCGCAGGCGACGAGGAAGCCGCCGTCGTTCGCCGCCGCCACCCCTTGCGCACGGCCATCATCTGGGCCGGGCGGACCGTCGTGCTGCTGTTGTTGCTGGTCGCGGCGGCGGTCCTTTATCTCAACACCGGCTCGGGCCGGCAGTTCATCGTCAGCCAGATTGCCAAGGTCGCTCCGGCGTCCGGTCTCAAGGTTTCCGTGGGCCGCATCGAAGGCTCGGTGTTGTGGAACGCCACGCTCTACGACGTGAAGTTCAGGGACGCGAGGAACAAGCTGTTCCTCACCGTTCCCGCCGTCGAGCTGAACTGGCGGCCTTACGAATTCCTGTTCTCCGGCCTCGACGTCCGTTCGCTCGTGCTGCATCACGGCACGCTTTACGCCAAGCCCAAGCTCAATCCGGGCAATCCGAACGCGCCGACGCTGCCCAACTTCGATATTCGCGTCGATCGCTTCGTGATCGACGACCTGACGGTCTCGAAGGGACTTCTCGGTGAAGAACGTCACGTCGATTTTCGCGCCCGTGTCGACATCAGGAAGGGGCTGGTAAAGCTCAATGCGAACGGCCGTCTCGGCGGCGGCGACCGCTTCAGCGCGATGGTCAACGCCGAACCTGACGGCAACGTCTTCGACCTTGACCTCGACTACCGGGCGCCGGCCGGGGGCCTGCTTTCGTCGCTCACAGGCGCCCGCAGCGACTGGCGCGTCAGGCTGCTCGGCAACGGCACCTGGAAGAAGTGGGACGGGTCATTCCTGGCCCGCGAGGGTGGCCAACCGCTCGCGGCGTTCAAGCTCTTCAACCGGTCGGGCCTGTACCGCATCGACGGCCTGTTCTGGCATCGCGACCTGCTGACCGGGCTTCCCGCAAGGGCGCTGGGCGACAGCGCTGCGGTAGCATTGGTGGGCACGCTGAAGGACAGCATCGCCAAGGGCAGTTTCGCCCTGCGTGCGCATGGCTTCGCGGCCGATGCCGTGGGCGCGGTCGACCTCGCCAACAACCGCTATAACCATCTCAAGCTGCGCGCGAAGCTGCTCGACTCGCAATTGTTTGGCACCGGGCTCGCCCTGCGCGACACGGTCATCACCTCGACCTTCGACGGGCCGTGGCGCCGCTTCAGCGCGCCGTTCGAGCTCGGCGTCGGGCAGATGGACCTTGGCGGGACCAGGCTCATCGGCATCGGCGAGAAGGGCACGCTGCTGTATGACGGCACGCGCTACGTCATTCCGCTGAATGCTTCGGTCAAGCGCATCGTCAGCGGCAACAGTCTGTTCGATCCGTCGCTGGTGAACGGCCGCCTGCTCGGCACGCTAGTCCTTGCCGACAACGATTTGCGCTCCGACGATCTCGCCTTCCGTTTCCCCGGCCTCAAGGCCGATCTCGTGCTGCGCGGCGACATAAAGCGCGGCGGTTATGCGCTGGCCGGTCCGATCGAGATGCACGGTCTGACGGCGAGGAACATCGGCACCCTCGACGCCAGCGCGAAGATCCGCTTCTCCATCGGCAACGGCGTGCCGTGGCGGCTGGCGGCGAACTTTGCCGGGCACGTGACGAGGCTAACCAACGCGACGATCTCCAGCCTGACCGGTGGCAACATTCGCTTCAAGGGCGGCGTGACGCTCGGCGCCATGTCACCGATCGTGTTCAGCAAGACGACGCTGACGTCGAACAAGCTGACGCTCAACCTCCATGGCCGCGTCGAGAACGGCACAACGACGCTGGTCGGCAGCGGGCGCTCGGTCGATTACGGCGCGTTCACCCTCAAGGCGAGAGTCGAGGCCGACGGCCCGCATGCGGATCTGGTGTTCGCCAATCCGCTGCCGAGCGCGGGCTTGCGCGACGTCCACGTGATCCTGACGCCGACCCGGGACGGCTTTCGCATCGAAACCTCGGGACAATCGACTCTCGGGCCGTTCAAGGGGCTGCTGTTCCTGACATCGCCACCGGGCGGGCCGACTCGACTTGGCATCGAACATCTCGATGTCTGGCGAACGTCGGTGACGGGAAATCTCACGCTGGGCGAGGGCGCCATGTCGGGCACCCTCGGACTGAGTGGTGGCGGCATCGACGGCACCATCGCGCTCGCGCCACGAGGCGGCGGCCAGGGCTTCAGTATCCATCTCACCGTCCGCGATGCAACGTTCGGCGGCGCCACGCGCCTCGCGATCCGGCAGGCGACGATCGACGCCAGCGGCTTCTTCGCCAAGGGCAACAGCTCGATCCAGGGTACCGTCGAGGCGGCGGGCATGAGCTACGGCACGCTGTTCGTCGGCCGGTTGTCGGGAACGGCCAACGTGGTCAACGGCCGGGGCACCTTTGCCGCTTCGCTTGCCGGTCGGCGCGGCAGTCGCTTCCAGCTGCAACTGACCGGCCATGTCGCGCCGGACCGGATCGATGTCGCGGCGCGCGGCAATTACGGCGGCGAGCCGATCTCCATGCCGCGCCGGGCGTTGCTGCTGAAGCAGCCCGACGGCAGCTGGCTGCTCCAGCGCACGCAAGTGAACTTCGCCGGCGGCATAGCGCTGGTGGAGGGACGGTTTGGCGGCGCCGCGGGCACGCAGTTCACGTTCAGCCTCTCGAAGATGCCGCTCTCGCTGCTCGATGCCACAGGCTCGGACCTGGGGCTCGGCGGCACGATCTCCGGCATCGTCAGCTACCGCAACGGGCCCGGCGGCGTACCGACCGGCAGCGCCAGCGTGATGATCAGCGGGCTGACACGCTCGGGCCTGCTGCTCACCTCGAAGCCGATCGATCTTGCCCTGGTCGCCCGGCTTTTGCCGACCGACGCCCAGGCGCGGGCGGTGGTGCAGCAGGGCGGGATGACCCTCGGCCGGTTCCAGGGGCGGATCGTCGGCATGCCCGCGAGCGGCGACTTGTACGATCGCTTGAGCGCGGGGAACCTCTTGGCCCAGCTGCGCTACAGCGGGCCCGCCGAATCGCTGTGGCGGCTGGCCGCGATCGACACGTTCGACATAACGGGCACCCTCAACGCCGCCGCCGATGTCACCGGCACGCTCGCCAATCCGCAGGTACGCGGCTCCCTCGCCGGCGACGATCTCAGGGTGCAGAGCGCCCTCGTCGGCACCGACCTGCGGCACGTCAAGGCGCGCGGGACCTTCACCGGATCGCTGCTGCAATTGACGAGCTTCGCCGGCGAGGCCGCGAACGGCGGCAGCGTCGTCGGAGCAGGCACCGTCGACCTCGCGGGCATCGGCCCCGACAGCGGTCCGAAGATCGACCTGCGCATAGCGGCGCAGAACGCGCGCATCGTCGATCTTTCGACCATGAGCGCGGCCGTCACCGGGCCGATCCGCATCGTCTCGAACGGGGTCGGCGGGACCATTGCCGGACGACTGCGGGTGCAGAAGGCGCACTGGCGGCTCGGCGCCGCTTCGGGGACGGCGGCGCTGCCCAACATCAAGACGACCGACATCAACTTGCCGCCGGATCTCGCGCCGCCCGCATCGCCCGGCGCGCCGTGGCGCTACCTGATTGACGCCAGCGCTCCCGGCGGCGGCATACAGGTCGACGGCATGGGCCTTGACAGTGAATGGAGCGCCGACCTGAAGCTGCGCGGCACCACATCCGATCCGCGCATCGGCGGCGTGGCGCGCGTCGTGCCGCGACAGGGGCATTACGATTTCGCCGGAACGCGGTTCGACATCACGCGCGGCGTGATCGATTTCAACGAGAACACGCCGCCCGATCCGCAAATCGACCTGGTCGCCGAAACCGACGTCAATTCGCTGCATGTCACCGTGACGGTGGGCGGAAGCTCGAGCAAGCCGGACATCACCTTTGCCTCGACCCCTTCGATGCCGGAGGAGGAGATCCTGGCGCAGCTGCTGTTCGGCGGCTCGATCGCCAATCTCACGGCGACCGATGCTCTTGAGCTCGGCTCAGCGGTGGCGAGCCTGCGCGGCGGGGCCGGCCTCGATCCCATCAACAAGTTACGCCGGGCCGTTGGCCTTGACGAATTGCGGATCGTTCCGGCCGACCCGGCGCTCGACCACGGCACCGCGCTGCTGTTCGGAAAGCGCATCCACCGGCGCTTCACCGTCGAGATCATTACGGACGGGCGAGGCTACAACGCGACCAATCTCGAGTTCCGCATTACCCGCTGGCTTTCGCTGCTGGGCACGATCTCCTCTTTGGGGCGCGAGAGCATCGGCGCGCAATATCGCAAGGATTATTGAGGCCGAGTGCCTTCGTCTTTGACGCCGCCCTTGATCAGCTCGAGGCCCGCCTCGGCGCCGTCGGAACCAACAGGAAAATTGAATCGCCTCCAAAGCTCCGCCGCGATAAGGTCGGTGCGCATCAGGTGTGCCGGGGCCGAAGGCCCTCCGTACATGACCAAGGGGGCATTCGACGGAAGGCCGGATAACGGGCTCCTGCACGGGGACAGGAGGGCTATTCGTGCATACCGTTCTTCGCCGCGCCGCCTTGGGCGGCACAGCCATTGGTCTCGCGCTGACATCCATGCCCGGCTCTACCCAGCAGAGCGCCGCGCCGATCGCCCGCTACACGATGGATGCAGGGACTTTGTCCGGGATGGCGGCGATGGCCGCCGGCGGGAACTCGCTCGCGCTTCTGCGGGGAGGGGGCGGAGGCGCGGCGCATCAGCTGGAGCTGCGGCTTGGCTCGACGCGCACGGCGACCGGCGCGCCGGCCGCTGATCACTTCATGCCGCCGGCCGCGGGGCTCGGCCAGTCCGTCCCCCTTGTCACCCCGATCAATCAGGCGGCCAATGCGCCGACGGTGCCGGGAGCCCCGCAGGAGCGGCAGATGCCGAGCGGCAAGCTGTACCTTTTCTGGGGTTGCGGCGAGCACGCCGGCCCCGGCCAGCCGGTGGTGATCGACTTCTCGAAGATGGCCAAGGGCCAGATCCCGCCGGGCTTGCTCGCCTCGGGCGTGAGCGTACCCGGCGAGTGGACGATCACTCGGGCGAACAGCAACACCTTCGGCGAATGGCCCAACGCCAAGAGCGGCAAGACCGTCCCCGCCTCGGCCTCGCTGGTGGGCGACCATCGCATCGCTGGCAACTATTCGCCCGAGATCGCCTTCCATCTCGATCATGACTTCATGGCCCCACTGCAGCCGCGATCCTCGAAACTGCCGGGCGGCGCCCACGGGTTGAGCTGGAACGGCCTGCCGGACGCCACGGGCTATTACGCGTGGGCGATCGGGGCGAAGGACATGGGCCGGAGCCAGCCCAACGAAATGGTCTGGTGGACTTCCTCGGCAACCAAGCAGTTCGGGGGCATGCTCGGCGACTGGCTGTCACCCGCGGCTGTCGCCAAGCTGGTCGCCGCCAAGACGGTGATGCCGGCGAGCCAGACGAGCTGCACGATCCCGGCCGAGGTCACCCAGCTCGGCGGCGAGAACATGATGGTCCAGCTTTTCGGCTACGGCCCGGAGAGCAATTTTGCCTATCCGCCCCGCCCCACCGCCAAGGGCGCCGTGTGGAAGCCGGAATGGGTCGCCCGCGTGCGCTTCCGCTCCAACGCGATGGTCCTTCTCGGCATGCCCGCCATGGGCGGTTTGTCTGGCGGCGATGATGGTGATGCTTCGAGCCAGGGTCAGCAACAACCGACCAAGCCCAAGTGCAAAGGGCTGAAGGGTATCGCCCAGCGCGCCGCCGGCCTGTGCGAGTAGCGCTCGGTCGACGGACACTCTGAAACAGGAAAAAGGGCGCCCGGATCGCTCCGGGCGCCCCTTGTCGCCGACCCGATGAGCGATCAGGCGCTGTAGTACATGTCGAATTCGACCGGGCTGGGCGTGGTCTCCCAACGGCTGACTTCTTCCCACTTCAGCTCGAGGTAGGATTCGATCTGGTCCTTCGAGAACACGTCGCCCTTCAGGAGGAAGTCGTGGTCCGCCTGCAGCGATTCGAGCGCCTCGCGCAGCGAACCGCAGACAGTCGGCACTTCGGCCAGTTCGGCAGGTGGCAGGTCGTAGAGGTTCTTGTCCATCGCTTCGCCCGGATGGATCTTGTTCTGCACCCCGTCGAGGCCCGCCATCAGCAGGGCGGCGTAGGCGAGGTAGGGGTTGGCGAGCGGGTCCGGGAAGCGGAACTCCACGCGCTTGGCCTTTTCGCCGGCGCCATAGGGGATGCGGCACGAGGCCGAGCGGTTGCGCGCCGAGTAGGCGAGCAGCACTGGGGCCTCGAAGCCCGGGACGAGCCGCTTGTAGCTGTTGGTCGTCGGGTTGGTGAAGGCGTTCAGCGCCTTGGCGTGCTTGATGACGCCGCCGATGTAATGGAGGCAGGTGTCGCTTAGCCCGGCGTAGCCGTTGCCGGCGAACAGCGGCTTGCCGCCCGACCAGATCGACATGTGCGTGTGCATGCCCGAGCCGTTGTCGTTCTTGATCGGCTTGGGCATGAACGTCGCGGTCTTGCCGTAGGCATGCGCGACCTGGTGCACGACGTACTTGTAGATCTGCATGTGGTCGGCGGTCTTGACCAGCGTGTCGAAGATCAGGCCGAGCTCGTGCTGCGCGGCGGCCACCTCGTGGTGGTGCTTGTCGCAGTTGAGGCCCATCTCGATCATGGTGCTGACCATCTCGCCGCGGATGTCTATCGCGCTGTCGACCGGGGCGACCGGGAAATAGCCTCCCTTGGCGCGTGGCCGGTGGCCGAGGTTGCCGCCTTCGATCTCGGCGCCAGAATTGGTCGGGAACTCGATGTCGTCGAGCTGGAAGCCCGAACCGGCGTAGCCGTCCTCGAAGCGCACGTCGTCGAACATGAAGAATTCGGCTTCGGGGCCGACGTAGACCGTGTCGCCGATGCCGGTGGTCTTGAGGTAGTTCTCGGCGCGCTTGGCGGTGGTGCGCGGGTCACGGCCATACCAGTCGCCGGTCGACGGTTCGACGATGTCGCAGAACACGATCATCATCGGCGTGGCGCTGAAGGGATCGACATAGACCGCGTCGAGGTCCGGCTTGAGGATCATGTCGCTCTCGTTGATCACCTTCCAGCCGGCGATCGACGAGCCGTCGAACATCAGCCCTTCCTCGAGCTGGTCCTCGTCGAGCGACGAGGCGACCATCGAGAGGTGCTGCCATTTGCCCTTCGGATCGGTGAAGCGGAGATCGACCCATTCGATCTCCTCGTCCTTGATCCGCTTCACGATGTCCTTTGCGCTGGCCATGGTATTCCTTCCTTGAATTGCTTCCCCTCCCGCCTGAGGAAAGGGTTTTGAGGTGGGTTTGTTCAGGAGGCGGAGTGAGCCACCCCCGGGACCCCCTGCCTTCCTTCGCCAAGCTCAGGACCGGCAGGGGAGAAAACTCAGATCGCCGCGTCGTCCTTTTCGCCGGTGCGGATGCGCAGGGCGGTGTCGATGGTGGAGACGAAGATCTTGCCGTCGCCGATGCGCCCGGTCTGCGCGGCGTTGGCGATCGCCTCGACCACGCGCTCGGCCTGATTGTCGGAGACGACGACCTCGAGCTTCACTTTCGGCAGGAAATCGACGACGTATTCGGCGCCGCGATAGAGTTCCGTGTGCCCCTTCTGCCGGCCGAACCCTTTGGCTTCGGTCACGGTAATCCCGGACACCCCGACTTCGTGCAGGGCTTCCTTCACCTCGTCCAGCTTGAACGGCTTGATGATGGCTTCGATCTTTTTCACGTGACCCCTGCGAGCAAAGCCGGCGCCGCGTCCCCTCATCGGGTAGCGGGCCGGACGATCCGTGTTTTCCCGGCAACCATTCTTCAAGAATCGTGCCAAGGCGCGAAGCGCGACAGGTAGCCTTTTGGCCCATGCTAAGAAAGGGCGGAATCGCACAATTCCGCTCCGTCTGGAGGGGTTGGCGCAATTATCGTTCGCGGATCAAAAGCTTCGTTGCCCGCGAATTGAGCATGGGTGCCCGCGAAACGGGCATCACAGCCTGAGGCCGGTCGTCTCGTCCAGCCCGGCCATGAGGTTCAGCGACTGTACCGCCGCCCCGCTCGCGCCCTTGCCGAGGTTGTCGAGCACGGCCACGAGCCGCGCCTGCGCGCCGTCCGGCGAGGAAAACACGAACAGCTCCATCCGATCCGAAGGCTCGCGGGAGCGGCGCAGCAGCAGCTCGCCGAACAACGGCTGCTCACCCATCGTGACGATGCGGCTGCCGGCGTAGAACTCTGTCAGGCAATCGCGCAGCGCCTCGGCGCTGGCCGCCCCGGCCAGCGTCCCTATAGGCAAGGGGACCTCCGTGACCATGCCCCGGTGAGCCGGGACGACCGCGGGCGAAAACAGCGGCGGGATCGCCAGGCCGCAATGCTGCTGCATTTCAGGCACGTGCTTGTGCGCCAGTTCCAGCGCATAGCCGCGCCAGGCGATGTCGTGGTCGTTCTCGAACCTCTCGATCAGCGCCTTGCCGCCTCCCGAGTAACCCGACACCGCATGGCAAGTGTACGGCCAGTCCGCCGGCAGCAGCCGTGCCGCGATGAGCGGCGCCATGAGCGCGATGAAGCCGGTCGAATAACACCCCGGATTGGACACCCTCGCGGCTTGCGCCAGGGTGCCACGGCCGACGATCTCGGGAAACCCAAAGACCCAGCCGGGCGCCACCCGATGCGCCGTGGAGGCGTCGATGACCCGCACGCGGCTGCCCGGTTCGATCAGCGCGACGGATTCGCGCGCTGCGTCGTCCGGCAGGCAAAGGATCGCGAAATCGCAAGTGTTGAGCGCCTCGGCGCGGGCCGCACGGTCCTTGCGCCGATCGCCGTCGAGCGAGACGACGTCAAACTCGTCGCGACCCGCGAGCCGATCGCGAATCTCGAGCCCGGTCGTTCCGGCGCCACCGTCGATGAAGACCATCTTCGCCATCAGACGAGCGGCTCCAGCCGGTCGAGATGCACATAGCCGACCGGCCCTTCGAGCGAGAGGCAGCCCCAGGCCCATTCGCCGGCGATGTCGAGCACCTCGAAGCTGTCACCTTCCAAAAGGGTACACAACTCCTCGGCGTCGCCGTTGGTCCCGGCGAGTAGCCTCGCTCCGCCGGGCATGACGGTGCGCGGCTGGGGCACGGCGTAGTGGGGCACGAAATAGCGTCCGGCGAGACCGATATGAGCGAGATCGCCTTTCACGGGCACGCGCGTCGGATCGGGCCGAGCGGCGGGGCCGGCAAGAGCGAACGGCCCTTGCGCGCACTTGTGCCAAGTCGTGTCGTCGCTCTGGACTTTCACCCGGTTCCTCGCTTGGCCGCGGCGCTTAGACTGCGCCCGCGCGGCGGGCAAGCGGCCCCCTTAACCAAAGCGATCCTGCAACATTTTCCAGCTCGCGCGAAGGCCGAGCGCAGCGCCGCCCTTGGGCCGGCCAGGCTTGGCATTGGGACGCCAGGCGAAGGTATCGAAGTGCGCCCAGTCGATGCCTTCCCCGACGAACTTGGCGAGGAACAGCGCGGCGACGCTCGAGCCGGCAAAGGAATTGGCAGGGGCGTTGTTGGTGTCGGCGATGTCCGACTTGAGCCATTCGGCGTAAGGCTCGTGGAGCGGCAAGCGCCACACGGGATCATCGCTCGCCTCGCCGGCGGCAACGAGGGCATCGGCGGTTGCGTCCTCGCGCGCGAACAGCGCCGGCAGGTCCGGCCCGAGCGCCACGCGCGCGGCGCCGGTCAGCGTGGCGAAGTCGACGATGAGCGCTGGCTCGGACTCGCTCGCCAGCGCCAGCGCGTCGGCCAGGATCAGCCGGCCTTCTGCATCTGTGTTGCCGATCTCGACGGTGAGCCCCTTGCGGCTCTTGAGCACGTCGCCGGGGCGGAATGCGTTGCCCGAGATCGCGTTCTCGACCGCCGGCACCAGGACCTGCAAGTGAACCTTCAGGCCCGCGCCCATCACGAGGTCGGCGAGCGCGAGCGCGTGCGCCGCGCCGCCCATGTCCTTTTTCATCAGCAGCATGCCGGCGGCGGGCTTCACATCGAGGCCGCCCGAATCGAAGCAGACACCCTTGCCGACAAGCGCCAGCCTGGGTGCTTTCGCATCGCCCCAGGTGAGCTCGATCATGCGCGGTGCATGGCTCCGCCCGGCGGCCCGGCCGACGGCGTGCACCATCGGGAATTCCTGCTCGAGTGCGTCGCCGCGGGTGACCTTGACCTTTGCGCCATGCGCTTTCGCGAGCCCCTCGGCGGCCGCTTCGAGCTGCACCGGGCCCATGTCCTCGGCGGGCGTGTTGACGAGGTCCTGAACCAGGAAAGTCGCGCGCGCCTCGGCTTGGGCTGCGGCGATCCGGGCCGCATCCTTGGTCAGCAGGACGCGCGCGCCTTCCGGCTCCTTCTCCTCGCGATAGCGGGTAAAGCGATACTGCGCCGTCTGCCAGCCATGGAGCGCGGCCCTCGGCTCCCCTTGCGCGCGCCGATAGGTCCCGGCGGGCAGCTTCTCGGCCAGCGCGGCCATGCACCAGCTCGAAAGCTCGTCCGGATTCGACACGCCGCCCACTGCGAACCAGCTCTCGCCATCGGGGACGATGCCGACCTCGTATCCGCTGCCGTTAAACTTCTGTGCCGCCAGCGCGGCGCGCTGCGGACCGCTCAGCTTCTTCGCCCAGGCCTCGAAGCCGTCCTTATTGACAAGGTGGATGGCTGTCGCGTCCTGTCCGCGATCCGGCTGGATTAGGTCGTCTCTGTCGCTCATAAGCAGCCCTAGACATCATCAATTCGGGAATTCCAATGCTGTTTCGCCGTATTCTACCCCTGCTGTGCCTCACTCTGGCGGCCTGCAGGGGGGGGGGTGGCGATTCGACATCCGCTCCGAGCGCGACCCCTTCCGCCACGGCGGCGGCGACCGCCGACCGCCCGACTCCGACCGCCAGCGCTTCGGCAACCGCCACGCCGGCGGGGGCCAATTCGGTGAAGGAGCAGAACGATCTTTACAGTTTCTCGTACTCCTGGCCCGCAGCGGCGGGGAACATTCCGGCGCTGGCCCGACGGCTCGAGGACGAGCTCGAGCAGCACAAGCAGGAGCTCGTCGTCAGCGCGCAGAAGGGCAAGCAGGAATCGGACAGCAACGGCTTCCCCTTCAACCCGCATTACTATTCGGAAGACTGGAAGGTCGTCGCAAACCTTCCGCATTGGCTGAGCCTTACCGGCAAGTTTTCCACCTACACCGGCGGTGCGCATGGAAATTACGGGCTCGAGACGCTCGTGTGGGACAAGAAGGTCGGGCGCGGCTTCGGTGCGATCGAAATGTTCAGTTCGGCGAAGGCCCTCGGCGACGCTCTCGGGCATAATGTCTGCAAGGCGCTGGACCGGGAGCGGGCGAAGAAGCGCAAGGGAATGCCGAAAGGGCAACTGCTCGACGAGTTCCAGAAGTGCGTCGGTCTCGACCAGGCGACGGTGCTGGTCGGCTCCTCGAATGGGAAGACCTTCAACCGCGTCGGCGTATGGTTCGGTCCTTACGTCGCCGGGCCATATTCCGAAGGCGCCTACGAATTGAACTTCCCGGTGGACAAGGCGGTACTCGAAACCGTCAAGCCGGCTTACCGCGACGCGTTCTCGGCCGCTCGCTGACCGCTCGCAATTGTCGGCACCGATCGCTACATGGACCCCATGACCCAATACCAGCACGTTACCGGCGCCGACACCGTCCTGCGCGACGGCACGATCAAGCTACACGGGCCCGAAGGCTTCGAGGGGATGCGCGCGGCCGGGCGGCTGGCGGCTGAAATCCTCGATGAGATGGCGCTCCGCGTCGAGCCTGGCGTCAGCACCGAGGAACTGGACCGCATCGTGCGCGAGATGACCCTCGACGCCGGCGCCGTGCCCGCGACGCTCGGCTATCGCGGCTACACGCATTCGTGCTGCATCTCGATCAACCACGTCGTTTGCCACGGAATTCCTTCAGCCAAGACGCTGAAGGAGGGAGACATCGTCAACATCGACGTGACCCCTCTGCTCGACGGCTGGCATGGCGACACCAGCCGCATGTATCTCGTCGGCGACGTGCCGCTGAAGGCGCGGCGCCTGGTCGACGTCACCTACGAATGCCTGATGATCGGCATTGCCCAGGCGAAGCCCGGCGCGCGCCTCGGCGACGTCGGCGCGGCGATCCAGGCCCATGCCGGACAGCACCGCTACGGCGTCGTGCGCGAATTCTGCGGGCACGGCGTCGGCCGCCTGTTCCACGACGCGCCCGAGGTGGTCCACGCCGCGCAGGCAGGCACCGGGCCGGAATTGAAACCGGGCATGTTCATGACCATCGAGCCGATGATCAACCTCGGCAAGCCGTGGGTGAAGCTGCTCGCCGACGGCTGGACCGCGGTGACCCGCGACAAGAGC
>Ga0207657_10000333_pt1 | contig 49989 bp, 49 predicted proteins | sample KBSC33metaG_FD_184316 | JGI IMG/M metagenome (GOLD analysis project Ga0207657, IMG submission 184316) | Corn rhizosphere microbial communities from Kellogg Biological Station, Michigan, USA - KBS C3-3 metaG (SPAdes) (version 2) | ecosystem: Host-associated > Plants > Roots > Rhizosphere > Soil ... | reverse complement strand
GTTCTGGGCGGGATTCTAGCCGTTTACGGCAAGATGTTGCTTGTCAGCGAAACCATACCAAGCGAGCGGCAGTGCGAGGGCACATAGAATAGACATCGGAAGGAATGCCACCCCTCCAAACTTGGCGTAGAGAGTACCCGATAGCAGGGTGAGCGCGGCAGTCGAGCAACCTGCGCCAAACGCGTAAACAGATTGGCCGGTTGCCGCCAGACGAGCTGGTACCAGCATTTGCATTATGCGCATCGCGGCTAGGTGAAGCAGGGCGAAAGTAAAGCCGTGCAGCGGCTGGATAATTGAAAGCGCCAACACGGAAGTTGTCATGCCCGCCACAGCCCAACGCACAATGCCGGCCGCGGCGGCCAACGCGGCCGCGCCCCGGGCGCCAAATCGGTCGAGAAGGGCTGGGGCGGGCCGTTTGGGGCCGTCATCGTGAAGGATGGCGAGATTATACGGGGCAACGGCTTCACCTTCGAATGCGTGTTCACGCCGGGACACACGTCCAACCACATGTGCTACGCGCTGAAGGAAGAGAACGCGCTCTTCACCGGCGATCATGTGATGGGTTGGTCCACCACGGTGGTGACGCCGCCCGATGGCGACATGACGCAATATATGGCGAGCGTGAAGAAACTGATGGCGCGCAGCGATGCCGTGCTTTATCCCACGCATGGCGCGCCGGTGACCGACCCCAAGCCGTTTCTCGCCGCCTATCTCGAACATCGCCTCGATCGCGAACGGCAAATCCTCGCCTGCATCCGCGAGGGACTTCCCACGATTCCGCAAATGGTGGCGCGCATGTATGCGGATGTGGACAAGCGGCTGCATCCGGCCGCATCGCGTTCGGTGCTGGCGCATCTCATCCAGCTGGAGCAGGAAGGCCGCGTCGTCAACGATGGCGGGCGTTATCGCCTGTCGTGACGGTCAGCGCGTGTCCGCCAATTCCTTCATGAAGTCGCGAATGCGCTGGGGATTGCGGTTGCCGTAGTCGCTGTTCATGCGCGCCTTGGAGCGGATATCGAGCTTCGCGCCCATGCCCGAAGGCTTTACGCGGATGACGATGTCGTCGGTGATGCCGAAGAAGAGCGATGTGTCGGTGGCTTCGATGCGCCCTTCGTCCGGCGCGATGGCGACGACGTTCCAGCCCATCGCGTAGGACGCCGTGACCGCGCGTTTGAAGAGACGTTCCGGCGACATGAGGATCGCGACCGAGTGAATGTCGCCGTAATATTTGTGCTGCACGAGCGAGACGGTGGTCGTCTTGCCGTCGAATGTCATCGGTGCATCGCCATTATAGTCCGGCGGCGTGGCGTCGTCGCCGCGCTGGGTGAGAAGGGAAACAAAGATAGGCGGATGCTCGGTGTCGGTCGTTGTGTCCGCGATCGACGGCATGCCGTGGCTGTTCCAGAACGTCAGCACCGGATTGGCGAGAACGACAATGATGCCGGCAAGGCCGATCAGGCCGTAACGCGCGCCGGTGCTGTCATTGGCGATCATCGCCCACAGAATCCACACCGTGCCGGCGATGAATGTGACGAGGCCGATGCCGGCGCACCACGGAAACAGCGTGTGCAGGCCGAAATCGACGCTCCAGAATCCGAGGCGTGTGCCGAGCGCCGCAACAAGCCCCACGGCCGCGGAGACGATGAATCCCGCGAAAGTGGTTTTTGCCAGCGCCGGCAGTGCCCGCATTCTCTCCTCTCCCATGCTGCGTCAGGCGGTCGGCAGCTTGTATTTGCCGAAGCGCTCGCGCAGCGCCGTCTTCAGGATTTTTCCCGTCGCGGTATGCGGTATCTCATCCACGAACACAACATCATCCGGCATCCACCATTTGGCGATTTTGCCTTCGAGGAATTTCTGGATGTCTTCTTTCGTCGCCGTCTTGCCGGGCTTCAACACTATAATAAGGAGCGGCCGCTCATCCCATTTGGGATGCGCCACACCGATCACCGCCGCTTCCGCGACCGCGGGATGGCCGACGGCAAGATTCTCGATGTCGATGGTGGAAATCCATTCGCCGCCGGATTTCACCACATCCTTGGCGCGATCGACGATGGTCATGTAGCCGTCTTTATCCAGCGTCGCGACGTCGCCCGTGTCGAACCAGCCCTGCTTGTCGAAGGAGCTTTTGCCGTCGCCTTTGAAATAGCCCTTGGCGATGGCGGGGCCGCGCACTTTCAGGCGGCCGAAGGTCTTGCCGTCGCGCGGCAGCTCCTTGTTCTTGTCGTCGACGATCTTCATCTCGACGCCGAAGGGCGGATGGCCCTGCTTGCACTTGTAGTCGAGCTGTTCCTCATAGGGTTTATCGACGAGATGCGACTTGATCGTGCCCAGCGTGCCGAGCGGGCTCATCTCCGTCATGCCCCAGGCGTGCACGACTTCCACATCATATTTGGTCTCGAAGGCTTCGATCATCGATCGCGGGCAGGCCGAGCCGCCGATCACCACGCGCCGCAGATGCGGCAGCGTCTTTCCCGTCTGCTCCAGATATTGCAGCAGGCCCAGCCACACGGTCGGCACCGCGGCGCTCATGGTGATCTTTTCGGTTTCGAGCAATTCGCACACCGACGCGCCATCCAGCTTGGCGCCGGGCATGACCAGCTTTGCGCCGATCATCGGCGCGGTGAAGGCCAGCGCCCAGGCATTGGCATGGAACATCGGCACGATGGGCAGGATGGTGTCGGTGCCGCTCACGCCCAGCGCATCGGTCTGCCCCGCCATCAGTGCGTGGATGACATTGGAGCGGTGCGAATACAGAACGCCTTTGGGATTGCCGGTCGTGCCGGAGGTGTAGCAAAGGCCGCAGGCCGTGTTCTCGCCGAATTCCTTCCACGTGAACTTGTCATCATGCCGGGCGATGAAATCTTCGTAAGCATAGAGCTTCTTGATCTTCGACTGGGGCAGATGGGCCTTGTCGGTCATCGCGACGAAGAATTTCACTTTCTTCAGCTTGGGCGCGATCTGCTCGACGATGGGCATGAAGGTGGTGTCGAAGAACAGTGCCTTGTCATCGGCATGGTTGGCGATCCAGGCGATCTGATCGGGGTGCAGGCGCGGATTGAGCGTGTGATAGACGCCGCCCATGCCGGCGATTCCGTACCAGGCCTCGAGGTGCCGGTGCGTGTTCCAGGCCAGCGTGCCGACGCGCTCGCCGGGCTTGATCCCGGCCTTCACCAACGCCTTGGCGACGCGTCTGGCGCGGGAACCGATGGTGCGGTAATTGGTGCGGGTGATCTGGCCTTCGACCTCGCGCGTCACCATTTCGCGGTCGCCGTGGTAAAGCGCGGCGTGATCGATGATCTTGTGGACCAGCAACGGCCAGTCCTGCATCTGTCCCAGCATCCCTTTGAGGCTCCCCAATAGCTTTTGCCGCATCATAGGAAGCGAATTTCGCAGGGGCAAACATTCCGCCACGGCGCTTCCCGCCCATGCCCGGCAATCGCTATAAGGTCGGCGAGGACGAGGGCTGACGATGGCCGATCAAAAAGACGAAGACGAGGATATCGCCGAGGAACTGGCGTTCGAACGGCTTTCCGCCGCCGGGGCCGATGCGGACGTGGCCTCCAACTTCCTGAAGGCCAAGACCGAAGTCCTGCGCAAGCAGCTTCACCAGCTTCATCTCAGCCATTTCCGCGAATGGCTTTATACCTCCGCTGAGATCGTTCTGGGCCTTGTCATCCTGCTGATCTTCGTCGGCATCGCATCCGCCGTGTGGTCGGCGGCGCATGACAACGGTCTTGTCATCGAGAGCTTCTCGGTGCCCACCGACATGACCAACCGCGGCCTCACCGGAGAGGTCGTCGCCGCGCGCCTGCTCGACAAATTGTCCGGGCTTCAGGCCAAGACGGTCTCCAGCCGGGCCGCCTCCAGCTATGCGAACGATTGGGGCAAGGACATCAAGGTGCAGATCCCCGAGACGGGCGTCTCCATCGGGCAGCTCGACGGTTATCTGCGCGGATGGCTGGGCAACGAAACGCATATCAGCGGCGAGCTATATCGCGATGCGACGGGCAATCTCATTCTGACGGCGCGTGTCGGCAGCGACGCGGGCCCGGTTTTCGTCGGCAAGGAAGCCGATCTCGACAAGCTCCTGCAGAAGGCCGCGGAAAGCGTTTATCAGCGCACGCAACCCTACCGCTATGCGGTGTATCTCAGCAGCCTCAATTTCAAAGATCAGAGCAACGCCGACGCCGTTTATCGCCGCCTAGCCGCGAACAGCTCGCTGCGGGAGCGCGCCTGGGCCTATATCGGTCTGTCCAACATCTACAAGACCCGCAACCAGCACGATGAAGCGGTGCGTGTTCTCCACAAGGCTCTTGCGCTACGTCCCAATTTCGCGATGGCGCTCCTCAATCTGTCGCAGGAAGAAGCGGCTCTTCAGCACGACGAAGACTCCTATGCATGGAGCCTCAAGCTGGTGAAGGCGCTGAAAAGCGGTGACGCCTCGGACATGGACCCGCGCGCAGCGGCCATCAACGCGCGCGCCGCGCAGGCGGCGAATGCCGGCAGCGTGGGGGATTTCCAGGAACAGTTGCGGATTGACGCGGAAGGCGAAAATCTCCCCGATGCGGGAAACCAGCTCGAAACGCTGCGTGAAACCGACGTCATCACCTACGCTTTCCTGCACGACAGCGCGGGTGTGCATGGCGCGATCTCGGACAATCCCCTCTCCACCGACAAGAACGTCATTCTCAATCGCACCGCCATCATGCTGGGCACCTATTTTCAGCTTGGGCGCTGGTCGGACGTTCTGGCGGTCGCCGATACGCTGGAGGTGATGGCTGCCGATCTTGGGCAAGCGGGGATCAGTTTCGAGGAGCGGTTTATCCGTCCGCTCGCTGCTGTGGCGATGGCGATGAAGGGCGATATCCACGGCGCGAATACCCGCATCGAACACACCGCGCTCGATTGCGATCTGTGCGTGCGTGCGCGCGGACGCATCGCGCAGATCCAGCATCGCTGGGATGCGTCGGCCTACTGGTTCAACATGGTATCGGCGCGCTCGCCCTCCATTCCTTTCGCCGACGACGATTGGGGCATGATGCTTTTGGAAAAAGGCGATGCCGCAGGCGCGATCGAGAAATTCCGCTCCGCCAACCGCAAAGGTCCGCATTTCGCCGACGCGCTGGAAGGCTGGGGCGAGGCGCTGATGGCGCAGAACCGTTCCGATCTGGCGCTGTCGAAATTCGAACAGGCGAACAGATACGCGCCCAACTGGGGACGGCTGCATTTGAAATGGGGCGAAGCATTTCTTTACGCCGGCGACAAGAAGTCCGCGAGGACACAACTCGACGCCGCTGCGGCGCTCTATCTCATGTCCGCGGAGCGGGCGGCGCTGTCCAAAGACATGTCCGCGTTGCGCTAACGTCAGAGCGCCGTGGCCAGCACCTGCGTGTCCGCGCTGTGCGAATGCGGCGCCGGCGCGCCGTCGATCGCGGCGGCGGCGGAAGCCAGCAACTGCGCTATCTGCATGGCATAGGAGGATTGCAGCTCGTCGCCTGCTTTCTCCGTCAGCGCCACGACGCCATCGTTCGCATACGCCATGAATCCCTCACGGACGGCGTCGTTGAGCATGCGCCGGATGTGAATGCGCGACACGCCGAAGCGTTGCGCCGCGGCGGCGATGGAAAACGGGATAGAACCTTGCGGCGGAAACGTCGCGCCCGGCGCGGTCAATAGCGTGGACATGATCTGGATTCCGGCGTGGCGGTGCATGAATACGCGGATATGGGTGGTTTCGCGGTCGCGTGCGCGTGACAGCGACAGAAGCCCCTCGGCCTGAAGCCGCGCGATCCGTTCAAACACCGCTTCCTCATTGATGTGGTCGAGAACGGTTTGCGCCGCCGGTTCGATGATGCAGGCGGCTTGCATGGCCAGGCGCAGATGCTTGCGCCAGGATTCGCGGAATTCCGCCGTCGGCATATAACGCTGCGGCTTGCCGCGCGTGCCGTCGGAGACGGGCATGACATAGCCCAGATAGCGCATATAGAGGAGCATCGCGCGTGCGCGCCCCGGGCTGAGAAAACCGGAGGAGACGCAAATCTCCTTCAAGCGCGGAAGCGTCAGCCCGCCGGAGACGTGCAGATAGATCGCCCACATCGCCGCCACATAGCGGCCGGCATCCTTCATGATTCCGGCGAGGGCTCTGCCGCTATCGCCGGCAGCCAGCGAATTGGCGGCCAGCGTGCGCGCCGCCTCGGCGAAGCGGGGATGCGCGCGCACGCGCGGCGCATGAAGGTCCGTTTCGCCCTCATACACACGCCACGTTGAAAGATCCGATTTTTCCGACATGTCCGCTGCGCCCCTCGCGCGATCAAAAATGTACAGTGTCGTCAAAAACCTCACAACCTACGGTTTTGCTGGGGTTTTTCGATCCGAAACAACCTGGAATCGAATTGCGGGGTGTGGCGGGACATCGCCCCGGCGATGCGTATCTGCGCAAGCGATCCTTGCCGATGCAGATCGGAATTCTCCGCACGCGCGACGCTTTCGGCATCTCGCGTCTGCGCCGATGCCGCTTCATAGTGCGCGCTCAACGCGGGGGCGCACGAAATGGAAATACACAGACCGAAAGCGGTGCACAGTTGGCGTGAACTGCTGAAGGAAATCGGCATCATCGTGATCGGCGTGGTGATCGCGCTTGGCGCCGAACAGGCCGTCGAGTCGCTCCATTGGATGCGCCAGGTGGATGTCGGAGAGGCGACTCTGAAGGGCGCTTTCGTGCAAGAGGTGCAGAATGCGGCATTGCGCGATGTGCAAGGCGATTGCATTGGGCAACGTCTGGCTTTTCTTTCTTCGGTTGTGCAGCGTGCCTCCCAGGACGGCGGGCTTCCCCCGATAGGCGTCATCGGCCATCCCCCTTACACGCCGTGGACGATCGGATCGTGGCAGGCTCTAGTGGCAAGCCAGACCGTTTCGCACCTGCCGCGGCAGAAGATGATCGACTACTCCATAATTGCGCAGATGACGGTGTTCCTCAGTGGCCTCAGCGATCGGGAAGAGGCTCAGTGGACAATACTGGATACTATGGTTGGTCCAGGACGCAGACTGAGCGACGTCGAGGCGGAAAAATTGCGGGTCGCCCTGGCCGAAGCATCCGATTCCAACAACCTGATGCGCCGCACAAGCGCCCGCATGCGTGACCTCGTGAAAGCCACAGGTCTCGTCGCGCCGTCCGAATTCGACGCCGCGGCGAAACGCGCTACACAGGGTAAAGCGAATGCCGCGATCTGCCGCCCTGTGGCGGTCTCGCCCAGCTAGATACGAAAGTGAACGCAGCACATGGTTGAACTCGCGGACGGCACAGCGCCACCCCGGAAAGGCACCTTCTTCGGCGAGCCGCGCGCGCTGGCCTATCTGTCCTTCACCGAAGCGTGGGAACGCTTTTCCTATTACGGCATGACCGCGCTGCTGGTGCTTTACATGACCCAGGCGCTGTTCATGCCGGGTCATGTCGAGAACATTGCGGGCTTCGCGACATTCCGCGCCGGGCTGGAATCGGTCTTCGGGCCGCTATCCACGCTGGCGCTCGCCTCGCAGATCTATGGTCTTTATACGGGCTTCGTCTATTTCACGCCGGTGTTCGGCGGCCTGATCGCGGATCGCTGGCTGGGCCGGCGCAAGGCGGTGATGCTGGGCGCAGTGCTGATGAGCGGCGGCCACATCGCGATGGCGTTCGATCAGTCCTTCCTGCTCGCGCTGTTCCTGCTCATCGTCGGTTGCGGATTGCTCAAGGGCAACATCTCCACGCAAGTCGGCCAGCTTTATGCCGAAGACGACGGTCCGGGACGCACGCGCGGCTATTCCATCTTCTCCATGGGCATCAATGTCGGCGCAACGCTGGGGCCGCTGATTTGCGGGTTGCTGGCGCAGATCTATGGCTGGCATGCGGGCTTCGGACTTGCCGGCATACTCATGCTGACGGGCCTTGCGACCTATATTGCGGGCTATCGCACGCTCAGCGAAGAAACGCCGAAAGCCAACCGCACGAAAGCGGTCGCCGCGCCGCTCGATGCGAAACAGTGGCGCGTGATCGGCGCGCTGGTGGTGGCGATGGCGCTCACCATTCCCCAATCCGTCGCGTACTACCAGAATTCCAGCATCGGTCTTGTCTGGATCGACGCGCATGTGAACCTGGATGCCTTCGGATTCCACATCCCGACATCCTGGTTCAATTCCATCGACCCGTTCATCAGCATCGTCTTCGTGCCGGTTTTGATTGCGCTATGGCGCTGGCAGGACAAACGCGGCGGCGAGCCGAACGAAGTCATGAAGATCAGCATCGGCGCCTGGATCGCGGCGGCGGCGAATTTCGCGCTGGTGCTCGGTTGCCTGCTCGCCCAGCGCGTGCCGGCGATTTTTCCGGTCATCTATGACGTGCTGCTCGGTGTGGCGTTCCTCTATTATTGGCCGCCGCTTCTGGCACTCATTTCGCGCGCGGCGCCATCCGGGCTGAAAGCGACTTTGATTGGCGCAGCGTTCCTGTCGCTCTTCGTCGGTAACATTCTCGTGGGCTGGGTCGGCACCTATTATGAGCGCATGACGCCGACGAATTTCTGGACGCTTGAAGGCAGCATTGCGCTTGTCGGTGGCGTGCTCGCATTCCTGCTGGCCAGGCCGCTCAATCGGGTGCTCACCGGCACGGCAAACTAGGCGCCCCGCGGCGTTTTGTTTTTTTGGGCCGAGCCGCTATCGTCGCGGCTCAGCCTCGCGGGAATCCCTTCATGTTTGCCGATGTCGGCACGGCGCGCATCTTCTTCGACACCGTGGGCTCCGCGCTTGCCGTCGATGGCGAGCGCATGGTGGAGCGCCCGGCGCTGATCGTCATGCATGGTGGCCCCGGCTTCGATCATTCGACCATGCGGCCCTATTTCGACCGCTTCGCCGATACGCATCAGGTCGTCTATATCGATCACCGCGCCAATGGCCGCTCCACCGGCGAGCAATCCACGCTCACGCTCGCGCAATGGGGCGATGACGTGAAGGCGTTCTGTGATGTGCTTGGGATCGTCAAGCCGGTTGTCTATGGCAATTCCTTCGGCGGCATGGTGGCGATGGCCTATGCCGCGCGTCATCCCGATCATCCATCCAAACTCATTCTGTCCTCGACGGCGGCGCGCATGCGTTTCGACGAGACCTACCGGATGATGGAAGAGCGCGGCGGCAAGGATGCGCGCGCGATCGCCGAGCGCTTCTGGACGACAACCGACGACGGGGCCATCGCCGATTACATGCGGGTGTGCATGCCGTTCTACAATCCGCCGGGCGGCAATGCGGAGCTGCAGGCGCAAGCACGCCGCCGCGCTATCCTGCGCGGCGATACGTTGCGTTATTTCTCGACCGGCGAAATGCGCAACATGGATGCGCGCGCGGGGCTTGCGAAGATCAAATGCCCCACGCTCATCACGGTGGGCGATTACGATCCGATCACGCCGGTGATCTGCTCGCGCGAAATCCACGAGGCGATGCCCAGGAACGTGTCGCGGCTCGAAGTCTTCAAGGGCGCGGGCCATGGCGTGCATCGCGATCAACCCGATGAAGCGGAACGCGTGATGCGCGCGTTTCTGTCCGCATGAGCGCGCCGCCCGCGACATTGTCCCGGCGCCATGTCGCCGCCGCCGTGATCGGCAACGCGCTCGAATTCTACGATTTCGTCACTTATGCTTTTTTCGCGGTCCAGATCGGTCACGCGTTTTTCCCCACGCACAACGCCTATGCCAGCCTGATGCTCTCGCTCGGCACGTTCGGCGCCGGGTTTGCGATGCGTCCGCTGGGCGGAATTGTGCTGGGGCGTTATGCGGACAAGGTGGGGCGCAAGCCCGCGATGCTGCTCAGCTTCGCGCTGATGGGCTGCGCCATTCTCGCGGTCGCCGTCATTCCGTCTTACGCCATGATCGGCATCACCGCACCCGTGCTGGTGGTCTTGGCGCGCATGGTGCAGGGCTTCGCGCTTGGCGGCGAAGTGGGATCCTCCACCGCGTTCCTGATGGAAGCAGCGCCGCTCCATGAGCGCGGCTTTTACGCGGCGTGGCAGGGCGGCAGCCAGTATATCGCCAGCTTCGTCGGCGGCATTGTCGGCGTCGTGCTGACGACGGCGATGGACCCGACGAGCTTCGACACCTATGGCTGGCGCATCGCCTTTGCGCTCGGCGCGCTGACGCTGCCCTTCGGCTTGCTGGTGCGCAAGAGCCTGCCCGAAACCTTGCACCTTTCGGAAGACGCGCACACTGCTGTGCAGACGGGGCGCACGGCGACATTGCTGCGCAGCAACGCGCGCGCCATCGGCCTGGGCCTGATCGTGCTGGCGAGCGCCACGATCTTCACCTATGTCACCAACTATATGACGACCTTCGCCGAGACCGTGCTGCACATGAGCGCGCGGGTGTCGTTGTCCGCGACGCTGATGCTCGGCATATGCGGCGTTATCGGCATGCAATATGGCGGCTGGCTTTCGGACCGCATCGGCCGCTGGCCGGTGATGGTGATCCCGCGTCTGATCTATATCGTTGTCGTCTATCCGGTCTATCTGTGGATGGTCGATACGCGCTCCGTCACGGCGCTACTGGTGGGCACCGCTTTCCTGCAGCTTCTGGGCACGATCAGCTTCGCGCCGTTCTACGCGGCGCTGACCGAGAGCCTGCCCAAGCAGATTCGCGGCGTCGTCTTCGGCACGATCTATGCGATCTCGATCGCGACCTTCGGCGGCACCACGCAGCTCGTCATCACCTGGCTGATGCACATCACGCAGAGCCCGCTGGCGCCGGCCGTCTATTCGCTGGCGAGCGGCGTGATCGGCACCATCGCCATGGCGATGATGAGGGAAACGGCACCCGCCAAACTCGAACAGTTGCGTGCGGCGGCGCGCGGCGGCGCAGCCGCGGCGGCTTCGGCCGATTGATGCAGGGGGAATGGCTTTGATCGACGAGAGCTCGAACCGCGAGAAGCCGCACGGCATCGCCAAGACGCTTGGCTTCGAGCGGCTTGTCGATGACGGCGTGCAATCGGGGCGCGCCGTTCTTCACTTCCGCCCCACCATGGACATGTGCCATTCGGGCGGCATCGTGCAGGGCGGCTTCGTCACCGGCTGGCTCGACATGGCGATGGCGAATGTCGTTTTGGCCAAGACGAATTACGAGCAGAACCTTCTGTCGCTGGAGATCAAGGTGAGCTTTCTCGCCTCGGCGAATCCGGGTCTTGTCATCGCGGAAGCGTGGATAGAGCGCATGGGCCGCTCGACCGGTTTTCTTGAAGCGCGGCTGCTGAATGAGGCGGGCGATGTGCTCGCCAAAGCATCGTCCACCGTCAAGCTGGTGTCGATGAAGCGCTGAGCTTTGGCCTTTACTGGGTCTGAAGCAGCGGCACCACTTCGAACCGGTCCGCGATCGGAACCGGCGCGATGCTGGGCGGGCCGCTCAATGTGCTCTCCGGCCGCCAATCGAGATGAAAGAGGATGAGCCGTGCGCCATCTTCGGTGCGGTCGGCGAAAGGAAGCTGCAATTCCTGCGTGGTGCCGGCGCCCTGCGGCGCCCTGCTGTGGCGAATGCCCATTCCCACAGCGCCATCGGCGATGATGCTGTTTCGCTGCAGCCGCTCCGCATGTTGATGGTGCGGCGTATAGGTGCGCCAGTCCAAACCGGCGAGCTCGCGGCCGAGCGCGCGCTGGATGGCGGTGCCCGCGAGACGGCAGCGGCTACTTTCGCCGGCGCGCACTTCGAAAATACCGATACCGGGCAAAAGGTCTTTCATCCGCGCGGGCGACAATTGCGCGCGGTGCGGAAGCTCGTCGCCGTCCCATAGCGACAGCCAATATTGCGCGAGCTTGATGTTTGAAGCGGAAAGCGGAAGTTTCGCGAAGGCGTTCATCGCCAGATCGCGTCTCATACCCGTCATGTGCTCCCCCCGAGAAGCAGTGTCCGCGGGTGCGGACTTCGAATCGATTTTGCTATAAGTTCGCCGTCTTATCCACCACGGACATTGCTCCCATGCCCCTTTCCAACACCCAGATGCGCGATGTGCAGTCGATCCTGCACCCCTACACCAACCTCGTGAAACATCGCGAAACCGGGCCGGTGATCTTCGAGCGCGGCAAGGGCGTGTTCGTCTATGACGATCACGGCAAGGATTATATCGAGGGCATGTCCGGCTTGTGGTGCACGGCGCTGGGCTGGGGCGATCCGGTGCTGGCCGATGTCGCCGCCGAGCAGATGAAGAAGCTGGCATACGGCCATCTGTTCGCGGGCCGCAGCCATGAGCCGGGCATCGCGCTCGCCGAAAAGCTGAAAGAGGTTTCGCCGTTCCACACCGGCAAGGTGTTCTTCGCCAATTCCGGATCGGAAGCGAACGACACGCAGATCAAGCTGTTCTGGTACGCCAACAATGCGCGCGGCAATACGAAGAAGAAAAAGATCATCTCGCGCAACAAGGCCTATCACGGCGTCACCATCGCCAGCGCCAGCCTGACGGGATTGCCGGGCAATCACCGAAGCTGGGATCTGCCGCTGGATTTCGTGAAGTTCACCGATTGCCCGAACTATTATCGCGACGCGCAAGCGGGCGAGAGCGAGGAACAGTTCTCGCAGCGCATGGCGCAGAATCTGGAAGCGCTGATCGAGCGCGAAGGTGCGGACACCATCGCCGCCATGATCGTGGAGCCGTTGCAAGGCGCGGGCGGCGTGATCCTGCCGCCACGCGGCTATTTTGCCGCGATCACGAAGGTACTGAAGAAACACGACATCGCGCTCATCTCCGACGAAGTGATCACCGGTTTCGGCCGCACCGGAAAATGGTTCGGCTGCGAAACCTATGGCTTCCAGCCGGACACGATGACGGTGGCAAAAGCGTTGTCCTCCGCCTATCTACCCATCTCGGCGGTGATGATCTCGCCGGAACTGTGCGACATCATCGAAGCGGAATCCGGCAAGATCGGAACCTTGGGCCACGGCTTCACCTATTCCGGCCACCCCGTCGCCGCCGCGGTCGCGCTCAAGACCATCGAAATCTACCAGGAACGCGACATCATCGGCCATGTGAACAAGGTTTCACCGCGCTTTCACAAGCGCTTCATGAAACTGGCCGAGCATCCGATGGTCGGCGATGTCAGCGTCGTCGGGCTGATCGGCGCCATCGAACTGGTGTCGGACAAGAAGACGAAAGCCGGCTTCGATCCGGCGAAAGCCGTCGCGCCCGCCTTCTCCAAATTCGCGGAAGAGGAAGGCCTCATCACGCGGCCCTTGATGGGCGATCGCATCGCGCTGTGCCCGCCGCTCATTATCAGCGAAGGGGAGATCGACGAGATGTTCGATCGTTTCGAGCGCGGTCTTGCCAAGGGTCTCGATTGGGCGAAGCGCGAGAAACTTGTCGCAGCATAGGTTTGTCGCATTGAAACCTCGGGTTCCACGTGTGTTAGTGGAACCTCCAGCGGCGCGCATCGTTGAATCCACAGGCGCGTATCGCTGCAAGCCCAAGATGACGGAAAACGTCAGCGCGGTAGCGATGCGCGCTGTATTTTTTCCGCGAGGAGCACGACATGACCGCCCCCTTCAAACTTTCTCCACTTCCCTATGCCGAAGACGCGCTTGCGCCGACGATCAGCGCCAAGACCATCAGCTTTCACTACGGCAAGCATCATGCGGCCTATGTGAAAACGCTCGGCGAGATCGTCGAAGGCACCAAGTTTGCCGACATGAAGCTCGAGGAAATCGTGCGCGCGACCGCGAACAGCGAGGACGCGAAAGAGAAGAAGATTTTCAACAACGCCGGCCAGGTGTGGAATCACGACTTCTACTGGCGCAGCCTGACGCCCAAGCAATCCAAGCCGTCCGGCAAGCTGAAGGCCGCCATCGAGGAATTCGGCGGCGAAGACAAGGTCATTGAAGGTCTCGCGAAGGCGGGCGCCGAACAGTTCGGCTCCGGCTGGGCATGGCTCATTTCCAAGAACGGCAAACTGGCCATCGAAAAGACGCCCAACGCCGTCAATCCCATGTCCAAGGGCGTGAACGCGCTCCTCACCGTCGATGTCTGGGAGCACGCCTATTATCTGGACTACCAGAATGCGCGCCCCAAATATCTGGAAGCGGTGCTCAAGAACCTGCTGAATTGGGACTTCGCGGCCGAGAATTTGGTCCAGGAATCCCATCCGGTCCGCGCCGCTGCGTAATCTTGTTGCGTGTCCAAAACGGCGGTGAGCCCAGCGCTCCCGCCGTTTTTCTTTGTGATCGAGACCCATCTTGACGTTCGCGTAAACGGAGGCTTAGCCTTGACCCGAACCGGAAACGCAAACTAGGGACGGCGAGAGGCGAAAAGCCCCGCCGCTAATGGGAAATGGCTCGCACTTACTCCATCCGCCAACTGACCAAGGAAATGGGCGTCACCTCGCGCACACTCCGCCACTATGAAGACGAGGGTCTTCTGACTCCCGAACGCCAGGGCTTGGCGCGCATCTATTCGCAGCGCGACCGCGCCCGTTTGCAACTGATCCTGCGCGGCCGCCGCGTTGGCTTCAGCCTGGCCGAGATCCGCGAGATCCTCGACCTCTACAATTCCGAAGATCACGGCGTCGCGCAGTTCCAGCACAGCCGCAAGAAGTTCGTCGAACGCATCGCGGCGCTGGAAGCGCAGCGCAAGGACATCGACGAGTCGATTGCCGAACTGAAGCTGGCGCTTTCGCGGGCCGACAATTTCCTCGCCGAGCATCACGCCGAACAGAATCCGGTTCGCGTGAAGATGACCGGCTATTCCGTGATGCCGGCGGCGGAGTAATGAATTCTCCGCTGCAAGTGGAAGCTCCGTCGTGGAAGACGGAGGATTTACGCATCTTCGAGGACGGCGTCGCGAAGTTTCTGGAACGCGAGGCCGTCCCGAATGCGGAGAAATATCTGAAAAACCATCAGGTCGATCGCGCGCTGTGGAACAAGGCGGGCGAGGCCGGTCTGTTGTGCACCGAGATACCGGAAGAATATGGCGGCGCGGGTGGCAGCTTTGCCCATGACGCCATCATCGCCGAACAGCTTGGGCGGCTTGGCGTGGATGGCTGGGGCGTGGTGCTGCACAACGGCATCGTCGCGCCCTACGTCCTGCACTATGGCAGCGAAGAGCAGAAGAAGCGCTGGCTGCCGCGCCTGGCGACCGGCGAACTCGTCGGCGCCATCGCGATGACGGAGCCGGGCACCGGCAGCGATCTTCAGGGCGTGAAGACGACCGCGAAGAAAGACGGCAATCACTATTCGATCACCGGCAACAAGACCTTCATCACCAATGGCGGCACGGCGAATTTCATCATCGTCGTCGCCAAGACCGATCCCACGCAGGGTTCCAAGGGCATTTCGCTCGTCTGCGTGGAAACGGACGAGGTGGAAGGTTTCCGCCGTGGCCGCATCCTCGACAAGATCGGCCAGAAGGCGAACGACACCGCCGAACTCTTCTTCGACAATGTGCGCGTGCCGACCGAAAACCTGATCGGCATGGACGAAGGCCGCGGCTTCATCCAGTTGATGCAGCAGCTTCCGCAGGAACGGCTCATCATCGCGGTGCAGGCGATCGCCGTGATCGAGCGGGCGCTGGCGGAGACGATCGCATACGTCAAGGACCGCAAGGCGTTCGGCAAACAGCTGATCGAATTCCAGAACACCCAGTTCAAGCTGGCCGAATGCAAGACGGAAGCGACCGTCGCGCGCGTGTTCGTCAATCACTGCATGGATCTGCATCTGGCGGGAAAGCTGGATGCCACCATGGCGTCGATGGCGAAGCTGTGGCTCAGCGATCTGCAATGCAAGATCGTGGACGAATGCCTGCAGCTTTTCGGCGGTTATGGCTACATGAACGAATACCCCATCGCGCGCATGTATGCGGACAGCCGCGTACAGCGCATCTATGGCGGCACCAACGAGATCATGAAGCTGCTCATTTCGAGGAGTTTGTAATTTTCCTCCCCCGTTTACGGGGGAGGTGTCGAGCGAGCATAGCGACGCGAGACGGAGGGGGCATTTGCGCGGCAATCGCCCCCTCCACCGCTTCGCGATCCCCCTCCCCCGTAAACGGGGGAGGAAAACAGGAGAATAGAATGACCGATTGTTTTATCTACGACACCGTGCGTACGCCGCGCGGCAAGGGCAAGAAGGACGGCGCGCTGCACGAAGTGACGGCGCTGGAACTGGGAACGCAGGTTCTCAAGAACATCCGCGACCGCAACAAGCTCGATACCAAGATGGTCGATGACGTGGTGTTCGGCTGCGTCGATCCGGTGGGCGAACAGGGCGCGGACATCGCGCGCCTTGCGGTGCTGAACGCCGATTACGCGGACAGCGTTTCGGGCGTTCAGGTCAACCGCTTCTGCGCGAGCGGCCTCGAAGCCTGCAACATGGCGGCGGGCCAGATCATGAGCGGCCAGTCGGACATGACCATCGGCGGCGGCGTGGAAAGCATGAGCCGCGTCGGCATGGGCGCGTCGGGCGGTTCGTGGTCGGTCGATCCGAACATTGCGTTCAAATCCTATTTCTCGCCGCAAGGCATCGGCGCGGATTTGATCGCGACGATGGACGGTTTCTCGCGCGACGATGTGGACGCCTTCGCGGTGGAAAGCCAGAAGCGTGCGGCGAATGCGTGGAAGAACGGCTACTTCAAGAAGTCCGTCACGCCAGTGAAAGATATTCTGGGCCAGGACATTCTTGACCATGACGAACATATGCGTCCGGACGCGACGATGCAGTCGCTCGCCGGTCTGAACGCGAGCTTCGCGCAGTTGGGCGATTTCGCGGGTTTCGACGCGGTGGCGCAGCAGCGTTATCCGCAGGTGGAGAAGATCAATCACGTCCACCACGCCGGCAATTCATCCGGCATCGTGGACGGTGCGGCGGCTGTGCTGCTGGGCAATAAGCAAGCAGGCGATGCCGCGGGATTGAAGCCGCGCGCGCGCATCCGCGCGTTTGGCTCTATTGGCAGCGAGCCGATGATTATGCTCACCGGCCCGTCTTACGTGACGGAGAAGGTGCTCAAACGCGCGGGCATGAAGGTCGGCGACATCGATCTCTATGAACTCAACGAAGCCTTCGCCTCCGTGGTGCTGCGCTATATGAAGGTGCTGAACATTCCCCACGACAAGCTGAACGTGAATGGCGGCGCCATCGCCATGGGCCATCCGCTTGGCGCCACGGGCGCGATGATCCTGGGCACCGTCTTGGACGAACTGGAACGCCGCGATCTGAACACCGCGCTGGTCACGCTCTGCGTCGGCGCGGGCATGGGCACGGCAACGATTATTGAGAGGGTGTGAGTTTCTGCCCTCCCCTTGAGGGAGGGCCGACAATTTGCGCAGCAAATTTCGGGGAGGGGTCATGGCGCTGGATCGGACCCCTCCCCGAAAAATCCAAGTGGATTTTTCGACCCTCCCTCAAGGGGAGGGTCATGGAGACCGAAAATGGAATTGAAAAACTTCAAATGGGATCAGGACGCGGACGGCATCGTCACCATTTTCTGGGATGTGCCGAACCGTTCGATGAACGTGCTGACGGGTTCGGCGATCAGCGACCTGCTCGCGGTTGCCGACAAGGTCTCGACGGACGCTTCGATCAAAGGCCTCATCATCACCAGCGGCAAGAAGACCGGTTTCTGCGCCGGCGCGGCTCTCGATGAAATGGAAGGCAACACACAGGCCGCAGGCGCCGCGAAGTCGCCGGAAGAAGCGCTCGCCTCCGCTTATCAGGGCGTAATGAATTTTCACAAGGCGTTCCGCAAGCTCGAAACCTGCGGCAAGCCTGTGGCAGCGGCGATCAACGGGCTCGCGCTCGGCGGCGGATTGGAAGTCACGCTCGCCTGCCACTATCGTGTGGTGCTCGACAATCCGCGCATCCAGTTGGGATTGCCGGAAGCGAAGGTTGGATTGCTGCCGGGCGGCGGCGGCACGCAGCGTTTGCCGCGCCTCATTGGCGCACAAGCCGCGCTGCCGCTCATCCTGCAAGGCACGACGGTCGATCCGAAGAAGGCGGTCGAGCTGAAGATGGTGCACACCGTCTCCGCCGATCCGGTCGCCGAAGCCAAGCGCTGGATGAAGGCAACGCCGGTGTCGGTGCAGCCCTGGGACCAGAAGGATTTCAAAATTCCCGGCGGCGGACCTTACACACCGGGCGGCTCGCAGACCTTCACCATGGGCAATTCCATGCTGCGCAAGCAGACCTATGGAAATTTCCCGGCGCAACGCTTCATCATGTCCTGTGTCTATGAAGGCATTCAGGTTCCGATCGACGCTGCGCTGCGCATCGAAGCGCGCTATTTCACCAAGCTCATGTCGTTGCCGGAAAGCCGCAACATGATCCGCACGCTGTTCCTCTCCATGCAGGATCTCGGCAAAGGCGCGCGCCGTCCGCATGCCGAAGCCAAGACGGATGTGAAAGCCGTCGGCGTGCTGGGCGCGGGCGTGATGGGCGGCGGCATCGCCTATGTCTCCGCGCTGGCGGGCATCGACGTGGTGCTGATCGATACGACCGATGAAAAAGCCAAGGCCGGTTACGATCATGTCGCGGGCATCCTCGACAAGGCGATTTCGCGCGGCAAATCCACGCCGGAGAAGAAGGCCGAAGTGCTGTCGCATGTGAAGCCGACCTCCGATTTCGGCCAGCTTAAGGATGTGGATTTCGTCATCGAGGCGGTGTTCGAGGATCGCGCCGTGAAAGCGGAAGCGACCAAGAAAGCCTGCGCGGTGCTGAAGAAGGGCGCGGTATTCGGCTCGAACACTTCCACCTTGCCGATCACCGGTCTTGCGGAAGCGAGCGACCGGCCGGAGCTGTTCATCGGCGTGCATTTCTTCTCGCCGGTGGATCGCATGGGCCTTGTCGAAGTGATCCGCGGCAAGCAGACCAACGATCATGCGCTCGCGGTGGCGATCGACTATGTGCAGAAGATCAAGAAGACGCCGATCGTCGTGAACGACTCCAGAGGCTTCTACACCTCGCGCTGCTTCGGCACCTACACGCGCGAAGGCATGGCGATGCTGGCGGAAGGCATCCATCCGGCGATGATCGAGAATGTCGGGCGCATGTCCGGCATGCCGATGGGTTCGCTGGAAGTGGTGGACTCGGTCGGCATCGACACGGCGCTGAAGGTCACGCAGCAGACGCGCAAGGATATGGGCGTCAACGCGCCCGATGCGAGCCTCGATTTCCTCTCCTGGGTCGTGGAGAAGAACGGACGCCTCGGCCGCAAGAACGGCAAGGGCTTCTACGATTACGACGCACAGGGCAAGCGCCTGCGCATCTGGCCGGAACTGCTCGCTTACAATGGCGGCAAGTGGAAGACCGATGCGAGCGTGGACGAGATGAAACATCGCTTCCTCACCATCCAGGCGCTGGAAGCGGCGCGCTGCTTCGAGGAAGGCGTCATCACCGATCCGCGCGACGCCGATGTCGGCGCGATCCTCGGCTGGGGCTTCGCGCCCTTCACCGGCGGTCCCGTCAGTTACATCGACACGATGGGTGCCAAGGCGTTCGTCGCGCAATGCGATGACTATGCAAAGCGTTTCGGTGATCGCTTCACGCCCAACAAGCTGCTGCGCGAAATGGCGGAGAAGGGGCAGACCTTCTACAGCCGCTTCGCCCCAGTGAAACAGGCGGCGTAAATTTTCGAGAATAAGGAGAGGGCCGGAGCAATCTCCGGCCCTTTTTCTATGGCGCCGGGCGCGGCGCGGGTTTGAAGAACATGCCGAGCTGCAGGCTCTTGGCGATGTTCTCCGCGCGGCCCACGAAGAGCGCCGCCACATCCGGCTCGCAGAGTTCGCGCGCGGTTTCGCCGAACAGCGTAAGCCAGCGCTCGAAATGCTCGGGCCGCACCATCTTCAGCCGCATATGCGCCAGCATGGGATTGCCCTTGTAGCGCCCGGTCATGCGCATCACTGACGACCAGAAATCGCACATCTTCTCCAGATGCGGGTCCCAATCGTCGCCGATCACGCGTGCGAAGATGGGGCCGATCATCTCATCCTTGCGTACCTTGGCGTAGAAGCCATGCACCAGGGTGCGGATCACATCTTCCTCGATGCGGTCGTCGATGGGTTTGCGCTTGGGGTTTTCATAAGCCATACGCTGCACCCTATCGCCGCCGGGCTGTAAAAGGAATATATAATATGCTTCTTTTAGCGGCTGCGACAACGCGCCAATGGGTTGCGCAAGGCGGCCGGAGGCGCGAACATCGCGAACGGAGAAACCCCATGCCCATCAAGGTCAAGCGCGTCTACGAAAAGGCCGAACGCGGCGATGGCAAGCGCATTCTGGTCGATCGTCTTTGGCCGCGCGGCGTGAAGAAGACGGCCATCGACGTCTGGATCAAGGACGTCGCACCATCGGACGACCTGCGCAACTGGTTTCATCACGAAGAACCCAAGTGGCGCACGTTCCGCAGCAAATATCGCAAGGAGCTTTCCGCCAACAAGGATGCGGTGGTGGAACTGCGCAAGGCCGCGAAAGGAACGGCGACGCTGCTCTATGGCGCCAAGGACGAGGCGCACAATCAGGCGGTCGTCCTCGCCGAATATCTCAAGGGCGCGAAGTCGGTGAAGAAAACCAAGGCGGCGCGGAAAACGAAGAAAGCCAAAAAGAAGGCATGAATCCGAAGCTGCATACGCCCGTCTGCGATCTTCTGGGCTGCGAACTTCCCATCGTGCTGGCCGGCATGGGCGGTCCGTCACGCAGCGAACTCGTCGCGGCGGTGACGAGGACGGGAGGCTTCGGTTTCCTCGGCATGGTGCGCGAGTCGCCGGACCTCATCTATTCGGAAATCGAGAAAGTGCGCGCCAAGACGGATCGCGATTTCGGCGTCAATCTTATTCCCGCCGCCACAAAGCCCGATCTGCTCGAAGCGGAGATCAAAGCGGTGCTGGCCGCGCGCGTGCCGGTTGTCTGCCTGTTCTGGGATTTGTCGGCGGAGGTTGTGAAGCGCTTGCGCGGCGAAGGCGTGCTGGTGGTGTGCCAGGTTGGCGGGCTTCATGAAGCGGAAGACGCGCAGGAAGCGGGCGCGCAGGTCCTGATCGCGCAGGGTGTGGAAGCGGGCGGGCATGTGCGCGGCACGATTCCGCGCGCCGAAATCGTGCGCGGCGTAGTGAAAGTCGCGGACGTGCCGGTGCTGGCGGCGGGCGGCATGTCCAGCGGGCGCGATCTGGTGGAGATGCTGGAGCTTGGCGCGCAGGGTGTTGTGCTCGGCACGGCGTTGCTGGCGACGAAGGAATCCTTCGCGCACGATTATCACAAGCAGCGCATCGTCGCCGCGAAACCGGGCGAGACGGTCCACACGCAGGATTTCCATGTGAACTGGCCGCGCGGCGCCTATGTGCGGGTGCTGGAGAATTCGGTGACACGCGGCGAACATGGCGATCCGTTCAATGGCCACCGCGAGGCCATCGGCAAGGAAGGCGAACGGACCATCTGGTTGTTCTCGACGGATTCGCCGCTGAAGGACATGACCGGCGATTTCGAGAAGATGGCGCTCTATGCCGGCAATGCCGCGGGCGCCATCAAGGATGTTGTGCCTGCCGCCGACCGCATTGCCGCGATCATCGCCGAGGCCGATGCCCTTTTGCCGAAAGCGGGCGCCGTTGCCGCAACTTCGGAAGAAAAACTCTCTTCGCCCGTCTGCTATGCCCATGAAAGCAGCGATCAATATGCCGGTTACGCCGCGCGGGAGGAGCTGATCGCTTTCTGCAACGAACTGCTGGAAGCCGAACGGGCGGGCGCGCGCATCACCGCGCGCTCGGCAACGGAAGCGAAGGATGCGGCGACACGCGATTTGCTGCGCGATATCCAGAAGGACGAAGCACGCTGGTGTGCCATGCTGCTCAAATGGATCGGGCATCTGAATGGCGAGCCGTCGGCAAGGGTTGGCGCGTTCTACGAGAAATGTCTGGCCTTCACGGATCTGAAGGAACGCATTGCCTTCATCAATCGCGGACAGGGCTGGGTGGTGAAGAAGCTGCGCGAGATGCTGCCCAAGGTGCGCGACGACCGCATGCATGCCGATTTCAAGGCCATGCTGGAAAGCCACGAAGAGAATATCCGCCGCGCCTCTTGACGCTGCGGCAGTGGCGGCTTGTGCGCGTCGCCCGCTGCAATAAAGTCTCCGCCAGATCATCGGAGACGGCATATGACCTACGGCCCCTACAAGGAAATTCTCGTTGCGGTGAAGGACCAGATCCTCACCCTCACATTGCATCGCCCGGAGAAGCTCAACGCCTTCACCGGCACGATGATGAATGAGATGATCGACGTGTTCACGAAAGTGAATGGCGACGATGAGGTGCGCGCCATCATCGTGACGGGCTCCGGCCGGGCCTTCTGCGCCGGCGCCGATCTTTCCGCCGGTGCGGCCACCTTCGATGCCAACAGCAACCCCGGCCGCGCCGAGCGCAATGCCGGTTCCGACGCCACCGTCGATTACAGCGACGAGCGCGTGCGCGACGGCGGCGGCCGTGTGACGCTTGCGATCTTTGAATGCCTAAAGCCCGTCATCTGCGCGGTGAACGGCCCGGCGGTGGGTATCGGTCTCACCATGCAGCTCGCCATGGACATCCGCATCGCCTCGGAGAATGCGCGGTTCGGCTTTGTGTTCTCGCGCCGGGGTATCGTGCCGGAAGCGGCATCCAGCTTCTTCCTGCCGCGCATTGTCGGCATCAGCCAGGCGCTGGAGTGGTGTTACTCGGGCCGTGTGTTCGATGCGCAGGAAGCGCTCAAAGGCCGCCTCGTCAGCAAGGTCGTGAATGCCGACGTGCTGTTGTCGGAAGCGCACAAACTGGCGGTCGAAATCCGCGACAACACCGCGCCGGTCTCCATCGCGCTCATCCGCCAGATGATGTGGCGCGGCCTCGGCATGGATCACCCGATGGAAGCCCACAAGGTGGACTCGCGGGGCATCTATTCGCGCGGCCAGTCTGGCGATGTGAAGGAGGGCGTGGTCGCCTTCCTGGAAAAACGTCCCGCCAACTTCCCCAACAAGGTCTCCACGGATATGCCGCGCTATTTCCCGTGGTGGGACGAGCGGAAATACTCTTAAGAGGACATCGGCGCGCCGGGCCGAAGCTTGCGGGAGCCTTCCCTCGCCTTGTGGGCGAAGAGGACGAGCGGCAACATTCCTGAAATATTCGCAAGATGTCGCGAAGTCTCGCGGGTTAATACCGCGTTAACACACGCGGCATAGGCTTCGCGCGGTCTGGGGGTTTGCTTGCAACAATACGACGAACTTGCTGCTGCGCGTGCCGTTGAACTGCTGGGGTTCGGCAGCATGAACCTGCAGCTTGCGCGGCACTGGCTGTCGCTTTGGAAGAACAGCGAACCGCCGCCGCGCGACGCCATCAAGCCGCGCGATGTGAAAAATCTTTTGCCCGGAATCGCCATTCTGGAAATGCGCAGCGACGGCTCGGTCATCTGCCGTCTTGCCGGCTCTGCGATAGCGATGGGCCTGGGCGTCGATCCCACCGGCAAGGATGTGATCGCGATCACCCCGCCCGAATATCGTGCGATACGGTTGTCGCGCTATCAGCGGGTGCTCGACGGCGCGGTCAGCCGCTGCGTGAAGCCGCATCTGACGCGTTTTGGCACCACGGTCCTGGTGGAAGATATTCAGCTGCCGTTGGGCGGCGTCAGCACAGAGGGTGGCCGCCAGATTCTCTATCATGCCGATTGGCGCCCGCAGACGCTGGATCGCTCCATCGCCGAAATTTCCGACGCCTTTGCGGTTACCATCGACGAATCTTTCCCGATCGTGCGCGCGGCGGCGGCCTGAAGTTTCTCTTCTGAATCGTGCTAGGGTTCTTCCGAATTCGGGGGAATTTCCATGCGCATCCCATTCGCCGCGCTGCTCTGCGCCGCTGTCTTCGCGTCACCGGCCATCGCCGACGATTCCTCCGCCGCCCTCGGCATGGGTGGCTTGCAGTTCACCAAGGCTGCCGACATCCGCATGGCGAAGGAGGACCTGTTCATCAGTCCCAAGGCCGTGCGCATCCGTTATGAATTCGCCAATGATGGCGCGCATGATGTGGACAGCATCGTCGCCTTTCCGCTGCCGGACATCGACACATGGGAATTCTACGAAGAACCCATCGGCACGGTCGGCGATGATCCGGTGAACTTCGTGGGTTTCACCGCGACGATCGACGGCAAGCGCGTTCCGGTGCAGGTGGAGCAGCGCGCCTTCCTGAAAGACAAGGACGTGACGGCCACGATCAAATCCATGGGGCTGCCGGTGAACATCCTGCTGGCAGGCAATGTCCGGAAGCTCGACAAATTGGACGCGGTGAAGAAGCAGGCGCTGGAAAAAGCCGGTCTGGTGCAGAACGAAGGCCAGGGCCAGGAACATCCGCGCTGGACGGTGCGCACAAAATTCTATTGGACGCAGCATTTTCCGGCGGGGAAAACGGTGACGATCGAGCACAGCTATACGCCGGTCACCGGCCAGACTTTCTTCAGCGATTACGATCTGAAGCCAAAACAGGATCCGGACGGCGGCCGCCGCTGGCAGCGCGACTACTGCATGGATGGGCCCACGCTCGCGGCCATCGCGCAGCGCATCAAGCAACTGAGCAAGCCGGACCAGAGCGGCATGCTGAACATCTATTCGACGGATTTCATTCTGAGGACCGCGAACAACTGGAAGGGCGGCATCGGCGAATTGCACCTGACCATCGATAAGCTGAAGCCGTCGAACATTCTTTCGCTCTGCTGGAACGGCGATCTTAAGAAGACCGGGCCTACCACCTTCGAGTCGGTTCTACGCAATGTGCGGCCCGCGCGGGACATTCAGATGGTCGTGCTGGAGAACCCGCAGCCCTGAAATCAGGGGCGGCCGTTCTTCGGTACGTTTTTGTCCAGGCCGTTGTTGAAGGGATTGGACGATCCGGCACTGCCGTTCCGGCAACTCTGAAATCCCGTCGCGTAGCCGCGTTTGTAGATTCTGTCCTCGCCGGCGAGCGTATCCTTCGCGTCCCGCGGGTTGGCGCTTTGCGCCGTGGCCGCCGCGCAGCCATCGGAATATCCCGCCCGGAAGTTGGGCGAGCGACGCAAGGCCCTGTCGCCAGGACCGCCAAAAACCGCGCAGCCGCCAAGCGTGAACGCGGCCAGAGAAATCACACCGATCGTCTTCAACATGGGCTCGTTCCCGGCTTTGCGGTTTCGCGATTATCCCGGTGGTAACGCCATCGGGCGCGATCCCGCAAATCGGTTCGGCGGTAAATCTAGTTTCCTATAATATAGGATTATCCGCTTGACAAATAGGTAGGGAGTCTCTAATTTGGGACGGCGCGGCCAAAAAGGGGTGCCGCGCCAAGGTATGAAAGAGAACAAATAATGAACAAAGAAGCAAGAAGCTTTGAAAAAGACGCGGTGGAAAAGGCCAAATCGATGGTCAGTTCTTTGGAGACGGAACGGGAAGGGCGCCGCGTTCTGCGACGGCTTGCCGACAAGCATCTCTTCCTGGCGCCGGAAGCGGGCGCGCAATTTGCGCTCGCCGGATCCAAGCGCGCGGGCCGCATCATGCGCGTTTCCGCCGTGATCGTGTCGGAATTCCGCAGCCGCGGCTGGATCGTGCCGCGCGGCACCACGCCGGAGACGTTTGCCTTGGGCGATGTGGGCGCCGACTGGCTCGCAGGCAGCGGCACCGATGTGTTCGGCGCGATGAAACCGTTCCTGTCCCAGCGGCGCGTGATGACGAAAGACGGCGCGCTCACCGTCAACGTGAATGAACTGGAATCGCCGCTGGCACGCTTGCGGTTCCGCGGGCAGCTGACGCCGGTGCAATACGAGGCGGGCGAACGCCTGCGCCAGGATTTCACGCTGGCCGGATTGATGCCGCGCCTGTGCGCCGATCTCACCGCGCCGATCTCCAATTCCGCGCGCGGCGCATCGTCCGTGCCGATGACCGAGAAGCTGATCGCCGCGCGCCAGCGCTTTCGCCTGGCCATGGCCAGCGTGGGGCCGGGCCTCTCCGACCTTCTCTTCGATGTGTGCTGTCATCTGAAGGGTCTGGAGACGGTGGAAGCCACGAATGCGTGGCCCGTGCGCTCCGCGAAAGTCGTGCTGTATATCGCGCTCGATCGGCTGGCCGCGCATTACGGCATCGCAACGCGCTCGACCCGCAACCGCGTGCGCACATGGCATGCGGATGTCAGTGCTTCAGCCTGAGGAGATATTTGTGAACGCCGTCGAGGACGAGTTCGGATTTCTGGTTGTGGACGGTGGCGCGCATCGCGACGATGCCGGTCGTGTGCTGCGGCACCAGTTCGGTGATCTCCAGCGCGGGATAGAGCGTGTCGCCGGGATAGACCGCCTTCAGGAATTTCGCGCTTACCTCGACGAAGCCGATCAAGCTTTCGCCGATGACATGTGGAAACAATCCCGCGCCCGCAGCCGTGAAGCTCAGAACCTGGAGCCCATGCGCCAGCGGCGCGGGGTGACCGAGCTTCCGGCAATATTCGACGTCGTAATGGATCGGATGATTGTCGAGGCTGACGGCCTGGAACGCCGCGAAGTTCGCATCGCCGATGGTGCGCGAGGGGCTTTTGAAAATCTCGCCGACTCGAAGCTCCTCAAAGCCGCGCAACGGCAAGACGCGATGATCGTCGGGTTTGAATTCGGTCATGGCCAGCCTCCGCCGTCATTGGGCGGAGGCGGTGCCATGCTGTCAATCAGCCGTGGCGGCGTGCCGCTTCTCGCTCGCGCCGGGCTTCATCGAGCTGCGCTTTCACGCCGGCCAATCCGCCCACCGCGAAATCGGGAATCTTCACCGGCATATTCTTGGCGGCGAGGCAGGCGATGGAGTCGCCATCGCAAGGCACCGCAGCCTGTGCCGCCGGTGCAACCAGACTTGTCAGTTTCGAAAGCAGCGCGCCTGGCGAAGACACGTCTACGCCCGGCCGGCCCATTCCCAGGTCCGGCTCCCGCGGCATCAAAACCGCGACGACTGCAATCCAGAACATTGCTCGCAGGATCATCTTACCCTCGCTCACCCAACGCGGGAGAGCATGGTCGGTGCCATGCTGCTGCGTACTGAAACCAATCGCTAAAGTTTAATCTAACCGGAGTGTTGTGCCAATCGTCGATAAGCAAGAGTTTCTTAATTCGCGCGATCTCGATTTAAAACAGAGTCGAGTTTTCGGTTACTTCAATTCAACTTTTATAAATTTGTCCCAAAACGAGACGCTATGCTGCGGGAAGATGCAGCGTCGCCGTGAAACCTTCGCCGAATATGCTGGCGATTGTCAGTTTCCCGCCGTGAAGTTCCGCCAGTCCTTGCGTCCATGGAAGGCCAAGCCCCGCGCCTTGCGTATGATCCGTCGTGCCGCGGCCGGCTTGCTCGAATGGTTGCTGGATGCGCAGCAGATCTTCCGGTGCCACGCCGGGACCGTTATCGGCGACGACAAATTGGACGACATTACCGTCGCGCGCGGCGCTGAGGCGGATCTGGCCGCCGCTTTGCGTGAAGGTGACAGCGTTCTCGATCAACTGGCCGATCATTCCGTTCAGCGCATTTTCATCGGCATCCACCATGAGATCGGACTCGCATTCGCCGATTTCGATCGCAATGTTCTTTTCCGACGCACGCCCCGAACAGGCATCGGCCGCCGCCCAAAGCGATGCGCCCGCCGGAAGCGCACGGCGGTGCAGCGGGAAGCGGTTCGCGGCGATCTTCGTCAGGTCCAGGATTTGATTGATGAGGTTGAGCAGGTTGCCGCCCGCCAGGTGGATCAAGCCGGCATATTCGGAAATCTGTTCCGGCGAAAAGCGGTCTGCCGATATGCGCAGCAAATCCGAGAAACCGAGAATGGCGTTGAGCGGTGTCTTCAGCTCGTGGCTCATGGTGCGCATCAGTGCGGTCTTGGCGGTATCGGCTTCAGCCTCCGCCGCACCCAGCCGGCGCGTGAGATCGGCGAGATATTTCGCCTGGCGGCGGGCTTCGAACTCGGATGTCTTCAAGGCGTGATTGGCGCGCTCAAGCGTCGTGCTCTGCTCGGCCAGAGCGCGCTCGGCACGATGGCGCTCGGTGATGTCGGTGAAAACCGTGGCGCAGCCGCCGTCTCGCGTGGTGCGGTCGCGCACCAGGAAAGCCGCGCCGGAATGGGTTTGCAGCGTCAGCGCGCCGGCCGGCGCGCCATGCGTATCGATGCGCCGCGCGATCCAGTCCTCGACGTCGCCGTCGATCTTGAACCGGTCGCGCCGCACCGCGGTCACGACGATGTCGCCGAAATGTTCGCCGATCATCTGGTCGGGCGAAGAATAACCGTGCAGTTCGGCGAACAACCCGCTGCACAGGATCAACCTGTCGCCGGAATCCCAGAAAGCGAAGGCATCGGCGGAGAGGTCCACCACTGTCTCCAGGCGCCGCAACAGATGGCGCGCATGGGTGGCGTCACTCCACAGCACGATCCAGCCGCCTTCCGGCGTCTGCCGCGCCTTCACTTCGACGATGCGGCCGTCGGCAAGCTCGATGTCGCGCGGCGTATATTCGCCCGCGCGAAGCTGGGCACGGCGATAGGCGACATACGTGTCGGCATCCAGCGCCCCATCGGGTGAAACCTCGCCGCAGGCGATTTCCATCCGAATCAGGTCTTCGTATGTGAAGCCGATCAGCGATTCGCGATTCGGCAGCGCGCGGAAGATGTAGTTGAAATGCTGGCTGCAGTAGGTGAGCCGCTCTTCGGCATCGAACAGCGTGATCGCTACGCGCAAGCAATCCAGCGCCGGAAGGACTTCCGGCGACAAATCCAATGCGCTGTGGACCGCGCTTTGCGCGCGTGCCGCGAAAATCACCCCTGAAACCCCAGCTTTTTGTTGGGATCAGTCTGGCGGCAGGGGCTTGCTGATTCCTTGCACCGATAGGTGAGCGGCCGGAATCACGCCATCATCGTTAAGAAGCGATGAAGGGTTCCAGCCGCGAAGCTTGCCAATTAACGAACGAAGTTCCCCGGCGTTCAAGTTTCATTAAGCTTGAGGATCCAGATTGTGCGCGGGATTCGCGCGCAAACAAGAGTCCGAGATTGATGGCCATATACGAGACGATCACGACGATGAAGGGAGCGGAGCTTGCCGCTCAACGCCGTCGATTCATGATCGTCCAGATGGCCAAGGCGGGCGTGGGCATCGTGCTCGCCGGCGCCTTCGTGGCTGTCATTGGGCAGCTGGACCTTGCCGAATGGATCGCCATCGGCGGATTGCTCCTGCCGGCGATCGTCGCGCTTCTCGGCTTCACGCCGCTCAGCCTCATCGCGCTGGAATCGATTTCGCTGACGAGCTTTGCCGCGCTGATCGGTTATCTCGTCGCCATCACCGGCGGTATGACGTCGCCGCTTCTGGTATGGTTTGCGCTGGTGCCGGCGGAGGCCGCGCTCGCCGGCGGCCGGCGGACGGTGTGGGAAGCAGGGGCGGCCGCCGCGATCGCCTTGCTCATGGTCGCGCTGTTGCAGGCGCTGGGCGAGTTGCCCAGTTCGCGCGTCATCGAGCCCGGCTGGGGCTTCTATACGATCTCGATCCTGGCTGCGGTGGTGCAATCGGCGCTGGTCGCCGTCGCTGCGCAGGACCGCCAGCGGGCCGCGGACCACGCGGCCGCCGAAGGCGCCGCGATGTATCGTTTCCTCGCCGACAACGCGATGGACCTCATCACGCGCCACAGCGCCGACGGCCGCATCCGTTTCGCAAGCCCCGCGGCGCAGACCATTTTGGGCCGCACGCCGGAATCGCTGTTGGGATTGGCGCCGTCCGCGCTCGTGCATCCCGAGGATCTGGGCGCCATGCAGGCGGCTCTCGTGGAAGCGAGCTATTTCGGCCGTTCGGCCATCGCCGAGGCCCGGATGAAAAAAGCCGATGGCAACTATCTTTGGGTCGAAATGCGCTGCCGCCCGGCGGCGCTTGTGAACGGAAACGCGGCGGACATGGTGGCGGTCACGCGCGACATCTCCGAACGCAAGGCGCATGAGGCCGAGCTGATCGACGCGCGCGATGCGGCCGAAGAGGCCAACCGCGCCAAGTCGCGCTTCCTGGCCAATATGAGCCATGAGCTGCGCACGCCGCTCAATGCCGTCATCGGGTTCTCCGAAGTGATGACGCATGAGATGTTCGGGCCGGTGGGAAGCCCGCGCTATCTGGAATATGCGCGCCTCATCAACGAAAGCGGCAGCCATCTTCTGGCGCTCATCAACGGCATCCTCGACATGTCCAAGATCGAGGCGGGCAAGTTCGATCTCACCGAAGAGACATTCGACCTCGTCGAAGTCGCTGATCAGGCCGCGCAATTCGTCAAGCTTCAGGCCGACCGTAAAAGCGTGACGCTGAAACTCGGCATCGCGGCGGACGCGCATACCATCTTCGCCGACCAGCGCGCGGTGAAGCAGGTCGTCATGAACCTGCTCTCCAACGGGGTGAAGTTCACGCCGCGGGGCGGCGAGGTGCGCGTTCTGGCCATGCGCCGTGCCAACGGCATCGAGATCGCCGTCAGTGACACCGGCATGGGCATTTCCCCCGAAGACGTGGAACGCCTGGGCCAGCCTTTCGAGCAGGTGGAAGGCGCACACACCCGCACGCAGGAAGGCACCGGCCTCGGCCTTGCGCTGGTGAAAGCCATCGCCACGATGCATGGCGGCGAGGCAAAAATCGAATCCAAGCTCGGCGAAGGAACGACGGTGCGCGTGTTCCTGCCTTATGCCGCACTCAGCGCCACGGGCGAGCGCATCGCCACCGCGCCTGTGCGCCTTGACGTCCAAGCCCGCGCCCGCAACGCTGCGGCGTGACTGTTCCCCGCCTCAAGGCCGGTTTGTTCGTTCGTGCCCTTATTCGCCGCGCGGAAGTGGCTGGCGCGCAGGCCTATGTCTTGCGTAAAGGCGTGGAGGAATCCGGCGCGATCTTTTTGAAGGTCTCCAAACTCGACGGCACCACGACGGTGCTGTCGCAGGCGCGTCGTGGCGAGGGCGAGCTTGTGTGGGTGAAGCCGCTGGGCGAGGCGGTAGACGAGGAGAAAGCCGCCGCCTGGTTCGAAAAGCAGATCAAATTCGATTCCGATCTGTGGATCGTGGAGATCGAGGACCGCGAAGGCCGGGCTTTCGTGGACGAGCCGGTGGTCTGAAAACCCGTGAGTTGCAGGATTTCCGCCTCCCTGCTACGCCCCGCGCCATGTCCCAGACCCCTGCCACAGAAGCCGCCCGGCGCCGCACTTTCGCGATCATTTCGCACCCGGACGCCGGCAAAACCACGCTGACGGAGCATCTGCTTCTGCTCGGCGGCGCGATCCGCGCGGCCGGCGCGGTGAAGGCGCGCGGCGAGGCGCGGCGCGCCAAATCGGACTGGATGAAGATCGAGCAGGAGCGCGGCATCTCCGTCACCTCGGCGGTGATGACGTTCGAATATGGCGGTGCGGTGTTCAACCTGCTCGACACGCCGGGCCACGAAGATTTCTCCGAAGATACCTATCGCACGCTTACCGCCGCCGACAGCGCGGTGATGGTGATCGACGCAGCGAAGGGCATCGAAACGCAGACGCGCAAGCTGTTCGAAGTCTGCCGGTTGCGCGACATCCCGATCATGACCTTCATCAACAAGATGGACCGCGAAGCGCGCGATCCTCTGGAGTTGCTGGACGAGATCGCCGATCAGCTGCAGCTGGAATGCGCGCCGGTGAACTGGCCGGCGGGCATGGGGCTGAACTTCAAAGGCACCTACGATCTTTACGCCGACGACTTCTCCGTCTTCGGCAAGAATGAGCGCATCGGCGCCGACGCCATGCTGGCGATGCTGCCGGACGACATCCGCGGCAAGTTCGAGGAAGAGGTGGAGCTGGCGCGCGCGGGCCTGCCGCGCTTCGATGCCGCCACCTATCACGAGGGCCATCTGACGCCGGTTTACTTTGGCTCGGCGCTGAAGAATTTCGGCGTGAAGGATCTCATCAAAGGTCTCGCCGAGAATGCGCCCCCGCCCCGCGCGCAGACCGCGAAGGGCAAGGAAATCAAGCCATCGGACAATGAAGTCACGGGTTTCGTGTTCAAGGTCCAGGCGAATATGGACCCGAACCATCGCGACCGCGTGGCGTTTCTGCGGCTGTGCTCGGGCAAGTTTCGCCGCGGCATGAAGCTGAAGCAGTCCGGCACCGGCAAGGCCATCGGCATCCACAACCCGATCCTCTTCTTCGCGCAGGAACGCGAGACAGTGGATGAGGCGTGGCCCGGCGACATCATCGGTATTCCCAACCACGGCGTCTTGCGCGTGGGCGACACGCTTTCGGAAAGCGGCGATGTGGTGTTCACCGGCATCCCGAACTTCGCGCCGGAAATCCTGCGCCGCGTGCGCCTCGCCGATCCGATGAAGCAGAAGCATCTGACGCGCGCGCTGGAAAGCCTCGCCGAAGAAGGCGTCACGCAGGTGTTTAAACCGATGCTCGGCGCACAATGGATCGTCGGCGTTGTGGGGCAGCTGCAGCTCGAAGTTCTGAAGTCGCGCCTCAACGCCGAATACGATCTGGATGTCGATCTGGAAGCCTCACCCTACGACACTGCGCGCTGGGTCACGGGCGATGAAGCGGAATTGGATAAGCTCATCACCACCTACCGCAACCAGATGGCGACGGATCGCGACGGCGCGCCTGTGTTTCTCGCGAAGTCGTCGTGGGAACTGGGCTATGTGTCCGACAAGCTGACCAAGCTCAAATTCGCCAAAACCCGCGAACGCCACGACGTGCACGCTGAAGGCTAGTTGCGCCTATTGGTGCGTCGGTGGCGGCGGCAGGATCATGCCTTCGTAGAGATAGAGCGATGGCCGGCCGGGTGAGCCCGGCCTGATCCGCGTGAGGCTGTGCGGCGACAGTGAAACCTTCTTGGGCGGCGCGAAGCGTGTGTTGGGAATTGCGGCGATGGCTTCGGCGAAAGGCCGGCCATTCTCTTCGATCAATCGCGCGGTCGCATAAGTGAGGGCGTTGTCGAGTGTCGGTAGCGGAATAACCACCAGATCTTCTTCGGGCATGTTTGACTCGCATCAAGGCTCCATACGGAGCCTATCACGCTCACGCCGCGCGGTGCATGCGCCAGAATTCGAGCAGGCGTTCCGCGCCGGTGAGCGGCACGGAGTCGAAGCTGGAAAGGCGTTCGCGGGTATCGGCTGCGCCGCTGCCGCCTTCGGTGATGAGGGCAAGCGCGGAGAAGGTGGCGCGCGTCAGATGCGCACCCTTGCACACGATGGCGAGCGCGCGGCCGGAATGATCGTGCAGGATGCGCTCGGCGGTGGCTGGTTCGATGCCCAGCATCTTCGCGAAGGACGCGGTGAACTCGCCATTCGCGGTATTGCGGGCGGCGGAGACGATGGCCTTTTCATCGGCGCCGGGAATTTGCGGCTGCGTGCCGTCTTCCAGCAGCGCATTGCGCAGCACGATGGCGTCGCGCGTCTCGGCGGGGGCATCGAAATAGAATTCGTTGAGCAGCGGCAGCGGCGTTTCTTCGCGCGCGCCCAGCCGTTCCGCCAGCGCGCGGCGCGTGTCCGCATCGATCATGCGCACGATCTTTTCCAGAAGCGCCTCGAACGGCTCGCGCATGGCGGCGGGATAATGCGCCGGCCAGTCGAGCAGCAGGTCGCACAGTTCCACCGCGAGCGTGCGGCGGTTCCCCGGCGCGTTGGTTGTCGCCAGTTCGATCAGATGGGTGAGGCGCTGTTTGGCGTCGGTCATCGGCCCGGATTCAACGCCCAAGCCGTTAAGGTTTCGTTGGGGAACCCAAGACTGAACGGTGTCAGTTCCCGGCGATGACCCAATTATCGGGGAAAAATCCGTTGAAATTCGTGCGCACCGCCACCGAATAGGCGCCGATGGACTCGAACACGAGGAAGTCGCCGGCGGCTATATCGTCCGGCAGCGAGAGGGGGCGCGGCAGCACATCGAGGCTGTCGCAGGTCGGCCCGTAGATGCGGAACGCTTTGTGGCCCTGCGGCTTCTCCGAAATCTTGCCCTTTGCATCGAGGCTGAACACGCGGTGGAAATAATCCGCGTTCCAGCCCGGCAAGGTGAGTTCGTCGAAGCTGCCATACACGCCATCGTTCAGATAGAGCGAGTCGCCCTTGCGCAGGATCACCTGCGTGACGAGCGACATGCCTTCGGCGATCAGCGCGCGGCCCGGCTCGCAGATTACCGGGATCGGCTTGGGCATCGTCGCCAGCGCTTCCTTGATGGAATCGAAATACCAGTGATAGGGCGGCACGTCGTTGTTGTTGTAAGGGCCGGGGAAGCCGCCGCCGACATCCAGCGCCGCGATCTCGACGCCGGCCTTTTCCGCCGTGCGGCGCGCCATCTCCACCGCTTGCGCGTAAGAGAACGGCGAGAGGCATTGCGAACCGACATGGAAGGTGATGCAGGGCGCGGCGCCGCTGTCTTTCACCCGCTTGAGCAGATGCCCGGCTTCCTCCGTGGTGCAGCCGAACTTGCTGGAAAGCTCCAGCAGCGCGCCGCCCAGCGGCGTGGCGATGCGCACGAAGATGCGCAGCTTCTTGGCGTTTTTTGTCTCGGCCAAAAGCTTGTCGAGTTCGTAGTCGCAATCGACCACGTAATCGGTGACGTCATATTTCTCGAAGGCGATCTTCGCCGTGCCCGGCGCGCGCACCGGCGCCATGAAGTGGCAGATCGCATCGGGGAAACGGCCCTTCACCAGTTCGATTTCCGGCAGCGAGGCGGTATCGAAATGGCGGATGCCGCTGGCCCAGACTTGATCCAGCACATGCGGATGCGGATTGGCCTTGATGGCGTACAGCGTATCGCCCGGGAAGTTGTCGAGGAAACGCTTCGCCGCTTCGGCGAACTTCTGCGGATGGAGCACGTAAAGCGGCTCACCCGGCTTCGTCTTCTCGATCGCCTGTTCGATATTCGCAAAGCGCGGAATTTCCGCGGACCGCACGTTCATATGAGCGCGCCTCAAAGCAGCGATGCGCTCTTAGGGCCGCGGGGAGTGGGGGTCAAGGGCGCGGGGTCGCGCGCAGCTCGCGGATGGTTTTCTTGCCGTCCGCGCTCGGCTGATAAACGTTTGTTATCTCGGTGAGCGCGCGGTGGAACTGCTCCAACCGGAATCCCTCCGCCACGTTCCAGGCATCGAAGCCGACACGCTTCATGTAGGCGATCTGGTCGTAGAGGAAATGGCCGGTGCCGCGGATTTCGCCGGTGAATTTCAACCGCTCGCGCAGCATCCGCGCCCAGGAGAAAGCGCGCCCGTCGCGGAACACGGGAAACTCCAGAACGATGACCGAGAAGCGCTGAACATCTTCGCCCAGAAGCTCGGGGTTCTCCGGCGCCTTGAGTTGAATACCCAGCGGTGCATTGCGCGCCAGCAAGGCCTCCCGGTCTTTCTGGAAGCGCGCCAGCGAAACGATGGCCGCGCCATCGGGCAGCGCCGCGTCGTCGGCCACGGTCACGAAAGCGTCCTGGACAAATGCGCCGTCCTTAATGAGCGGCATACATCTGCTCCAGATAGGCCATGTTCTTGAACGGCTCCATGCCGACGCGCCGATAGGTGTCGAGAAAGCGCTCGCCGCTCTGGCGCAGCTTCACATAAGTATCGACGACGCGTTCCACGGCGGGGCCGATGTCATGCGCGGAGAATCCGGGGCCCATGATGTTGCCCACGCTCGCGTCTTCCGCGCCCGATCCGCCAAGCAGGATCTGGTAATATTCCACGCCCTTTTTATCGACGCCGAGAATGCCGATGTGGCCGGCGTGATGATGCCCGCAGGCATTGATGCAGCCGGAAATCTTGATCTTGAGTTCGCCGATATCGTGCTGGCGGTCGAGATTCTCAAACCGCTTGGCGATGTCCTTCGCGATCGGGATCGAGCGCGCGTTCGCCAGATCGCAATAATCGAGGCCCGGGCAGGCGATGATGTCGGTGATCAGGCCGGAATTGGGCGTGGCCAGATCCAGCTTCTGCAACCGCGCGAAGATCGCAGGCAGGTCGCGCTTGCGCGCATGCGGCAGCACCAAATTCTGTTCATGGCTGACGCGGATTTCGTCGATGCCGAACTGGTCCATCAGATCGGCCAGCGCATCCATCTGCACATGGCTGATGTCGCCCGGCGTCTGGCCGATGGCCTTCAGCGAGATCGTCGCGATGGCATAGCCGGGCGCGCGATGCTTGTGGACGTTGGTTTTCTTCCAGTTCTCGAAATCATAGCTACCGACGGGCATCTTATCGTCCAGCGTCTCGAATTTCGGCGGCGCGAAATAGGCCCTGATGCGGTCCAGCTCTTCCTGCGGAAGCTGCAAGGAGCCGGAAGCCTTGATCTCTTCGAATTCGCGCTCGACCCGGCGCTGCATCTCTTCCTGGCCGATGGCGTTGACGAGAATCTTGATGCGCTGCTTGTGGATGTTGTCGCGGCGGCTGTCCTGGTTGTACACGCGCAGCACCGCTTCCAGATAAGCCAGAATGTCTTCGCGCTTCACGAAATCCTTCATCAAGAGCGCGATATAGGGCGTGCGGCCCATGCCGCCGCCGGCATAAACGCGATAGCCGACTTCGCCGGCCTCGTTCTTCACAATCTCCACCGGCATGTCGTGCCACAGCAGCGCCGCGCGATCATGCGGCGTGGCGCCGACCGCGATCTTGAATTTGCGCGCGAGGAAAACGAATTCCGGATGCAGGCTCGACCATTGGCGGATGATCTCGCAGAGCGGGCGCGGGTCTTCGATTTCTTCATCCGTCGCGCCGGCGAAATGATCGGCGGTGACGTTGCGGATGCAGTTGCCGCTGGTTTGGATGCAATGCATTTCCACCGATGCAAGGTCTTCCAGAATGTCGGGAACGTCCACCAACTTGATCCAGTGGAACTGCATGTTGGTGCGCGTGGTGAAGTGGCCGTAGCCCTTGTCGTATTTGCGGGCGATATGCGCGAGCATGCGCATCTGCCTGCTGTTCAGCGTGCCGTAGGGCACCGCGATGCGCAGCATGTAGGCGTGCAGTTGCAGATAGAGGCCGTTCATCAGCCGCAGCGGCTTGAACTCGTCTTCGGTCAGCTCGCCCGCAAGGCGGCGCTCCACCTGATCGCGGAACTGCGCCACGCGTTCTTTCACGAACTTGGCGTCGAACTCGTCATATCGATACATCGAACGCTTCCATGGAAGGCTTGGCCTGCTTGCCAAGGTCGCGGCGGACGGATGGTCCCGCGCCGCGGATGATTTCGCGCTGCTCGATCGCGCGGATCTGGCCTGCTTCTTCGCGCACGGCGAAGAGATAGGGGTTCACCACCACGCGGTCTTTCACGAAGACCATCGCGGCGGCCAGCGCGGCATCGGCGGCTGCCTTGTCGTTGAACACGTCCGCGTCCTTGAACTCGTCCGCCCACACGCCGGCCTGCCAATAGACGACGGCGCCGTCGCGCAGGCGGTTGGCGGTGAGGACTTGGAGGGCTGGGGTCGCGGCCATGAAGGGAAAGTCGCAAGTCCCGCTTGCGAATTCAATAGATCACATGCCGGATGTGTAAATTTGTCATAATTACGAAACTGATGTGTGGAATTACTCTTGCCGGGAAACGGCGCTTTCATGCCAGCGGTGGAGGAGGGCCCATTCCAGCGCCGAGAGCAGGAAGAAGATCGCCACGCCCATGACCGAGAGGATCGCCAGCGCGGCGAACATCGTCTCGATGTGCAAGCGGTTGCCTGCCTCGGTGATGGTCCAGCCGAGGCCTGTGGCGGTACCGGTGCCCGCTGCGAACTCCGCCACCACCGCGCCGATCAGTGCGAGGCCGCCGGAAATTTTCATCGCGCCCAGCAGATAGGGCAGCGCGCCGGGCAATTGCAGCTTCCACAATATCTGCCAGCGCGAGGCGCCATAGAGGCGAAAAAGGTCGATCAGATTGCGGTCGGCAGAGCGCAGGCCGAGCGTGGTGTTCGACAGGATCGGGAAGAACGCCACGATCCAGGCGAGGATAAGCAGCGCGCTGTCGATATGCTCATACCCGACCCAGATGATGATGAGCGGCGCCAATGCGATGATCGGCGTCACCTGCAGGATCACCGCATAAGGATAAAGCGCCAGCTCCACGATGCGGCTTTGGGCGAAGAGGACGGCAAGCGCCACGCCGGTGACGAGCGCCAGCGCGAAGGCTTCGATCACGATGCGGAACGTCGTCCAGGTCGCGGTGGCGAGTTGCGCGTGGTCGTCCACGAAGGATTGTGCGATGGCCGATGGCGCGGGCAGCACGAAGCGCGGCACCTGATAATGCACGACCGCCCATTCCCACGCGGCGAGAACCGCGATGCCGACGGCCACGGGCACGGTATATGTGAGCCAGTTCCTCATGCGGCCATCGCATGGCCGAGGGCGGTGGAGATTTTACCGGCGGCGTCAGTGAATTGCGGCGTGAGGCGATAGGCGGCGCTGCGTTCGGCGGGCTGCGCGATGGCGATATCCGCCGTCACACGGCCGGGCCGTGGTGTCATCACCACCACGCGGTCGGAGAGATAAGCGCTCTCATAGACGGAATGGGTGACGAAGATCACCGTGATGCCATCCTCGCGCGCCAGCTTGAGCAAATCGTCGTTCAGCGATTGCCGCGTGAGTTCGTCCAGCGCCGCAAACGGTTCATCCATCAGCAGCAGCTTGGGTTTCGCGGCGATGGCGCGGGCGATGGAGACGCGCATTTTCATCCCGCCTGAAAGCTCGCGCGGATAAGCTTTTTCGAAATCGCCGAGGCCGGCACGCGCGAGCGCGCTTCTGCTCCGCGCCTGCGCGGCTGCGCGTGCGACGCCTTTCAGTTCCAATGGCAGCTGCGCATTTCCCAAAACCGTTCGCCACGGCATCAATGTGGGTTCCTGAAATACGAAACCGATCTCCGGCTTGTTGCCGGGCCACGTCACGCCGCCGGTGGTCGGTGCGATCAAATCCGCGATGATCCGCAGCGCTGTGGATTTTCCGCACCCGCTCGGCCCCACCAGTGACAGGAACTCGCCTTCGCGCACCTCCAGATCCAGCACGGCAATCGCTTGTGTGCCGGAATCGAAGGTCTTGGAGACGCCGTGGAGCGAGACGAGGGAGGTCATTTCTTCGGCAAGAACTTCAGCGTGTACGCCTTCTTGTAATCCAGCGTCTTCGGATAGAGCCCTTCGCTGGCCATCGTGTCGAAGAACATCTTCCAGCGCGCGTCGGTCATTTCGCCGATGCCGCCGGGCGCGTCGGCGATCTTGTAGCTCTTCAGTTTGCCGATCGCCTGCGCGATCAATCCGTCCGTCATCTCGGGATTGGCGCGCTTGATAAGCGCGTTCGCGGGCGCTGGATTGCCGTAGAGATAAGCTTTCCATCCCGCCGCAGTCGCGTTCACGAAGGCCTGCACAGCTTTCGGATTGGTGTCGATCCATTTCTGCGGCACCAGCACCATGTTCGCATAGCCGGGATAACCATTGTCCGCGAGCAGGAAGACCTGCGGCTTGAATCCGCCTTCCTTCTCCACCGTGTAGGGCTCGCTGGTCAGATAGCCTTCCTGGATCGCTTTGGGATCGACGAGGAAGGGCGCGAGGTTGAAGGTGTATTTTCGGATCTGGCTGTCGCTGAATTTGTATTTCGCCTTAAGCCACGGCCAGAACGCCACCGTGCTCGCATCCGCGATCATGATCGGCTTGCCCTTCATCTGCGCCAGCGATTTCACATCGCCACGCGGATGGGTGATGAGCACCTGCGGGTCTTTCTGGAATATCGCCATTACCGCGCGCACGGGCACGCCTTCGCGCACCATGTTGAGCGGGATGAAGCCGTTCGAACCCATGCCGAAATCCGCCGCGCCGCCGGCCAGAAGCTGGGGCACGTTCACGGAAGGCCCGCCTTCCAGGATTTTCACGTCGAGTCCGGCCTTCGCATAAAGCCCCATCGCCTGCGCCTCATAGAAGCCGCCATGCTCGGCCTGCGCCTTCCAGTCGGTGACGAAGGTGATGTGCGTGGGCGCGGCTTGCGCCAATGAGGATGCGGCCAAGAAGAGTGCGGCAAACGCCGCAAATAGTGTTGTCTGTTTCATTGCCCCGCGCCTTCGCCCCGCCCTGTATAGATGTTCCTGGTAACTATTTGCTAACCAGTTTTTTCATTGTGCCGGAGCGAGCGGCCGTTTCCAACCATTTGGCTCCCATGATCGACCTGGCGACACGTCCACGGCCGCTGCGCATCCTTTGTGTCGAAGAGGATGATTTGGAGCGCAGACTCCTGCAAGCCTGCATGGACGCGATCCGGGCGGAAGCCATCTTTTCGCGCCGCGCGGCGGATGCCGTGCGCTATTTCCGCGAACACCCGGTGGACATGGTTTTCATCGATATCGACCGCCATGCGGCGGGTGAACTGGGCGGTTTCCGCCGCATGCGCGCAACACCGGGGCGCGGCAAAACCGTCCCCATTCTCGCCGTCACCGACAATGATTGCCGCTGGAGCGAAAGCGACTATCGCGATGCGGGGTTTGCAGGGCTGTTCCTGAAGCCGATCGAGCCGTCACGCCTGTTCCAGACGATTGACGATGTATTGTACGAAGCCCATCAGCCGCCGTTGCTGGCGCCATCGCGAGTTTTGTCCCATGTGCCGCACGTCGCCTGACGGCGTATCGCATCGATCTTCGCGAACTGCCTGTCGTCGTTCACCAGCGTGCGGAAGAGGACGAGGCCGTTCGCCGTCGGCGCGCGGATCACGAGGCGTCCGGCTATGTGCATCGGCTCAACGCCGCCATGTGGCGGCAGGATGATAAGCTCCAGCGGTTGCCCACCGATCTGCCGGTCGTTGAGTGCGAAGAAATTGTTGGTGTTGTTGTCGAAGGCCGATACGGACCAATAGGTACCCGGCGGCACGGGCGCTTTCACTTCCAGCGGACCGTTGCTGAGATCGAACGGGCAGGCGGAATAAAGCAGGTCTGGGCTCGGCCGCACCACGCCGCGCGCATGCTCGTCCACGCGCTTCTGGTGATGGATGGTGTTCACTGCGCCCATCTTGCTCAGCGCCCTGTGCATGACGGCATGCGGCAAGTACCACACGCTCGCCAGATGGACGGCGACGGCGACGACGATTGTGGCTGCGATCCAGCCGATCCATTCCCGCGCGCTCATGAGCAGGACACCTTCTTGAGCGTCGGCAGCGCCACATGCGCCGGATCTGCGGCAACAGACGCCGCCGGGTTGTAGAGGCGCAGAGTCAGATTAAAGCGCCCATTCTGCAGCGCGATCCAATCTTTCGGGAAGTGCTTCCGCGAAACGGTAGCGGCGAATTCTTCGTGCGCATTGCGTGTCACCGAAGTCCTGGAGACGGAGTAGCGCTTGGCCGGGTTTGGGATGAGGTAATCGTCAGCCGCATAGGCCGTGATGCTCCACCAGCGCGCGGGCGGGTCGCGCCCCGTGACGAGATAGGTGCAGGCGCCGTCCAGAACATTGCCGTCGCTGTCATGGTCCGTCGAGTAATAGATCGTTTCGCTGCGGTTGAGCGCCAGCAAGCCGTGAACTGCGACCGAGGCGCGCGTGGCCATATCGCCGCCGGAACTGCCGATGAGCAGATTGGTCTTCCATGGACCGTCCGTGACGCCGCCGGGCATGGCGCCGCGAATGACGAAAAGCCACGTCGCACCGAGGCCGAGCGCGGTCCCGATCGCCAGAACGGCCAGAATTTTCAACGCCGTCTTCATGCCTCGCCCCCGCGAATGATGGCGCCATCCTTCATCACAAAACGCACGCGCGCAATCGCGCCGATGTCTTTCGTGGGATCGCCCTCCACCGCGACGAGATCGGCGAGATGGTCTTTCCTGATATGCCCCAGATCGCCGCGCCGGATGATCTTCGCGCCGATCGAGGTTGCCGCTTCCAAAGCCTCAAGCGGGCTCATGCCCAGCTTCACCATCCATTCCAGTTCGCGATAGCTCTCGCCATGCGGGAAAGGACCGACATCGCTGCCACAGCCGGTGACGACACCTTCCTCGCGCGCGATGCGGAAGGCGTTGGCGGCATCTTCCATGCGTGGTGTCGGCGCTCCGCCACGCTTGTACCCGAGAAAATATTCGCTGATCGCTTCGGCCACGGTAAGCGTCGGTAGGAACGCGATGCCTTTCTCTGCCATGCGCTTGAAAGTTTCGCGGGTGCCCGAATAGCCATGTTCGATGGTGTCCACGCCGGCTTCGATGCAGCGGCGCATGGCTTCGTCGTTCATCGAATGGGCGGCGACGGGGCGGCCAAGATCGCGCGCGGTGTCCACGATGGCTTTCAACTCTTCGAGGCTGAAGGTCGGTAGCGTCTCGCCATTCGGCCCCACGCGATAGTCGGCATAGAGCTTGATCCAGTCCGCGCCATGCGCCGCCTGATGACGCACCGCGCGCACGCATTCATCGACGCCGCTGACCTCTTCGGCGCCCTGATGCGGGCAGCAATCGGGGCGGTAATTCTTGCGCTGCGGCGCATAGGAGCCAGCGGCGACGATGGCGCGTGTGGTCACGATCAGGCGCGGACCAGGAACGATGCCCGCATCGATGCCTTTCTTGAGCGCCACATCGGCATAACCTGCGCCTTCCGTCCCCAGATCGCGCAGCAGCGTGAAGCCGGCATCCAGCGTGTCCCTGGCATGGCGCACCGCGCGCACGGTGCGTAGCGCCTCGCTCTCCTTCAAGACCTGATCGTCCCATGCCGTGACGTTGTAAGGGTGCAGGAAGAGGTGCGAATGCAGATCCATCAAGCCGGGGATCAAGGTCATGCCGGAAAGGTCGATGACGCGCGCGTCTTCCCCGATCGCATCCGCGCGATCCACGGCGGCAATCCTGTTGCCGCGCACCAGCACGGCGAAACCGTCGCGCGGCGCATCGAAATCTGAAGTCCAGAGGTGAGAGGGTTTGAGAAGAAGAGCGGTCACGGACAGATCCTTTGCTTCATCTTCCCTCCGCGCATTTGAAAAGTCACTCCGCGGCGAAGCGCGTTTCCTGCAGGTCTATCTCGCGCACAAGTTTGCGCGCGGTCTCTTCCGAAAGCCGGTGGCCCCGGGCGATGCGATAGACTTCATTGCGCTCGGCGCGCAAAGCCGCGAGGCGGAGCCGCCGTTCGATCTCTTCCAGCTTGCGCGCATGCACGCCATCGTCTCCGGTCTTGGACAGGCCCTCGATGCGTTGCCGGTAAAGCTCCACGATGCGCGCGCCGGCCTCCGGATAAAGATCGGCGATCCTGCTGCCGGCGGCATCGCGCAAAGCGCTTTCGACGGCTTCGATGGCCGCTTTCGCGGCGGCCACACGGGCGCGGTCTTCCTCTTTCTGCTGCGAAGGCTCCGGCGGCAGCTCCAGATTTTCCAGAAGCCGCGGCAGCCCGATGCTCGCGGAAACAAGCGAGACGATGATGACGCCGGCCGCCAGGAACACCGCCAGCTCGCGGGCGGGGAAGGGTGAGCCGTCCGGCATGAACAGCGGCAGCGTCAGCACGCCTGCCAGCGTGATCGCGCCGCGCACGCCCGCGAGCGACGCCGCCATGATGAGCCGCCAGCTTGGCGCATAAGGCGTCTCGCCCTGGCGCGCGGCCCGGGCAAGCGTGAAGCGCAGCGACGTCCACACCCACAGAAAGCGCAGAACGGCCAGTGCGGCGGTGATCGCGACGACATAGACCGCCAGCCAGATCACCTCGCGATGGCCTGTATCGCGCACCACGCGCACCGCGCCCATCACGATCTGCGGCAGTTGCTCGCCCAGCAGCACGAAGATGATGCCGTTGGCGGCGAAAGCCACCGTGTCCCAGACGGCGTTGCGGCGCACGCGCGTCACCGCAAGCGCCTGACCGGCTTGCTCGGCATAGCCCATGCTGATGCCGGCCGCGACGGCGGCAAGAATGCCCGAGCAATGAAATTCCTCCGCCACCAGATAGGCGCCGAAGGGAATGAGCAGGCTGATGAGGATCTGTGCGCCGGGTTCTTCGCCAAATCGGCGGAACACCCAGTTCTTCGCCATCACGATGATCCACGTCACCGCCCAACCGATGAAGAGTCCGCCCAGCGCCAGCCAGAGAAACGTGCCGAGCGCGTCCGTTAGCGAGAACGCGCCGGTCAAGGCGGCGGCGACCGCGAAGCGCATGCAGACAAGGCCCGATGCATCGTTGAGCAGGGATTCGCCTTCGAGAATGTGCAGCAGCCGTCCGGGGATGGGGACGCGCTTGGCGATGGCCGAAACGGCAACCGGATCGGTCGGCGACAGGATGGCCGCGAGCGCGAAGGCCACCGCCAGCGGCATGGAAGGGATCATCCAATGGATGAAATAGCCGATGCCGAGCACGGTGAAGACGACGAGGCCGAGCGCCAATTCCAGAATGGTCCAGCGGTCGTGCAGCAGCCGCTCTTTCGGAATGCGCCAGCCGTCCAGAAAAAGAAGCGGCGGCAGGAACACCAGGAAGAAGATATTGGGATCGAGCTCCACGCCCAGATTGCCGAACGCATCGATGACCGCACCCAGCGCGATCTGGACCAGCGGCAGGGGAAGCGGCAGGCGCGAGATGCGCGCCAGCGCGCCGCTGATGACAACAGCCGCTAGCAGAAGCAGGACAATCGCGGTCGTTTCCAGGCGTTCGTCTTTCGAAGCGGGTGGTGAAATTAAAACAAAACGGCCGCCGGTGTCTCTCCGGCGGCCGTTGTTACTTCAGGGTTGTGCGATCAGGCGGCTTTTCCAGCGAAGCCGAGAACGGCCTTCACCTCGAGGAATTCCTCGAAGCCGAATTCGCCCCATTCGCGGCCCGTGCCGGACTGCTTGTAGCCGCCGAACGGCGCATTCATCTCGCCGCCCGCGCCGTTGATGTGCACGTTGCCGGCGCGGATTTGCGCGGCAACCTTGCGGGCATGGTCGATATCGCCCGACTGGACGTAGCCCGACAGGCCGTAGGGCGTGTCGTTCGCCATCTTGATGGCGTCCGCTTCGGTCTCATACGGCAGGATCGCGAGCACCGGCCCGAAGATCTCTTCGCGCGCGATGGTCATGTCGTTGGTGACGTTCGCGAAGATCGTGGGGCGGACATAATAGCCGCGGTTCAGACCTTCCGGACGGCCAAGGCCGCCGGTGACGAGGGTGGCGCCTTCGTCGATGCCTTTCTTGATGAGGCCCTGGATCTTGTTGAATTGCACGTCGCTGACCACCGGACCCATCGTCGTGCCTTCGGCGAACGGATCGCCGACCTTCACGCTTTCGGCTGCGGACTTCGCGAACTGCGCGGCCTGGTCGTGCTTGGCTTTCGGCACGAACATGCGCGACGGCGCGTTACAGGACTGACCGGTATTCTGCATCATGTGCATCACGCCGCGCACGACGGCCTTCTGCAGATCGGCGTCGTCCAGAACGATGTTCGGCGACTTGCCGCCCAATTCCTGCGCCACGCGCTTGACGGTATCGGCGGAGGCCTTCGCCACCGCGATGCCGGCGCGCGTGGAGCCGGTGAACGACATCATGTCGATGCCCGGATGCGCGCTCATCGCTTCGCCGACCGAGGGGCCGTCGCCATTGATGAGGTTGAACACGCCCGGCGGCACGCCGGCTTCGTCCAGAACTTCGGCCCAGAGGATCGCGTTCATCGGCGCGATTTCGCTCGGCTTCAGGATCATGGTGCAGCCGGCGGCGAGCGCGGGCACGACCTTGCAGGCGATCTGGTTGATCGGCCAGTTCCACGGCGTGATCATGCCGACAACGCCGATGGGCTCGCGGCGAATGGCATAGGAGCCTTTCACCTGTTCGAACTCATATTCCTTCAGGATTTTGATGCCCTGCTGCAGATGGCCCATGCCGATGGCGGCTTGCGCGTTCTGCGATAGCGCGAGCGGCGCGCCCATCTCCATCGAGATGGCTTTCACGATGTCGCCGTAACGCTTCTGATAGACCGTGACGATCTTCTCCAGCAGCGCAACGCGCTCCTCGCGGGTGGTCTGCGAGAAGGTTTCGAATGCCTTGCGCGCGGCGGCGACGGCCTTGTCCACATCGGCCTTGGAGCCCATGCTGATCTTCGCAAACGGCTCTTCGTTCGCCGGGTTTATGACGTCCAGCGTCTTCGGCGCGACAGGATCGACCCATTTGCCGTCGATATAGAATTTGAGCTTCTCTTCCATTGTTTTCTCCCGTGCGTGTTTGTGGAAATATCGCTGCCGGGGAGTATAGCCGTACCCCACCGGATGCGCGCAAGCGGCCAGAAAAGGACAAATAAGCCATGTCGCTTGCAGGGAAAGCGTGCATCGTCACGGGCGGCGCGGGCGCATTGGGAAGTGCTGTTTGCAAGGCACTTTCGGGTGCGGGCGCGACGGTGATGGCTATCGATCACGGTGTGTTACCGGCCGAGCAGCCGGGCATGGGCCATGTCGATCTTTCCGACGCGTCAAAGGCCAAATCCGCCATCGACAAGGCTGCGGCGGAGATGGGCGGGCTTTACGCGCTCATCAACATCGCGGGCGGCTTCCGCTTCGAGAAACTGGCGGACGGCAAGATCGACACCTGGGACTTTCTCTACACCGTCAATTTGAAGACGGCGGTGAACGCCTGCCAGGCGGCGCTGCCGCATCTGCTGAAGAACAGGAATGGCCGCATCGTGAATATCGGCGCCGCGGCGGCTGCCGCCAAAGCGGGCGCGGGCATGGGCGCTTATGCGGCTTCGAAAGCGGGCGTGTTGAAACTGACCGAGTCTTTGGCGGATGAAGTGAAGAACGACGGCATCACCGTGAACGCCATCCTGCCTACCACGATCGACACGGCGGCGAACCGCAAGGACATGCCACGCGCCGATTTTTCAAAATGGGTGCAGCCCGACGAAATCGCCGCGCTGATCGAATATCTGTTGTCGGACAAAGCCTCCGCCGTCACGGGGGCGAACATTCCCATCGCCGGGCGCGTGTGATGAGCCATGGCGCGCTGTTCGATATCTTCCTTCGCCTGGGCGCAGCAACGCTCTGCGGCATGGTGCTCGGACTCAATCGCGACCTGCACGGCAAGCCGACGGGCATTCGCACACTCGGTCTTGTCTCTCTCGGTGTAGCGATTGCGACCGTTGCTGTTTTGCGCACGGGGCAGGCGATCGCCGATACGGCGGCTTACAGCCGGTTGCTGCAAGGCATCGTGCAGGGCGTTCTCACGGGGATCGGCTTTCTTGGGGGCGGCGTCATCCTGCGCAACCCGCAGCAGAACATGGTGCGCAACCTGACGACCGCCGCCACCGTCTGGGTCACAGCGGCGCTCGGCCTGGCGTGCGCCATCGCGGATTGGCGCGTGATCGGGCTGGGGCTGCTGTTCGCGATCATCCTTCTGGTGACGGAAGATCGCCTCGACAAATGGATCGCGAAAAAGTTCGGTGAAAAAGAAACGGACCGCTCACAAACGTGAGCGGCCCGTGCTGTTCGTTATCGTGCGGTCATACCCTTCCGAGCAGTACCAAAATCAGCACGATCACCAGAATGAGACCAAGGCCGCCCGAGGGGTAGTAGCCCCAACCGGAGCTGTACGGCCATGAGGGCAGAGCGCCCAAAAGCAGAAGAACAAGCACAACAATAAGAATTGTTCCGAGCACGAGGCCCTCCCGTCATCAATGCAGGGAAGTAACTCCCGCGAGGGTGGAGAAGTTCCAATTGAATCGCTCTCCTATGTGGGTAGGCCGAAAAAGCTTTGTCTTTTCGACCTCCCCATAAGGGGACGGTTATTTTAACTAGCGGATGGCTCGCCATTTGCGCCCGTCGCGGCGCAGCAACTCGTCGGATGCTGTCGGGCCGGCACTGCCCGATGCGTAGTTGGGAAAGTCTTTCGGCGTCTCGGCGGCCCAGGCGGTCAGGATGGGATCGACAACCGCCCAGGCCGCTTCCACCTGATCGGCGCGCTGGAAGAGCGTGCCGTCGCCGATGAAGACGTCGTAGAGCAGCGTTTCATAGCCGACCGCCGGCGCTTCCTTGAACCAGTCGGCATAGTTGAAATTCATCGTCACGCTTTCCAGCGCCATCTCCGTTCCCGGCTTCTTGGCGTTGAAGCGCATCTTGATGCCTTCATCGGGCTGGATCTGCAGGATCAGCCAGTTGCAATCCAATTCGTTGACCGGCGTTTCGCGAAACAGCGTGTAGGGCGCGTTCTTGAACTGGATGGCGATCTCGGTGTCACGCTTGCTCATGCGCTTGCCGGTGCGCAGGTAAAACGGCACGCCCGCCCAACGCCAATTGTCGATGGTCAGGCGCATGGCGACGAAGGTTTCCGTCGCGCTGTCTTTCTTCACACCGGCTTCGTCGCGATAGGCCTGTACTTTCTTGCCGTCGATTTCGCCCGCATCGTATTGGCCGCGCACCGCATCGGCGGGCTTGAGCGGATGCATCGCCTTGAACACTTCGGCCTTCTTGGCGCGCACCGCATCGGCATCGAACGATACCGGCGGCTCCATCGCCGTCATGGCGACGAGCTGGAAGACATGGTTCGGCACCATGTCGCGCAGCGCGCCAGTGACCTCGTAGAAGCCCGCGCGGGTTTCCACGCCCACGGTTTCGGATACGGTGATCTGCACATGGTCGATGCGGTCGCGGTTCCAGATCGGCTCGAAAAGGCCGTTGGCGAAACGCAACGCCATGATGTTTTGCACGGTCTCTTTGCCAAGGAAATGATCTATGCGGTAAACCTGTTCTTCCTTGAGCTGCTTCAGCACGCGCGCGTTCAGCGCTTTCGCGGACTCCAGATCGTGGCCGAACGGCTTTTCGATCACCACGCGCCGCCAATTTTTGCCGTCTTCCGTCACAAGCCCGGCTTTGCCCAGCGCATCAACCACCGGCCCGAAGAAGCGGTCTGCGACGGCGAGATAGAAGAGGGCGTTGCCGTCCGTCTTGCTTTCGAGCGTCGCGAGCTTGTCCTTGATGTCGTTATAGGTTTTGTCCTTGGTGAAATCGCCGACGATGTAATCCATCGTGTCGGCGAGTTTCTTCCAGACTGCCTCGTCGATCTTCTTTTCGGTCGCTTCGCCTTTGCCCTTGCTCAGGCCTTCGAGGAAATCATGAAGCTCCTTGCGCCATTGATCGGCGGTGCAATCGTTGTGATCGACACCGATGAGCGCGAAGTTCTTCGGCAGTTGGCCGGCGCACGCGAGATTGTAAAGCGCAGGCACGACAAGCCGCTTGGTGAGATCGCCATGTGCGCCGAACAGCACCATGGCGCAGTTCGGTGGCGTTTTCGGCTTGCTGCCCGTCATGTCTTGGGTTTCGCCGCCATGCCGTGATCTTCCAGCGCGCCTTCAACATGGCCGCCGAATTCGTTGCGCATGGCCGAGAGGAGCTTGTCACCGAAGCTTTTGTCGATGCGGCTGCGAAAGCGCGTGAACAGCGCGGCCGACAGCACGTTCACCGGCACGGCTTCCTCGATGGCGGCGTTGATCGTCCAGCGGCCTTCGCCGGAATCGTCGACATAGCCCTTGAAGGCTTTCAGCCTGGGATCTTTCGCCAGCGCGATGGCGGTGAGATCGAGCAGCCAGGACGATATCACGCTGCCCCGCCGCCACACTTCGGCGACGTCGGTGAGATTGATGTCGAAGCGTTCGTCTTGTGGCAGCGATTCATGCGCGCGGCCCTGCAGCACGTCGAAACCTTCGGCATAGGCCTGCATCAATCCATATTCGATGCCGTTGTGCACCATCTTCACGAAGTGACCTGCGCCGTTCGGGCCGGCGTGGATGTAGCCCTGTTCGGCGCGCGGATCGGCGTTGAAACCCTTGGTGCGCTCGATGGTGCCAAGGCCCGGCGCCAGCGCCTTGAAGATGGGATCGAGACGATCCACTTCGCTCTTCTCGCCGCCGATCATCATGCAATAGCCGCGCTCCACGCCCCACACGCCGCCGGAGGTGCCGCAATCGATGTAGTGGATGCCCTTGGACTTGAGCAGCTTCGCGCGGCGGATGTCGTCCTTCCAGAACGAGTTGCCACCGTCGATGATGGTGTCGCCTTCTTCGAGAATCTCGCCTAGCGCCTGCACCGTCTCTTCGGTGGGATGGCCGGCCGGCACCATGACCCATACCGCGCGCGGCTTGTTCAGCTTCTTGGCGAAGTCGTCCAGCGAGGCAGCGGGCGTGGCTTTG